>Ga0310694_10003076_pt1 | contig 16519 bp, 14 predicted proteins | sample 174DNAGHGhighgp2_FD_203884 | JGI IMG/M metagenome (GOLD analysis project Ga0310694, IMG submission 203884) | Sheep rumen microbial communities from Palmerston North, Manawatu-Wanganui, New Zealand - 1742 DNA GHGhigh gp2 (v2) (version 2) | ecosystem: Host-associated > Mammals > Digestive system... | reverse complement strand
CAGCTCTGAATGAATGTTTCTTGGTTGTTGGATTCTCATTGATTGCACTCTGGCATAAGCAGCCTTGGCTTCTTCTGCTGTTACAGTACGCATCCAACTGATGTCAGGGTCTTGGGCAAGGTCGCGCAAACAGGATGGGTTGTTGATGAACTTCATGATGTCACCGCCACACAAGTATGTTATTTTTCTACAGGTATCCTCATTGAGCAAAGCGTTTTCCAAACGAGTTAGCCAACGCAAATTCTCTGCGCGATTATTACAACGGTTGGTGTCTATATGGTCAACGACATAAACTTTGGAATCGTTCTCTCCATAGAAAGCTGTTGCTACGATAATATGCACACGGTGTTGACCAATGTACATATATCCATTCGTTGTATTCTTCTCTCCAAACGTCCACTTGCCGTCATCTTTCCGAAGTCTACTCTCCGGCCTTGGTTGACGGTACACGGCACCATTATCCCGCACTTTATAAGTTTCTCCTTTATAGGTGCATATCCTCTCTAATATGTAGTCGTCAATAAGACTCATTGTTGTTTATTGCTTATACATTTCTTCAAGACAACGGTTAATGGCTATTCTAATATCGTCAGCTTCTGTCTCTCCTTGACCTTCGCCTGTTACAACGCAAACGACTTCGCTTGTTTTTGCAGAAAGTATTTGCATAGTAATTTCAATGGTATAGCCACCAAGACCCGTGCTACGTCGCCCCGTTTCACCATAGTTAATTATCATAGTTTTGTCAGCTAAATCACTTTTTATCTCGGGCAAACGAATCAATCCTCTTTTGATGAGGTAACCAGTAATAATATCTGCAGGATTTGTACTCTTGCTACGAGATGAACCATAAACGCCGTAACCGTTTCCGTAGACTCCTCCAGATGATCCTGTTTTGGTTTCAGTTGGTGTAATGTAGAAATACGTATAATTATCCAAAGATGCATTTCTCGTTACATTAACAGGTTGGAGAGTCACACATGATGCAAATAGGAGCGGCATCAAGGCAAGTAATACGATATGCTTAAGTTTCATATAGTGTGTTTTTATTGTTTTATTTCAGCAGTTTCCTATACCCCACTTCTTCCAGCACGGTCATTTGCTGGATGGCTATCTTGTTGAGTTTGTACAGGCGGTCGCGTTGCGGGATGCCCTCATTGATAAATACGGCATTCAGATTTTCCATATTGGAGAGGCAGATGAGTTGGTTTATCGTGGCGTAGTCACGCATATTTCCCTTTTTGCCGGGGTTGGCGTCGCGCCACTCCTTGGCGGTGATACCGAAGAGAGCCACATTGAGGACATCCGCCTCCTCGGCATAGATAAGCGAGCTGTGGTAGGCATCCACCTCGTCGGGCACAAGGTTGGCACGTACAGCATCGGTGTGTATGTGGTAGTTGATCTTGGACAGCTCCCTCTTGGCCGACCAGCCCAGTTGCTTCTGTTCCTCTTCCTTCAACCGCTGGAACTCCTTGATAAGGTACAGCTCAAACTCCACCGACACCCAACTGGCAAACTTGAAAGCAATATCGCGTTGTGCGTAGGTGCCGCCGTTCCTTCCCGTTTTAGTTATTAAACCAACGGCATTGGTCAGTTCAATCCATCTTGCAGGGCTTAGTGTAAACGCATTGCTCCCTGCCTGCATCAAAAGGGGGTCGAATTCGACCCCGTTAAAATTGGGGTTGTTAAGCATCTCCCATAAACCAAGATATTCGATGGTGTTTTTGAGCCGCATCCAATTCTTTACCACATCTTTTGGTTCCAGCGGGTTTTTCTGCCGTGCAATATCGGTGATGCAAATATAATCCGCCTCGCCCACCTTCATTGTCCGAATGGTAGTATTCTTAACATTTATTTCCTGTATCTTGGTCATAGTCATCGTACTTTTGTTTAAACCCTATCCGTTTGCGTGATTACTTAAACGTTTAAGGATTAATATTTTGTTTTATTATTTTTAACTATTTAAACTTGCAAAATTACAAAAAAAACAGATACATTTTATAAAAAAATACCTCCGCTATGAACTTTTTATTCACAGCGGAGATAGTTTTGTCGTATCAGGTAATTATCAAACGGTTAGGAAATCATTACTCAACTTTCGCAGGTTATATGTTGGTGATAATGAGTGTCGCTTCGCTCGTCGGGCTCGCGGGCCGCAGCACGCGACATAAATCTCGCAAATACTTTCAAATCTTTCATTATTCTTCTGTTTGATTTGAGTAGATTTGTAAGATTTCTCGCCATAGGCGACTTAATATCAAATATTTCGCATACACTCGAAACCGTATTTTCAAGTTAGTAATGCAACACAGAGGATAAAAAGAAGTAAAAAAACAGAATAATCTCTGTATGTGCAAAAAAAACAATATCTTTGCATTTTAAATGTTTTTTTTATAAAACATCAAAAAAACTAAAAATGAAGAAATTAGTCTTATCATTATTCGCTTTGGCGACAATTATTCTTAGTGGATGCTCCAAATGGGCCGGAGACCCTATCACTCAGACATTCAGCATTAAGGGCAATTATACCGAGCTCAGAGTTGAAGACGCATTCGATGTCACCGTCAGCGACACCGTCGACCAGGTCGTCATCACCGCCGGCGACAATGTTATGCCCCATATCGTGGTCAAGGAGGATGGTAAGACGCTGAATATCTACATCAAAGGGTGGCGAAGCAACCGTGGTGGCGACCTGACGGTAATTCTGCCCTACAATGCCTCGCTCACCGATGTCGACCTTTCGGGCGCTTCCAGTTTCAATAGCGAGTTCGTTCTTAAAGGCACGAAGGTGGAAGTGGACATGTCGGGTGCTTCCGATTGCATTTGCTACATCGAGGCCGACGAAATCTCTCTCGACCTTTCCGGTTCTTCGGATTTCAGCGGAATGGTGGCAGCCAAAGAACTTGAAATTGATATGAGCGGCTCGTCCGACGCCACCATTGAAGGTACGGTCAGAAACATCGACCTGGACCTCTCCGGTTCGAGCACCCTCAAAAAGAGGATTGTCGACGACCGCTACGCCCTCGTCACGGGCTATTGCGGGGGCTCGCTGTCGGGCTCAAGCGACGCCTATATCCACTGCGACGGCTTCATTTCGGTCAAACTCTCGGGTTCGAGCGACCTGCACTACACCGGCAGTGCCAGAACCACGGGATGCAGCACCTCAGGCAGCTCAAGTATTGTCCACGACGTGCTGAGATAGTGCATTCGCCTATTTTGCAGCCAACGATTTGCAGGATAGGAGATTTCAGAACAGAACAAGAACAGCCAGCGCCACCTGAGCTGCCAATATCATCGGTACGCCGATGGTGAATTGGCGGTGGATGGACCTCCGGTCTCGACCTCATTTTTCATTTTAAACGTATGCTTATGATTATACAGCAATACCCGTCCGCATCACATCATCATATAACGGTGACGGATGGCACTCTTCCAACAAAACAGGTTCTATCAAAGTGCTGACGCTTCGGGTAGCACGCCATAGTTTCTGTACAACGGTGAACCAATCATCCTTTAACTCGGGAATTACAACGGCCACATCAATATCACTCTCTGGGTTGGCATAGCCCTTGCTATAGGAGCCGAACATGTACACTTTCGACGTGTCGAACGATACAACCTTTTTTCTTTCTGACCAAATAAATTTTGTAAATCATCCGGGGGTGGTCACTTCCCGCGTCCTTGTAGGATGATGAGGACGGTGTAGAGTAGGATTTTGATGTCGGTGGTGAGTGACATGTTCTCAAGGTAGAGGAGGTCGTATCGCAGACGTTGCACCATCTGGTCGACGTTTTCGGCGTAGCCGTATTTCACTTGTCCCCATGATGTTATGCCTGGTTTGACGCGGTGAAGCATGCGGTATTCGGGAGCGATGCGGACAATCTGGTCTATGAAATGTTGCCGTTCGGGGCGTGGGCCTACGAGGGACATTGTGCCACGGAGGACGTTGTAGAATTGCGGTATCTCGTCGAGACGGTATTTGCGCATGATGCGTCCGAAGGGCGTGATGCGAGGGTCGTCGTCGGAGGAGAGGGCGGGTCCTTGCCGCTCGGCGTCGACATACATGGAGCGGAACTTGTGCATCATGAAGGGTTTGCCGTGGAAGCCGATGCGTTCCTGTGCGTAGAAGACGGGGCCCGGCGAGGTGAGGCGGACGATGAGAGCGGTGATGAGGAAGAGCGGGGAGAGGATGATGAGAGCCAGCAGTGAGATGACGATGTCGGCCAGTCGTTTGACAGAGTATTGCCACTGTTCCATCAGGCGTGGCGTGATGGTGATGAGAGGCGAGTGGAATATGGAGTCGGCCTTGACGGAGCCGTAGAGGATGTCGTTGAGTTCGGGTACAATCTTGACGATGAGGTCGCCGCGGCAGACGAGTTGTAGGATGAGTTCTTTGACGAGAGGAGCGTCGGTGTCGTCCACGGCGATGATGACCTCTTCCAGCTGATTGGTGGCGAGGATGTTGTCTATGTCGCAGAGGGTGCCGAGTCGTGGCATGATGGAGGAGAGTGCGGAGTCGGTGCGTTGTGAGACGAAGCCGAGGAAGATGTTGCCGGAATAGACGGCTTGGCGGTCGAGGTCGCGGTAGGTTTGAAGAGCCTTGTCGCCGCCGCCGACCATGAGGGTGGCGAAGCCGGCTTTGCGCGAGTGTATCTGGCGGGCGTTGCGAGTGGTGAGGATGAGTCGTCCGAGGTAGGTCAGTGAGAAATGCAGGAGGAAGAGGACGAGGAAAGAGGAGTAGTAGGAGCGGTAGCCCGTGATGTTGTCGTCGAGGAGGAGAGCGAAGAAGATGACGATGACGCCTGCCAGCGATGTCCAGAAGGTTGTCTGCAGCTCCTTGAGACGCGCCTTGCGCCGCACGTTGCGGTAGGTGCCGAGGAAGGCGTAGAGGAGGCACCATGCGAGGGGGAGGATGCCGATGCCTGTCCAGAAATGTGGGTCGTCGAGGAGCGAGGAGGGTGTGAGGGGGACCTTGTCGACGGCGACTTTGCGGAAAATGAAGAAGAGAGTCCACGCGAGGAGTGCGCCTACAAAGTCTGATATGATGTATTTGATCTTCTCTTTTTTTTCGGTCATCAGAGGGGGGGGTGATTTTTGAAGGGATCTATTATTTTGGCAGGGAGGAATTGCACATGAAATTGGTGGGCATCAATCAGTCAGTCAACAATCAGAGCGATTGTTTGTGGGCTACATGACGATGAGTTTGATGTTGTCGAGGAAGAGGTTGCCTGCTTTGCCGTCGTCGTTGAGGATGGTGAAGTAGGGTCGTATGTTCGGGTAGTGGAGATAAGTCTTTGACCATAAGGAGCCTATGTTGATGTATATTTTTGCCCATCCCTGTTGTGGCTTGCCGTAGAGGGTTTCGTGCGAGTAGAGCATGTTGGCTCCGCCCTGCGAGATGGGGTTGTTGAGGCCTACGGTGAAGTCGATGTCGCTCCAGTAGTCCATTTCGAGGTAGACGATGGCTGAGGGGTCGGGGATGTTGATGGTGGTGTCGTAGCCGAAGCTGACGGAGGTGGTGCCTTGGGGGACGCGGATGACGCCGCAGCCGTAGCCTGAGCGGACGGTATCGGGGCTTGTACAGCGCAGGACGACGGAGTCGAGTGTGATTTCTGCGGGTGGTTCGAAGAATTCTTGCCAGGCGACGCGCATGGTGTTGCGAGAGATATAGCGTGTCACCATATTGCCAAGGTCGGTGACGGAGTCGCGTTTCATGATGACGCTGTCGAGGGTGATGCTTTTATAGAAGGGGTAGGCTATTCGTTTGCCGGCGATGCCGTCCTGTTTGACGACAGGGACTATGCGGACGTAGTCGAGCACACCCTCGCGCAGGACCGGTATGCGGCAGGGAAGCTGGAAGGTGCCGAGCAGAGTTTCGGCGGTGTCGCCTGCGACGTAGAAGGTGACGTTGACAGCGTCGATGTCGCTGGTGAAGAAGCCGTCGTCCTGGCTCCAGGAGTCGCCTGGGGTGTCTTCGACAGTGAAGGCATTGATTTGCAGGTATGAGGGATGGTGTGTGTCGCCCTCATATTTGTCGCAGGCGGCGAGAACGAGGAGAATGGGGATTGCGAGGAGGAGGATTTTTTTCATTACTTCAACTTTAAACTTTAACTTTAAACTTTAAAAGTGGATTTTTATTGCCTTTGGGAGAGAAAAAGTCCGAGGAGGGCGATGAGCATGCCTGCCAGTTTCAGCCAGCTGAACGTTTCCTGTCCGATGGCGAGAGCAAGGAGGAGCGAGAAAACCGGAATGATGTTCGTGTAGATGCAGGCGGCGGTGGCGCCGAGGCGCTTCATGCCGACGTTGTAGAACATGTAGGCCAGCGTGGAGCAGAAGATGCCGAGGAAGGCGATGCATCCTATCATCAGGGGGGAGAAGGAGAGCAGCGGCAGCGCGTCGTGGTCGACGATAAGCATGAGCGGAGCGAAGAAGCAGAGGCCGATGGCGTTCTGGTATGCCGTGATTGTCATGGGGTTGTAGCGGTCGACGACCTTCACGAGGAGGAGGGTGTAGAGCACCGCGACGACGACGGCGGCGGCGAGGAGCAGGATGCCCTTGATGCTGACGTCGCCGCCGTCGCCCCGGCTCATCAGCCATACGCCGAGCAGCGAGAGCAGCACGCCACATATAGCGGCGAAGCGCAGGCGTTCGGCGTAGACGAGACGCATGGCGAAGGGGACGAACAGCGGGATGGTGGCGACGATGACGGCGGCGAGGCTTCCGGAGAGGTAGCGCACGCCGCCCGTCTCGCAGATGCTGTAGAGGAAAGGCTCGGCAAAGGCCAGCAGAACGAAGTATTTGATGTCGCCTTTTCGGATGCGTTGCAGGTTGCCCGTGGCCATCAGGAGCGGTATGGTGACGGCCGTTGCTATGAGCATGCGTCCGGTGAGGATGATGGAGGGGGTGATGGCTTCGTTGTTGATAAAGAGGCTTTTGGTGAAGATGAAAGAGGCGCCCCACAGTGCGGCGGCGGCAATCATCAACAGTTGAGGCAATAGTTTTTTCATCGTTTCGCTTTTTCTTCGTATCTTTGCAAAAATTTTTTGCAAAAGTACTAAATCTTTTCGACTAAACACCAAACAGTAAACCGTAAACACTAAACTCTAAACACTCAACACTATGAAGATAGGGGTCTTGTCCGACACGCACGGAGTGATAGCGCCGCAGGTATACAGTTTTTTCGAGGCCTGCGACGAGTTGTGGCATGCCGGCGACATAGGAGGCGACGTGTACGAACGGCTGAGCGGGTTCAAGCCCCTCGTCGCCGTGTATGGCAACTGCGACGAGTGGGCCCTGCGCATGCGGCTGCAGCAGACGCGCATCCTCATGCGTGAGGGGAAGAAGGTGATAATGACGCACATTGGAGGCCGTCCCGGGCGTTACGAGCGTCGCTTGCTCCCCCTCTTCGACAGTGAGCGTGCCGACATCTTCGTCTGTGGTCATTCGCACATCTGCTGTGTGCGCTACGACGAGGTGCACAACCACCTCTACATCAATCCCGGGGCGGCAGGGCGGCAGGGCATCCACACCGTCTGCACGCTTGTGCGTTTCGAGCTGGACGAGACGATACACGACATGAAGATAATGGAGTTTCCGAGGCCATGATGGCGATAGGATTCTAATTTCGCTAAACACTAAACTCTAAACACTAAACTCTAAACCAAACACCATGAAAGAACTGGCCATGCATGTCTACGACCTGATGGAGAACTCGACGGCCGCGGGCTCGACGCTTGTGAAGCTGACGATACGAGACAGCCTGAAGGACAACATCTACGATTTCACGATAGAGGACAACGGCAAGGGGATGACGCCCGAGTTTATGGCGCGCGTCACCGACCCGTACACCACGTCGCGCACGACGCGTCGTGTTGGTCTTGGGTTGCCGCTCATCAAGATGAACACGGAGAACTGCGGCGGTGGCATGACGCTGAAGAGCGAGGTCGGTGTGGGGACGACGCTACATTTCTGGTTCCAGCACGACCACTGGGACCGTCCGCCGATGGGCGACCTCTCCGGCACCGTCGTGATGCTTGCCGCCGCCCATCAGGACATCCACATCGTCTACCGCCACATCACGGACGAGGGGGAGTACCTGTTCGACACCGACGAGGTGCGCGAGGCGCTCGACGGCATGGACATGAACGACGTGAAGGTCATGGCGTGGTTGAAGGAGATGGTGCAGGAGAATCTGGAGGCGATAAAATACAACGACTAAGGGTGCTGCCACTCCCCTACCCTGCTCAGAACTGGAAATAGATGAAGGGTTGCATTTCGGCTGTAGCGAACTGATAGACAACGAAAACAGTCAGAATCACGGCACCCGCCATTGCCCAAAGGGACATCGAGGCAAAACGGAGACGATAGCACCGCTTGAAATTGTCTGGCAACCAGTGGATAATCATTCCGAGGAGGAAAACGATGAACACTGTGCTTTGCGACGCCACAATCTCAGGCACTTGAGCAAGGTGCCACTCCCCTCCTATCATATTGACCATCTGTTTAGCCGTCTGCCAGGCCACACGGTTTGCCTCGGCTGGGTCAAGATTTGAGCCACTGCGGAAGAACAGGCGTGTGAAACTGACAAAGAAGAACGTCAGCAGGATGTTCCACGGCCGTTCGAAGGGCTGGCTGCTCCTTCCGCGGGCATTGCAAAAGGGAACGACGACAAAATAGCGTACCATGGTACCGGCGCAGAGAACGCCGGCCGCAAAAGCCATCATATTGAAGAATGGAGTGCGCCAGATGATGTCGGCAAGAAGCATAACGGCGAAGAAAACCATCGTGGCCACGACGCGCGCCCTTGCAGACTGACGCTTCCACCATTTGTAGACAAGAATGCCGAGACCGTTCAGGCCACCCCATGTGATGTAGTTGAAACTGGCGCCATGCCACAGGCCACCGAGGAGCATGGTGTCCATGTTGTTCACATTGGTCTGGAAATCATGTCGATGGCGAGGAAAGATGAAATATACGGCGACGAGCGAGGCGATGACAAGGAGAGCCACAATTGTAACCCACACAGTATGAGCCATCATTGCGACGACAACAATCATACCGCCAAGGATGAGGTAGGAAGGCCATCCGGCGCTGCGGTTGCCACCGAGAGGAATGTAGAGGTAGTCTTTCAGCCAGTTGCTCAAGGAGATATGCCATCGTTTCCAAAACCCTGCTGGATTGGTGGCTTTGTAGGGAGAATTGAAGTTCTTGGGCAGATAGAATCCCATGAGCATAGCGGCGCCGATGGCGATGTCGGTGTAGCCGGAGAAGTCGGCATAGACCTGCAAAGAATAAATCAGCAGCGCGGAGAGGTTGTGGAAAGCGGTGAAGAGCGAGGGGTTGTCGAAGACCTTGTCAACAAAGTTAACAGCCAGATAATCACTCAACACCATCTTCTTGACAAGACCGTTGAGAATCCAGAAGATGGCGACACCGAACTGGCGTTTGGTAAGGAAGAAGGGCTTGTAGATTTGCGACACAAACTGCTCGGCGCGGACGATGGGTCCGGCGACCAGCTGTGGAAAGAATGTCGTGTAGAAGCCGAAGTCCCAGATGGAATCGACATGACGGATCTTGCGCTTATAGACATCGACTATGTAGCTGATATTCTGGAAGGTGAAAAAAGAAATTCCAACGGGAAGGAGAATCTTGTCGGCATCGAAACGAGGTGTGTCGGTGAAACTATTGGCAAAACGAGCAAGATGATTGACGACATGCAAGTCGCTGTTGAACATATTGTTGTAAATGTCGGTGAAGAAATAGGCATATTTGAAATAGCAGAGCACCAACAGATTGACCACCACGCCGCCGACAGCCCATGCCTTGCGCCTCGCCGCCACCGATGGCTCTTGCGGCTCAGCGGCCAACGCGTCCATCCTGCGACCGAGGAAATGGCCCATAAACGTGGCAAGAATGAGCAACATCACAAACAAGCCGGACGTTTTGAAATAGAAAAAGAGGCTGACGACAAAAAGGTATCCGTTGCGCAACGTCAGCCGGCTCCCTACGGCGACATGGCGGAACAGGCGCGGACACTTAGAACGCAAGCGGGCGGCATTGTCCCAGAACCACTGGCTGTGCAGAAGGCTGTAGCCTGCCAGCACAAGGAGGAAGAAGAACCAGAAATTGAACTGAGTGAAGAGCAACGGATGCTCTTTGTCGAACGAAAAAAGATTTGAAAAGAAAGTGATGATATCGTGCATGGTTTTGGTTGCTTGAGAAATTGGTTACAAAGATATTTTTTTGCGCAGGAGATAAAGGCGGTAATGCAGCTCGATGATGTCGCTCAGCCGCTGGCCTATCTTCATCGACCCATTGACGCTGAAGTGCACATAGTCCGACGAGGCGTCGCCCTCACGTACCCATTCCACCATGCTCCCCTCGCCACCCATAGCATCGAATATACTCCAGAAAGCCACGCCGTTATCATTAGCCATCTCACGCAACCGTTTAACCAGATAAGGCAGGACAGGATAGGTGACATAGTCGCCGTCGATGCGTTTGCTCATGTCCGAAGGGCCTACGAAGACGACTGTCACGCCAGGACAGGCACGCTTGATGAGTTCTATCTGCTTGACCAGCTGCGTACAATACCTGTCGACGGCGCTCTCGTCGTTGATGTACGGCACCGTGTTGCCACCGAACTGGAGGACAATCATGCCGACGTTGAGATAGCGGTACGAATCGCTAAGAAGAGCGTAGTCGACATCGGTAAACTTGTTTCCCGACGAGCCCCGCATGGCTATATTGTCCACGGCGACCCCACCGTCGGCATCCAGCATGACGCCGTAGACGCGCGCCTGCTTGCCGAACGACAGCTTAGCTTTGCGGCTCAGCGTGTCGAAGCTTACCTTGAATAAGTTGAGGCCGCCGTCGGCAGCATGGAAGGAGCGGTGCTCCCCCCTGCCGTTGGAGATGTCGACATCCATGTCGGAGGCAGCATCAAACAAGACGCTGACAGTTGAGAAGGAATTCAAGTCGTCGTTCAAACGCTTGTTTTTCAACACAGAATAATTCACAGTAGACTGACTGCCAACAAGCCAGCTGCGCAGCATCGGGCCATACATTCCGCTGGCATCCCTTGTGGAGGCGGGTCCGAAAGTGGAACGGGCCTCCACTTTGCCGGTATTCTCCTGCTTGGTGGTGAGCGACGGAACACTGCTGCTGTACGGCAGAAGGCCCACACCTGAACCGCCAAAAAGAGACTGCAAGCGCTGGCGGAGAAGGCAAGTGATACGATCCATTTCTATCTGAGAGTCACCATAATAGAGGACACGCAGGGTTTGCTTGTCGCTTTTGGCCCGATCAGCCTTTTCGAAAAAAGAGTCGAGGAAATCGGGGCGACCATCAGGCAACCACAGACGGTCGTCGCCGTCAAACAGGAGAGAACGGTAGTAGTCAATCGAATCGTTTATGCACTGCAGTTCAGCAGGATCGATGCGTGGCTTGTCCACTTTCTTTTTCGGTTTCCTCTCCCCTGCCGTCAAAACCTTGTGAGGAGAAGGGAAATTGAGCCTCAGACCAGCGATCACGATGCCGTCGCGTGGGAAAAGTAGGCTGAGCAGAGTCAGCGACGCGATGCTGACCACAAAAAACAGTAGTACCCGGTGTGTCTTCATTTCTTTGATGTATTTTGGTGCAAAAATACATCAAAATTATTGTCTGTCAACGCATTTACAGGGGTAATGTACGAAACAGCCACGACACTGTACGAAAAGTCGCGACAGGAGGGTTTTCGTAAGAAAATTAACAGAAAACTGTGCTTGATTTCGGTCGATTATTTACGCCGCCACAGAATGTAATTTATGTTTTTTACGGACTCAAGCAGATCATCGCCCAAAAGATGTTTAACGCCCTGTTGGTCAACGTAATGACAATAGGCGTTGCTACCGATGAGGAAAACGGCGTTGTTGACGCCCAGATGAGCCAGAGCGGCGCTGAAGTCGTTCATCAGCACGCGGTCGTTTGTGGCAATCACAACTATTTCGCCGTCGAGACTGCAGACAGCCTTGCGTTGCGACTTGTTCTCGGGCCTGTTTTCAACCGCCTGATGGTTCTTGACAGCCGGATATTGCCTGAAGAAATAGCCCTCGGTCTCGGTAGCCATCTCGAAATAGGGAGAATTGTCGGCCACACCGATGGCTGTCTTGCCATGAATGATGGCGACATAGCCTTTTTTGGAGAGACCCCACGCCAACGGGTTGCCTTTCAGAACGTAAGCACCGACAATGCCACCGTTGTCGCGACGAATGTCGGCCGCCAGAGCGGCAAAGACGACAGAGCGGTCGGTGGTGTCGAGTGGGCCAAGATGCAACTCGGGAGTGGCGTTCACTGGCTTGAGCAACAAGAGGTTGATACCGTCGACGACGGTGTCGTCCACCAAAGTCACCGCACCAAATCTGTCGTCGGTATTGGAGAGGAAATCAGCTGCCACAGAAGGGTCAATGGTCTCGATGACTTCGTCCTCGACAAGAGGCTGCTTCGCCTCCTCATCTTTTGATAATAAATTGAGAACCAAAACCAAAACAACAGCAAATATAATCAGGCACCCAACAGCATACCAGAACCAACGTCCCCTCCTCGTCGGACGCTCATCATCGTAGCCCAACATTCGAATCTCGTTGTCTTTTATATCGTCAAAGTGTTGCATTTCAAATATTTTTATTAGCCTTTTCGAGCATTTCCTTAAGGTTTTTGAGCACCTCTTTGGAGACAGTCTGCGTGTGGGTGGCCATCTTGCAGTCGGAGAGGATGAGCTGCTGACGTGGCACGTTGATGAAATGGACGTAGTTGAGATTGACAATAAGGCTTTTGCCCAGCCTGACAAGTTGAGATTTTCGTCCTATCTGCGCGTCTATCAAGGCTTCTATCTGTCCGAGCTGAGCGTTGACCATGCGAGATTCGTTGTTGATCATCATGAGGATGGAGTAGTTGCCGTCGCTGGAGATGAAGAGGACGTTTTCGGCTGGTAGGCGTAGGAGTTCGGTTGGTGTGGAGATGAGGAGGGTGTCGCTCATTGTGTGTGTGATGGTTAGAGTTTGCGTTTAAGGAATCGGTTCCAACGGATGCGTCCGGCGTCGGGGTCGCGTGAGAGGATGACGGCGGTGGCTTTGCCCACGATGTGGTCTTCGGGCACGAAGCCCCAGTAGCGGCTGTCGGCACTGTTGTGACGGTTGTCGCCCATCATCCAGTAGTAGTTCATTTTGAAGGTGTAGCTGGCGGTCGCTTTGCCGTTGATGTGGATGGTGCCGTGCTGGACGGTGACGTGGTTGCCTTCGAAGACTTCGATGGCGCGGCGGTAGAGGGGGAGGTTGTCGGTGGTGAGGGTGACGGTGGTGCCTCGTGCCGGCACTGTGACGGGACCGAAGTTGTCGACGGACCAGCTGTAGCGGTCGGCATGGGGAAAGAGGGTTTGTTGGCTGTAGCCGGGGAGCGAGGAGAGCTCGATGACTTCGGCGACCAGAGGGTTGTTGCGGAGGGTCTGCACCATTGTGGCGGTCAGCGGAAGGGTGTAGTACTGTGACATCTGGGTGAGCTGGGCCTGGTCGACGCCGAGGTCGGTGAGTTGGGCGAGGAGGCGGTTGAGGGCGACGGAGGGGGTTGCGTCGGATTGCAAATCCGACGCAACGGTGGCTATGAGCTTGTAGCGCGGCGAGATGCGGACAAGGCGGTGTCCGGCGGTGTCCGTGTGGCGCATGGGTTCGATGTTGATCTGCTGGCTGTAGGCCAGTGCGGCGGCTATCTGTTCGTCGTTGAGATAGAGGTATTGGTAATAGCCGGCGGCGTTGGAACAGTCTTCGAGCGAGACTCCGACGCGGGCGAAGAGCTCCTCGTCCTTCCGCACTTTGGCTGTGAGCATGTCGCCACCGACGGCTCCGTAGGTGGCCATGGTGGTGAGGTAGTCGTCGAAGCTTTCGCTCATCCGGACGGCGTAGTTGAACTGAAGCTCACGGGGGTTCTCGACGGGCTGTCCGTTGATGAGTATTTGTTGGTCGACTATCTGGAGTGTCTCGCCCGGGAGTGCGATGCAGCGTTTGATGAAGTTCTCGCGCTTGTCGACGGGGCGTGTGACGATGTGCCCGAAGACTTGGGGGTTGTTCCGGATGGCTTCTTCGCCATATTCCCTGACGAGGTCGTGATAGGACATGTTGCTTTGGAAGGCGGTGCAGACGGTGTCGCCGTCGGGGTAGTTGAAGACGACGGGGTCGAAGCGCCGGATGGTGGTGGTGCCGGGGAAACGGTGGTATGGCATGCGGATCCATTTGAGGTAGGACTGGCGCTGTCCGCCGGTGAGTGGCAGTGTGTTGTGGACCAGTGGGAAGGAGAGCGGCGTCATGGCGGGTCGTGGGCCGTAGGCGGACTTGCTGACCATGAGGTAGTCGCCGACGAGGAGTGATTTCTCCATCGAGGAGGATGGTATCTTGTAGAACTCGAAGCAGTAGCCGCGTATGATGACGGCGGCGACGAGGGCGAAGACGATGGCGTCGAGCCATTCGCGCCACCATGAGTATTTGACGGTGGGGCGCTGGTCGGCGTCAAGGTAGGTGTGCTTGCTGAGGCCCAGATATGGGAGGTAGGCGAAGGGGGCGAGGACGGCGAGGGTGTGCTCCCAGAAGCTGTGCCGTCCGAAGACTTTGGCGGTCTCGACGACGAGGAGGAGGAAGGTGAAGATGTTGATGGCGGGTATGAGGAAGTAGATGTACCATTTCCAGTCTTTGCCGCAAAGGCGGATCCAGAGGATGATGTTGTAGATGGGGATGAGTGCTTTCCAGGGGGCGATGTGGGCTTTGCGGAAGATGAAGCAGAGTCCGATGAATGGTCCGATGAGGTAGATGATGGCGAGGAGGTTGTAGAGCATTGGTTTTGATTTTTGAACGGCGAATTTTTTTTGAACGGCGAATTTTTCGAATTAAGCGAATTTTTAAAGGTGACCTCTAATAATTATTTTAACGGCGAATTGAACGAATTTAGCGAATTTAGAATGTAGAGTTTAGAGTTTGGCGAAATTTTAGAGGTGAACTTAACGAAAACGGTGTTTTGTTTTTTTTATTGCGTCGATGTTTTTGAGAAGGGTGTTTTTGTCGTTGTCCCAGTTGAGGTCGTCGGTGGCGAGATGGAAGCGTCGGTTGCGCTCGTCGGCTGGGAGCGAGTCCCAGAGGGCGAGGGTGTTGCGGATGGCGTCGGCGAGGAAGTGAGGGTCGGGTGGCTGGGATTGTTGTTTGTCGGGGTCGAAGGGTGCTGGTGGGAGGAGTTGTCCGATTTGGTAGCGTTGGATGAGGCGCCGTATCTCGGGGAAGTCGGTTGCGAGGACTGGGACGTGTGCGGCGGCGAAGTCGGCGAGTCGGTTTGGGAGGGAGTAGTAGTAGTTGAGTCCGCGGTTTTCGAGGAGAGAGATTCCAAGGTCGGCAAGTGGTGTGAGTTGTCTGAGCTGGTCGGGGGTGAGGCGTCCGAGGAAGGTGACGTTGTGGAGTTGCATTTTCTCTTTGAGTGCGAGGAGGTTTTGGTATTCGTCGCCGTCGCCGGCGACGATGAAGTGGCATTCGGGAAGCAGGGGCATGGCGTGCATGACCCAGTCGATGCCACGGCCGACGTTGACGGCGCCCTGATAGAGGAGGAGCCTCTTCCCTGCCCTTTTGAGAGTTGAGAGTTTGCTCCACAAGGTCGCAGGCCACAGCAGAGAGTTAAGAGTGGAGGGTGGAGAGGTGAGGGGTTGAATGGGTTGAATGGGTTGAATGGGTACGTTGCGCACGACATCCATGTGCAGGCCGTAGCGGCGGTGGTAGATGTCGGCGATGGAGTGGCAGACGGTGATGGCGGCCATGTCGTTGCGGCGGGCGATGCGTGGGAGGATGAGGTCTTCGATGTGTTGCCAGAAGGCCTTGACGCGCGGACGTCCGACGAGTTCGGGGACTTCGGGGAAGAGTTCGTGAGCGTCGAAGAGCATGGGTTTGCGTCGCAGACGGGCGGCGAGGTAGTTGGCGAGGAGGGTGTCGGTGTCGTTGGCGTAGAAAAGGTCGGCGCGTGAGAGTAGGAGGCGTAGTAGGAGGCGCAGGTTGTATTCGGCGTAGAAGAGAGCTTTCTTCCTGAAAAGCAGGCGCATGCGGACGGTGTGGTATGGCCGGATGATTTTTTGGCTATGAGGCAGCCTCCGCCCGATGAGGGTGACATCGTAGCCTGCCTGGTGCAGAGCCATGCAGGCGCGGTGGACGCGCTGGTCGGTGACGAGGTCGTTGGTGACGGAGAGGAGGATTTTCAATTTTGTGGATTATATGTTAGGATGCTGTTTTCAGCGGTAACGCAAAAGTTTGGTGTATTATTGCGAATTATAAAAAAAAGTTGCTATTTTTGCAGTCGCAAAGAGAGGGTGAGTTGTGATGTTTTTTTTGTTGAATATAAAATAAATAGAATACAATAAATGAAGAATCTTGTCATTGTGGAGTCGCCATCGAAGGCGAAAACGATAGAGAAATTTCTGGGCAGTGACTATACCGTCATGTCGAGCCATGGCCATATACGGGACTTG
>Ga0310694_10003072_pt1 | contig 16524 bp, 13 predicted proteins | sample 174DNAGHGhighgp2_FD_203884 | JGI IMG/M metagenome (GOLD analysis project Ga0310694, IMG submission 203884) | Sheep rumen microbial communities from Palmerston North, Manawatu-Wanganui, New Zealand - 1742 DNA GHGhigh gp2 (v2) (version 2) | ecosystem: Host-associated > Mammals > Digestive system... | reverse complement strand
ATCAAGAGCGACGATAGGAAACGAGAGGAGTACAAGGAGGTCATATCGCTGCTGAAACGAGGCTACTCCATCCGTAACACAGCGAAACTCACCGGTTCCTCAATATCAACAGTACAACGCATTAAAAACCAATTTGTAAGATGATCAAGACGATTAAAGAATTATTGATTGAGTGGTGGGCAGGAAACACTACCACCAAGATGCCCATCCCCACTATCTACACCTACGAGGTTGACGTGGATGGTAGGCGAATCCATATTGAGAGCATGAGTAGAAGCAGGATGTACATTCACTACAAGGCGAGGAAGAAATATCCCAACGCCAGATACATCCGAGTTATTAACCAAATTAAAACCTATTGAACTATGCCAAACTGGGCTTCTGTAACTTATGAATGCGTCGGTGATCACAAGGACATCCGACTGATGCATGACGCGCTGAAATACATTGACAAGCGCAAGACCACCATCGTCCCTAACGGCTTTGGAAAATGGTGGTTGGGAAATCTGGTCACTAAACTCGGCGGCAACTGGGAGGACTACCCATGCCGAGGTGACATCACAAGCTATTCACTCGAGAATGAGACCACGCTGATGATCTGGCAGAATACCGCATGGGGCGAGCAGGAAGGCGTGAGGAGGATCATCGAAGAGAAACTTCCAAGCATCAAGGTGTACTTCCAGGAGGAGGAACCAGGGTGTGGGTTATTCGCGACAAACAGCTTCGAGCACTTCCCCGAGCGATATCTGTTGGACAGTTATGATGAACCGCTCTATTTTGAAAATATTGAAGAAGCGGCCAAATGCGTATCTGATATCGTCGGCCACACCATTGAGCCTAGCGTCGAAGCCATTGACCAGGCCCTCGACGACTATCTTGAGGTGCATGAGGACGACGACACCTGGTACAGCTTCCACGAGTTCATCGAGGACCGAGAAGGCTGATACAACGTGAGACGATGTAATGTGAACATTAAAAAAGACGGCAATTTTGCCGTCTTTCTTTTTCATTTGTCCTCGCGTCACCGATGAACGTGTCGCGAGTTATACCGGAAGAGGGTGCTAAATTCTACTGGACACGCACGGCACGCACGGTGAGACCGTTGTTGCGTGTGAAGTTCCACCACTGCTTGCCCTCCGAGTAGAAATTGATGCCGAAAGCGTAGTTCGACCCGTGGTTGCCGAGCGAGCGCGTCCAATAGACGCCGTCCGAGTTCTCTGACCTGTAGCCCCAGCGGCCGCCCGCAGCGGGCAAGAACAAAGTATTCCCGTTGGGAGCGGTGAATAAGCGACCGTAAATGCCGTTACGAGTTGTCCACGTCCAAGAGCAATTGTCAATCAGTTCATTCAGCTGCCCGACCGTCGGCATGCGCCATGACGGGCCCCAGTTGACATAAGCGGCATCGTCCTCAGGATCCAATTCGGTCTTGCCGTCAACAAAGCCATTGTAGCCGTAATCGTTGTGGATGCAGTACTTCGTCAGCGTAGTATCACTACCGTTGCACCACTGATAGGTTTCCCACGTATATTCCTCCTTGGGCTCGGTCTCGCCCCAGGCGAAGTAATCGCCATACTCCTCGGGAGCGGTGGCACCCACGTTACAGGTTGCCCACAGCGTGCCGCTGGGCAGACCCAAATCAACGTATTCGTGCTCATCGGGAGTTACGGGCTCATCAGGCCATGTCCCAGTCAACAAATAGTCAATTAAACAGGTCACATCCGAAATGTTTACTTGGCCATCCTGACTCACATCACCACGGGGATACTCGATGCCAGCGGTAAATGAGGCCAGCATCAACAATAATACGATTAAAAAAGAGCTAAATTTTGGCGAGGTTTTATGCTCCAAAGTCCTAAAAGGCCCAAAAATCACCTCACTTGACTTCGCCTGTGCGCTTGCCGCTATAAGGCTGTGGTCGCGACTTGTCCTTACCAGCTAGAAGATGCCCATAATGGGCGAACACGAAAGTGGGCCAGAAAACTTATGTTTCCCGGCCCACTCAATTCTGAATTCAAGTTAAAAAACACACGTTTTGTAACTTGAATTAATTATCTTTACCACAAGTGAACAACATAATTGTTGATGACTCGTGGTTGGCTTTTGGCATAAGCTGTAGCAATCGCTTGCCAAGCAGCTATTTCGGCTTTACGCTCATTGTGCGCATAGTCCAATTCCTTTTCAGCAAACTTCATCTCCCATTGTTGCAGTGCATCACATTTCGTCTCAATCGATTTGACAAATTGAGCAGCAGCTGCCGAGGAAGAACATGAAGGTGGCATGTCAGCAAGGATTTCGGCTACTTTGGCAGCGCCTTCATAGTTTGGACTTGCAGCCCAAGCAGCCTTTGCCCTAGCCAACACCTGCTCGCCATATAGATCGAGCTGTGTTTTTAGGTAACTTTGCACTAGTGGCATGACACGCTGGTTGAATGATGGACATTCCTCAGGAATTTCAGATAAGATATATAACGCCTCATCAAAATTGCGCGCGCTTGCAGCCGCATTTGCCCTAGCAATAATAGCACTCATATTGGTCTCGTAATAGTCAATCACTTTTACACGGGCTTCATCGCAAAAGCTAATGAACGACGGGTCATTCATTTTAAGTGCCGAAATGCCCTTGGAAATTGCATTTGACTTATTAGTGCCTCGTGAGGTTACTTCTATTGAGTAAGTGGCAAATACTTTCCCTGAGAAGGCATCCTGTAAAGCGATTGAAAAGTCAAAATCCATATCGCAATAGGGTGGTACGGTAGCAGTCGTTTGCTCGTTGTTGATCGAGACGGTGGGAACCATAGCAAATCGAGAAGCACCAGGTACTGCCGAAATCCCATACTTGGCAAGCGCTTTTTGAATCTTATTCTTGACTTGGTTGTCCACCTTTTCGGGCACTTTGTAGTCACACACCAGATGAGCAGGAGCCACATTGAGTTGCTGAGCTATAACATCGATGGGTGACAATATTACAATAGTTGTCAGGATTTTAATAAGTTGTCTCATTGTATGTAAAAATGGAGCTGGTGTTGATAAATCAATCAATTATGAAGACAGCGTCACCTAAAGTGCCTCCGCCAGATTGTGATGCCGATGACGAAGACTTTTGTTTAACAACCAGCCCTCTTTCCTCAATAAGGGATTTGAGCGGTTTGTAAAAGTTTCGTGCATCCAGTGGCCTTCCGCTGGCACTATATAGTGGTTTCATAGCTTGAGATATGTCGATTCTTTCATCATCAACATTATCGGTTGAATAGGAGCCATTAACGCAATTATCGTCAAGCCAAGCCTCAATAACATCAATCAAATCATCGGGTATTGATGAACTCTCAGACATGATAGTTAATCTCGTTTCTTGACCAACACTCACCAGTGTCTCAAAATAGTTGTCAATATCGGAAATATATTTATCAATCTTGTCAAGAACAGCCTCCTGAAGCAAGTTTACCGTGGTCTCGCCAATAGCTGGTGCCGACTGGCCCGAAGATGCGGCTACTTGCTTGTTGGAATAGGCATCGAGTGCCGTGAGCTCAAAATAAAGAATGTCTCGTGGTCCCTGCTTAGTGATTTTGTAATTCAATTCTAAGCGGATATCAACAGGGATGATGATATTCTTGCCTTGAGCCCTACGCAGCTCAGCCTCGAGCATCGTCAACGGGAAACCGCGGTCAGAAAAAATCTCGGCAATTTTGGAGATACATCCCTTTAAATCATCGTCAAGAAAAGCCTCTTTGTAGTTTTGCACATAATTGATCTCACCCATATCATCGGTGGTGTTGAGAAGCCCCATCTTGTTGAGCAGAGCATCTGAAGGGATCACCACTAGCCTGGGTTTCTTGGCTTGCCCCATTGCACTGAAAGCCGACAGAAGAACCAATAATGCAAGTGCGATAAATGATTTTTTCATAATCAATGTTTAAAAAATTGAACCAAGCTTCTTGATGATGCCCTGCGATTCGAGATATTTACGCAGCTCTTCCTTGTTGACCGAGACTATCACGCCAATCTTGTAAAGTTTACCCACTTTGCGCTGGTCGCTCGGGTCAATAGTGCCATCATTGGATAAATTCACAAATTGCTCATACGTTCCATTATTAAAGAATTCCTCAAAGAACTCTTCGTGAGCCTCTTTCTCAGCAGGCGAAACAAGTGGCCGCTGGCTTGATACACCCTGGCCACCGACTATGCCCTTGAACAGAATGCCGTGAACTGCGTTCTCTTTTGCCAACATTGTGGCGTCTTTAACATTCTTGGCATAAGAATAGACCTTGATCAATGCAGTGCCTTGTGATCCGACACCCACCGGAGACAATTCGTAATTATATTCCTTCTTATTGTTCTTCTTCTTTGCCATTGCATCGAAGCCGCAAAGCAAGGACAATATTACTGATATTATAATTATGCGTTTCATTGCTGTATCTTAATTAAATGTTCAGATACAAAAGAGCGAGAACACCCTTTTGTATCTGAACTTGACAGTTTTACCAATAGAATTTCAGACCGATACCAGCGCGTATCTTTTGCGGGTCAACGATATCATTCTTCTTTTTATCCAATGCATAGGCCTCTTGGCCAAACTTAAAGTTATCACCTTTAAAGTAATAAGAGTAACCGCCCTCGGCATACAGCAAGACATGATAATTGATGTAGAAGCCCAACTTAAGTGAGGCATCAACAAAGTAGGTGTCGATCAAGTCGGAGTATTTCGAACTCTCATCATATTGCCAAGTGATCTGATTATTATTGACCTTGCGACCAGTCAGCTTGTGCTTACCGCCAAGAGGGAGAACCACACCACCGCCTACACTAGGTGTAAGTGTGAAATGGTGTGCCACATTGAATTCTTTTTCAAGTCCCAAAGCGACCTTAGCCAAAAGAGTGCTTTTAAGTTCAACCTTATTATTCTCTTCGTTAACAGTCATAATCTTCATCGGCTTGAAGTCTTCATCAAACATCAGACCTCCACGCAGGAACAATGATAATCCGGGCACTTTAAAAGCGCGGGCCATCGAATAGTTTAATTGGAACCCCATCTCGGCAATGTTGGGAGTAACAGCAAATGCCATGCCCATGTCGCGATACTCTGCGAGGTAGTGCAGTCCTTGACGGGCTCGGCCTCCCTTAATAGTATAGAACGAAGACAGGTCTTCGGTCTCTCCAGTTGCAGCCTTGTTATTGTCACCCACATGCTTACATCTAACAACCGACACCTTGTGAACATACTCACTGCCATCCTCACGCTCGCGATTCTCAAGCACTAAATATCTATCGTCGATGTGAAGACCCTCTTTTTTGCCAATCTTTGCTCTAACAGGATGAACTTCGGCAACTGGCGCTTTTACCTGGAAATCAGAAACTGAACGACAACGACTATATACATCGTACAAGTCATCGCAACTCTTGTTGGGGGTATATACAAAATTTACAGGGAAATTGGCCAAGTCAATGCCGTTTTCTTGACTGAAATAGTTGTTGTAAAAATCAGTGCGAACTTGCTCGTCAAAATTCAGCTTATAAATGTAAGGATAATAATCATACGACCACTTGATGCCGTTATCAGTTTGACGACTTTGAGCATCGACTGCAACAAACATCACATAGGAGCGGTCAATGAGACGTTCTCCCAACTCAAAAAGCAAACTTTGTCGGGCGCTTGCCTTCATTTTCATCACATCCTGGTCAGTGGCGGCAAATTCACCGCGTTTGAGCAGCATTTCGGTAGTATAAGCTCCATCAGTAAAGTTTGGGAACCAGTTCTTCATGATTTGATTGCCCAACTTATAGTCGTTAATAATTTTGTTGATGTTGGCTTGGATGATAGAATCTCGCATTTCCTTCTTGTCACCAAACGAGCCGATGATAAATGAGCGAGGATTCACATTATTCACATCAAATCTTAGATCCTCTTCTTGGTCAAATTCTATTGCACCTTCTCTAGCTTGGTCGCAATTAAGCAGGTAAATCTTTGTTAGTGAAGGGCGCAAGTAGTTACGGGCGTTCATGTCATCAAAGCGATTTGACGACAACGTCACATCGTTCTGTGCCAATGCCGACAGGCTGACACAAAGCACAAGGCTGAAAATTAAAAATAAATTTCTCATAAGTTCTTAGTTTTTAAATTAGGTTATATATGTTAATCGTTATCTTGATTGGCAGGCTGTTGCAGCAATCCGTCGTTGACCAATTGCCGCTTTAACTCGCTGCGTAGCACTCTCACGGTAACATAGTAATACTCTTGGATCTTGCTTTTCTTTTTCTTTGTTGAGCGCCGTTTGGTATCTTCCATTGAAACGAACTTGCGATATTCTCCTTTGTCAACAAAGAAACGATCAAAGTATTCTTCATACTTTTGGCGGGCATTGACCTCAGGCAGCAGAGGCCTTTGGTCGCATCCTTCACCACCTCTGACACCGACAAATAAAACAACCGCTACCGCATTTTTTTTGGCTTGCTCGACAGCATCAGTTTTGTTTCGGCCAACACCCAACACACGGAGAGTTTGTGAGCCATCCATTTCTACCCCAAGACACTCTACTTGAATACTACTATAAGATGCATTAGCTTGCGCCATGACTCCTACAGGACAAGAAATCAACGTGAGCAGCATTAATGCAGAAAGACCAAAAAAATTATAGACCTTTGTCATATTTATATTATTTAAAATTCATATCCTGCCTTTATGCCTAAAAAGCTGACATCGCTACTAGCTGATTTTTCATTCACCTTAATACGGGCAATGGTATAATTTAATCCAAGCAACCATGCGTTTCTAATGGATCCGAACCTAAAGCCTATGCATGGCGAAAGAAACGCGCCATCTCCAAAAGCATTGCCTGCTGCCAATGACCAGAAAGGAACAAATTCGCGACTATAATGTGAAATAAAGTTTCCTCTAATATTAAATGAAAGAGGCATTACAACCGATTGGCTGCTACGTCTCACGGCAGAGTTGTTGTGGAAATACCAGTTTACCCCAAGGCCAACACCCAGCTTAAGGAATTCTGAAAACTGATAGCCAGCAGAATATGTTATACCAGCACGCTGTGTATTGTCATGATTGAGAATTATACTACTTTCGGCATTTGACTCAATAGCACACCAAAAGCCTCTGTCCTGGAACGAATAGTCGGTATAAACGTGTCTTTCAGGCACATCGGGAAGTCTGTTTTGCCCAAATGCAGGCAAACATAATGCTGCCAATAGCAACGCAAGAATCAGTTGTCTCATCAAGTCATCTTTTTTATGTCGGTTAGGGCCCATTCACCGGCATTTTTTGTCGGTTGCCTAAGACATTGGCATAAAAAAACGCAGGACCCGAGTCATAGCCCGTCCCGCTGCTCAGAGGCCTTAGCACTGCCCATCGAAGTTGAACCGGGCAACACCAAGATCCCACGTTGATATGATAACACACATCGCCACTCGTTATAGTGGCAACATATATTGATTTGATGCCATATCAAAAGTGAGCGTTGGTCGTTGCCTCGCTCTTGACTTCGATTGCTGTAGAACGTGCTAAATTTCTAAAGCAGCCAAGAACAAAGCGCTGATAACGCCTTTTATGTTATGCCACCTACAGGTATCGCAATCATTAATGAATTCCTGTAGGTATTGCAAAAGTACATAAATTATTTAAACCACCAAAACAATTTCCTCTTTTTTATATACCTAATTATGTGATGTCAAACTCCCGGGCCGTCGTTGGTCACGCCACATCCCACCATCGCCGAGTCGGTGGGATTGAGCACGGTGACATTGGCATAGGACATCATGCATGATGTCCATGCTCTCCTCTCCGTCGTGCAAGAGGATGCTGGCCAGCCTGAACATGGCCCGGTAATGCTGCTTGAACAGCCTTTCGATTTGTCGTTTCCTGTCTGTCATACACTCTATATACACACTAAGGCCGATTTACTAAACCCTTTTCCGCATTTTTTTAATCACGAGACAAAATTACCTATCAAAACCGATACCCACAACCCTCAAATGGGTGCTTTTGGCTTTATTTAGGATGCCGTCCATCCTTGCCTGGGAGCAGCAGTGTCTAATTAGCAACTCATTACCACCAGAACCAACCGAACCGAAAAAAAGTCGAGGCCGGCACCTCTTCGGTGTCAGCCTCGTTACTTCTTTTCCAGACTCGCTGTCGGTTTGATTATGCCGTCTTGAGGGCAAGGTCTCCCCGTCAGGTGATAGCGCCTGGATGATGGCGGTGCTGGACGACTCTTCGCCGCCCAGTCCATACCATCGGGTTATATATTGTCTTTGCCCCTCATGCCGCCAGCGTGCTCATTGTTAAGCCGGCGGTCCTCTCGGGGGCATGTGTTTCGCTTACATATAAGGGTTTAGGGCGATTGCAGCGGCGGGTATCAATACAGGAACAATGACCACTCCCTCGGCAAATCAATTTCAAGGTCAGATGTGACAGACTCCATGCGCGTCTTAATGAAATCCACTTTATCCTTTCGTCCTTTATACTTGTCAAAATCGCCATGAATCTCGGCCATCAAGTCGTGAATCCAGACCGATATTTCACTGACAAGTCCTGGAGATTTGCCGTCCCTCTCGTCAAGTTGATACCTATCTGAGTCAAGATTATAGCTAAACTTGTTATTATAGTACTTGATAAATAACTTGTATATCTCGTATATTGTCTTGTGATAGACCTTATTCTTCAACTTAGCGCACTTCTTTTGCTCCGCTTCCAAGGTCGACATATCAAACTTGTTCAAGAAACGATCACAATAGTAAGGAATAAAAACCTCGCCCAACAGTTCAAGCGCCCTCTCACCTTTAATTTTAATCGTCACATCATCACTCGGTGTAAAAGATACCGATTGAATATAGTGATTAGCCTTATGCGCTTGATCCCTAGTCTGTGCCATATACTCCCTTGCTTTGAGAATTGCTATCGCATCAGCGAGATCATCTGCTCTCGTGTCCAAAGCTGATACATACTCGCCCAAATACTTAGCAACCACCTTGTGGAGACTGTGCACGAACGATGGATCATTGTATACATTACCCGACCTTCCAACATATTCATCGACAATTCGCATCAAGGACAACTTTTCCTCGCCGACATCACTCGTAATGCGATCTTCACGCTCAACGCTAAACATTAATGACCTATAGCGATCGAACAACTCTGATAACAAGGTATTGAAATGGAGAAAAGAAAACTCGTTCACGGTCACGCCGTGCTCTACACCAGTCACCATATCAGGGACACCTTCTATCGTGGACGGCAACATGGATTGGTCATACAAGTTCGCGCAGCGATCATACCATTCAGCAATCTTGGTGGCATCGGTGTAGTTCATCAACTTGATACCTTCATCAACGCGTGCCATGATGCGCTTCACGTCATCGGGATTCTCAATTTTGGCTATAAAATCGTCTCTGGTCATAGTTAAATCTGTTAATTATATATAAAAATTTCGGTTGTCAAATGGTTGTCAATTTTGAAACCATCCAAGAACCGAAATATTCATTATCAGACACTTACGTCTAATGTTTCGTGACCCCGGTGGGACTCGAACCCACGACCCATTGATTAAGAGTCAATTGCTCTACCAACTGAGCTACGGAGTCATCGTTTGTTCAATTGCGACTGCAAAGGTACTGCTTTTTTTGAAACCACCAACTATTTTGGCGGATTTTTTTCAAAAAAAAGTGATTTTTCTCATCCGCTAAATATTCAATAATTACTTAATTATCTATTAATCAATATATTAAGTAAAAATCGGTATTTTGAAGTTTTTTGGACATTTCAGGCAAAAACACTAACTTTGTGATTCAATAATAACACGAACAATCAAGCGATATGGAAAAACGATATGACTTTGACCGAGTGATTGACCGCCGTGGCACCGGCAGTGTGATGTTTGACATGCGCAAGGAGATGTTTGGGCGCGAGGATGTGCTGCCGTTGTGGGTGGCCGATATGGGTTTTGCGGCTTGTCCTGACATCACCCAGGCTTTGGCCGACCGCATCACGGGGCACCCCATCTATGGCTACAGTGTGCCGCTGGACGACTACTGGCAGTCGATCATCGACTGGCAACGCGAGCGCAATGGCCTGGAGTTTACCACCGATGAGGCCTGCTTCATTGGCGGCATCGTCAACGGCTTTGGTCTGGCATTGAACCATTTCACCCGTCCCGGCGACAAGGTGGTCATCCAGGAGCCGGTGTATCACCCCTTCAAGATGCTCATCACGGGCAACAACCGCCTGGTGGTAAATAATGGCCTGGTGCGAACTGATGACGGTTTCTATCGCATGGACCTTGAGGGGCTGGAGCGCATCTTTGAGCGAGAGCGTCCGGCGATGATGGTGTTGTGCAATCCCCACAACCCCATCGGCATCGCTTGGCCCGCCGATGTGCAGCGCCAGGTGGCCGCATTGGCAAGGAAATATGGTGTGGTGGTCTTCAGTGACGAGATCCATGGCGACCTGGTGCTCAAGGGGCACCGCCACACGTCGTTCCTCACCGTGAGCGACGATGCACGCGCCGTGGGCGTAGTCATGGGTGCACCCAGCAAGACGTTTAATATTGCCGGCATCGTGAGTTCGTGGTGCGTGATCAAGAATCCCGACCTGCGCAAGCCCTTCTTCCACCACCTTGAGGCCAACGAGCAGTGTTCGCCCAATTTCCTGTCGATGACAGCCACCCGTGCCGCCTACCGCCATGGCGGCGAGTGGCTCAGCCAGTGTCTCGAGTATATCGAGGGGAATATCGATGCTGTAGTGGCGTTTTGCCAGCAGCACACCCCCGGCATCGTTGCCATCAAGCCACAGGCGTCTTTCCTCGTGTGGCTCGACTGCACGGGGCTGGGACTGGAGCATGACGCGCTCATCGACCTCTTTGTCAACAAGGCCCGTATCGGTCTAAACGACGGCGCGATGTTCGGCAAGGCCGGCAACGGCTTCATGCGCCTGAACGTCGCCGTGCCGCGCAGCGTGCTCATGCAGGGCATGCAGCAACTTGCCGATGCCCTGCAGCAGTAAAATGCAGACGGGAAGGTATTAGGCCATCGCCATCATCACGAGAACATAGAGCCAATGGGCCACGACGGCAGCAAAGAGGCCGCCGATGGTGTGCGACAGGATGGCGCGGGAAGTCAGCTCGCGGTAGTGCATCGAGTCGAGCATGGCAGTGTGTGTGCTCAAGAAACCGCTCCAGCACATACCAATGGCCGTGAACACAGCGATGGCGTTACCGTCGGCCCATCCCTGCTGGATGAACTTGGGCACCAGACCCAAGGCAGCACCCACGGCACCCAGGGCAGTGATGGGGAAACCAATCAAGTGAGGATCCTCGAAACCGAACAGCACCTTGAAGACGATGCTGATCTTGTCGCCGAGCCACGGCAGCACACCCACGCCCTCATAGGCGGCACCCGTGTAGGTTCCGTCGGCACTGGCCGAGAAGGTCAGAATCATTACCAGCGACGAGATAATCAGCACACCGGGGATGATGGCCAATCCCACGTCAACACCCGTGCGGCCGCCGTCAAGCAACGAGTTGAGGATGCGCAGGAACAGCGACTTGTACTCCTCGTGCTCGACCTTGAGGTCCTCTTCAGTGAGTTCGCAGGCAGGCTCATCGGCATACTCGGGGTGGGACTTCTTGACGAAGTACTGCATGAGTCGTGTGGAGACCATACAGCCAAAGATGGCACCAATGAGTCCGATGAGGGGCTCGGAGAAATAGCCGTAACCCATCATGAAGATGATGACAATGAGACCCATACCAAAGGCTGTGCCAAAGTTGGTCAACGAGATGAACTGATATTTCTTGAAATGAGAGGCAAAACGTTTGTCCTGTGAGAGGGTGATGATGGCGGGATTGTCGCTCAGGAAGGTCAGCACGGCACCAAGCGAAGCCATGCCCGGCAGATTGAACAACGGCTTCATGAGCGGGCGGAGCAACTTTTCCAGAAGCTCGACAACGCCAAACTCGACAAAAAGTCGTCCGATAGCACCGGTGATGACACACACGGCCATCAGGAAGAAGCAGGTGTTCAACAGGAGGTCGTGGGCCGTGTGCATGACGGTGTTCAGCATGTTGGCCGCTCCCATCTTGACGGCAAGACCGCCAAAGAGGGCGACAACAATCGACAGGCAGATAACGCCACTGAACTTGTGACGGGCACGCTTCAGGGATCGGATATACCTGCGTGTCAATGACATGTGCATTCTACGTGTTCTCATAGATAAGAAATCTGTATAATCTGGTTAAAAAGTTGCCGCAAAGGTAGTGCTTTTTTAGTTAACAGCTATCAGTTAACAGTTAATAGTTGGCCGTTGGCTAAAAAAGATAATAGACATCCAGGCACAATCGCACTAGACATCTAATATCTGTTATCTAATATCTGTTAACTGTTAACTATTCACTGTTAACTTAGAAAGGCCTGCGTCCGCCAGGGCCACCGCCAGGACCTCCCCAGCGACCGGGGCCACCGCCCCATCGGTCAGCGTTGCGGTCCTTGGGCTGCTCACCTTTCTTGAAGGTGTTGAAGCGGTAGGTGAAGGTCACCATGCCATAGCGGCCCAGCGAGTTGTAGTAAACATCCTCGATATAGTCACCGGTGACGTTGCGGAAGATGTTCTTCCTCTGGCCCAGGATGTCATAGACCGAGATGGTCAAGGCAGCCTGCTTCTCCTTCAGGAACTGGTAGGCGATCGAGCCGTTCCAGATCCACTGGTCACTGTTGTAACCGGCGCTGTAACCGCTGGTGGTGCTGTAGCGCAGGTCGGTGCTGATGACCAGACCGAAGGGAGCCGAGTAGGTGCCGTTGAAATTGCCGCCCCAAGTGTGGATGTTGCGGGCGTTGGACTTGAGCGCCGAGGTAGTGGTGTTCTGGAAACTGTAACGGGGACGCAACTCAATGTCAAAGACATCATTGCGGAACGCCAGACCAGGCGAATAGTTGATGAACCACGTGTTGCTGCGGTTCTCGACACCGTTGGTCACACTCTTGGTGACACCATAACGGGTGAACATGTGGCTGGTGAAATACCATACCTTGGTGGCTCCGAAGGGGAAACTCAACATGTTCATTGCCATGGCACTCCACACACCGCCCACGTTGGTGTAACTGGTGATGCGTCCACCGGTCAGTTCATCGGTAGTAACGTCTGAGACGATGCTATTCTGAGCAAAATCCACATTCATCATCGCCATGATGCTGCGCTGAGCACCACGGGCAAAGTCACCAAACCTCAGGTTGATGTTGTGGTTGAAGGTGGGCTTCAATTCGGGATTACCGATGACGATGTTCAGCGGGTTGCTCTCGTCGGCAACAGGCTGCAGCTGGGTGATGCTGGGCTGATTGGCACGCATGCGGTAGAAGAAATTGAGGTTGCGCGTGTCGGTGAACTTGTAGCGGAAACGGGCATAGGGAGCCACCGACCAGGCCCAACGCTCCTTGATGTCACGGGCGCTGTTGATGAGGTCCTTGCTCTTAGACATGGCGCTGTTGACACTGAGACCCACATTCAGGTTGTAGGCCTTGCGCACCTGGCGGAAGCCCACGCTGAACTCCTGGTTGTAGAACGTGTTGCGGAAACTGTTACTCAACGACTCGCTCCACTCGCGGTTAGTGATGGTGCCACTGGGCCATGCGCCCGTGCGGTCGTTGTCATAGACCATCTTGTCGCTCGTCGTGTAACGGTAGTTGCCACGATAGGACAGCTCGAGGAAACGCGCGTTCTTGACATCGCCGATGGGCTCTGTCCAGGAGATGCGTCCCGTGATGTTGTGCGTCTTGCGGCGGTTATTGGCCGTCTGGTCGATGAGCTGGCTCTTTTCAGGCAAGAGGTAATAGGTGTTGTCGGTGTAGGTGTCACCGTCCTCACGCACATTGCTGTAACGATAGTTAAGCATCAAGCTCTGGCTGCGGCCAGGATGGCTGGCGACCTTGTGGTTATAGATGAGTCGAGTACCCCACTCATAGCTCTTGCCGTCGTTGAAGAAGTTGCTCAAACTGCGGTTCACACGGGTCATCGAGGGATCGCCGGCACGCGTCTGTGACGAGTCGTTGCGCTCGCTCTTGTTGAAATTGAACGAGAAGTTGGGGCGGAATTCGATGGTGTTATTGCTGTCCACTTCCCACTTGATGCGAAAGTCACCACGCAGGTTGTGGCTCTTGTCACGCGCAGCGGTGTTGGCGTCATAGTAGCTGACCGAGTCGGTCAACAGGTTCTGACGCGCGGTGCGGGTGCGCGTGTCGCGGTCACTGTGGCTGTACATGATGTCACCGCCCACACGGAAGTGCTCGTCCTCCTTGCTGCCCACGTTGAAGTTGATGCCGGCATACTGTGACGTGGTCACGCCGCGGTCACCGCCGAAGCGCTGGAACCTGCCCGAGGCCCCGTCACCGAAGCCCAGGTTGTTCGTGTTGTTGCCACCGCCCAGGATGGTGAACTGGTTGCCGTCGCGGAAGTGGTTGATCATCACATTGCCCGCATAGCGGTTATCAGTGCCGTAGCCCGCATTGACGGTGCCAAACCAGCCGTTGTTCATGCCTTTCTTGACAGTGAGGTTGATGACAGTCTCGTCGTCGCCGTCGTCAACGCCGGTCATGCGCGCCAGGTCACTCTTGCGGTCAACGATCTGCAGTTTGTTGATCATGTCGGCGGGGATGTTTTTAGACGCCACCGTGGGGTCGTCGCTGAAGAACTCCTTACCGTCAATAAGGATTTTCTTCACTTCCTTGCCATTGGCGGTAATCTTGCCGTCGGTGCCCACTTCCACGCCGGGAAGGCGCTTCAGCAGGTCCTCGACCACGGCGTTGGCCTGGGTCTTGTAGGTGTCGGCATTGAACTCGATGGTGTCCTCCTTGACCGTGATGGGGCTCTTGACGCCCACCACGACGGCTTCCTTGAGCATGATGGTGTTAGGATCCATGGTCACGACGCCGATGTTGACGTCACGGCCATCCTCACCCACGCTCACGTGCTTGATCACGTCGTTGTAGCCCAGGTAGGAGAAACGAAGCAAGTAATGTCCCGGTTTCACACCCTTGATATTGAACACACCGTTCAGATCGGTGGTCGTGCCTTTTACCATGGTACTGTCCTTAGACGCCTTAAGCAACTTTACAGTCGCCTCAATGAGGGCCGTAGTATCCTGAGAATCAAGCAGAACGCCATTGATTACAGCAGAATGAGCCATCATCGGAATCAGACAGCAGCATAACAGCACAAGTGTTTGAATCTTCTTCATCTCGTTATCGTGTGGTTATTATTAATATCTTTTGATGTGCGATTGATGGTGCAAAATTACTTGAAATCGATAATACGGCACAAATATTTTCGATAATTCCCCCGTTTTTATCGACAAATTGCCGTTGGGCTTAGTGTGGCCTGATTCAAGTAAATAGATGAAAAAAAGGAGAAATAAGTCAATAATTTGGTCAATAAGTCAAATCATATTATATTTGCAGTGAAGAACAAAATTAATACAGCTGAGATGAGCAAAGTCATTATCATTGGATGCGGTGGTGTCGGCACCGTGTGCGCCCACAAGTGCGCGCAGAATCCTGACGTGTTTAACGAGATCGTGATTGCTTCGCGCAACCGCGCCAAGTGTGATGCCGTAGCCAAAGCCATCGGCAAGGACAACATCACCACCGACCAGGTGGACGCCGACGATGTGGACCAACTTGTCGCCCTGCTGGAGCGTCACCGTCCCGACATGGTCATCAATCTGGCCCTGCCCTATCAGGACCTGACCATCATGGAAGCCTGCCTGCGCTGCGGCGTGAATTATCTGGACACTGCCAACTATGAGCCGCGTGACGAGGCACACTTTGAGTACAGCTGGCAATGGGCTTACCGCGAGCGTTTCGAGAAGGCCGGTTTGACCGCCATCCTGGGTTGCGGTTTTGACCCGGGCGTGAGCGGCGTCTATACCGCCTATGCCGCCAAGCACCACTTCAGCGAGATGCACACCCTCGACATCGTGGACTGCAACGCCGGCAACCACGGCAAGGCTTTCGCCACCAACTTCAACCCCGAAATCAATATCCGCGAGATTACGCAGAAAGGCCGCTACTGGGAGAACGGCAAGTGGGTAGAGACGGGCGCACTGGAAATCCACAAGCCCCTCACCTACCCCATGATCGGTCCGCGCGAGAGCTACCTGATGTATCACGAGGAGCTGGAGTCGCTGGTTATCAACTTCCCCACCATCAGGCGGGCAAGATTCTGGATGACCTTCGGCGAGGAGTACCTGACCCACCTGCGCGTCATCCAGGATATCGGCATGGCAAGCATCGAGCCCATCAACTACCAGGGCATGGAAATCGTGCCGCTGCAGTTCCTCAAGGCCGTGCTGCCCAACCCCCAAGACCTGGGCGAGAACTACACCGGCGAGACGAGCATCGGCTGCCGCATCAGCGGTATCGACAAGGAAGGCAAGCAGTTGACCTACTACATCTACAACAACTGCGACCACCACAAGGCATTTGAGGAGACCGGCATGCAGGCCGTGAGCTACACCACCGGCGTACCCGCCATGACGGG
>Ga0310694_10003070_pt1 | contig 16533 bp, 18 predicted proteins | sample 174DNAGHGhighgp2_FD_203884 | JGI IMG/M metagenome (GOLD analysis project Ga0310694, IMG submission 203884) | Sheep rumen microbial communities from Palmerston North, Manawatu-Wanganui, New Zealand - 1742 DNA GHGhigh gp2 (v2) (version 2) | ecosystem: Host-associated > Mammals > Digestive system... | reverse complement strand
TAAACCAGGTTATCATGCTTCGCCCTACACAGTCGCCGATAGTGTTTATTCAGCAGTTAGGAAGAGGATTAAGAAAAGCGTACGGAAAAGAATTTGTTGTTATATTGGACTTTATAGGCAATTATAACAATAATTTTATGATCCCTATCGCTCTTTCCGGAGATAGAACATATAACAAGGATAACATCAGGCGTTTTATAATTGAAGGCGGTAAAGTTATTCCTGGCGCATCCACGGTGCACTTTGATGAAATAAGCAGGAAACGTATCTTTGCATCAGTAGATAAAGCAAATTTTAGCGATGTAAGACTGATAAGAGAGAATTACACCAATCTTAAGAATAAGCTTGGACGCATTCCATTTTTAAAGGACTTTGATGATTATGGGGAAATGGATGTTCTTAGGATCTTTGATAATAACAGCCTGGGTTCATATTATAAATTTCTGGTCAAATATGAAAAGGAATATACCGTTCGCTTATCAAAAGACGAGGAAGTCATTGTAGAGTTTATTTCTAAGAAAATTGCGGCAGGAAAAAGAATCCATGAATTGCAGTTGTTAAAACGAATACTGGCATATGCTCATGGAATATCGACCATAGGATTATTTCAAGGACTCTCAGATGATCTTAAAAAATTTGATAAATCCATTAGCAATGATCAACGGGACAATATAGTCAATATTATGACAAATGAATTTCCGGCTGGATCCGGCAAAAAAACATATCAGCAATGCGTTTTCATGGAGAGGGATGGAATAGATTACAAACCAACAAAGACATTTATTGACATGCTATCTAATGATGATTTCTATTCCATAATAAATGAGCTTGTAGACTTTGGAATTAGCCGTTATCAAAGAGATTACAGCAATGGGTACAATGGTTCTGATCTGGTACTCTACCAGAAATACACTTATGAAGATGTATGCAGGCTGCTAAACTGGGAAAATAATGAAGTTCCGCTGAATATAGGTGGATACAAATATGATAAAAAGACAAAAACATTCCCTGTATTTATAAATTATGATAAAGCAGATGATATCAGTGATACGACTAAATATGAAGATCATTTTGTAAATAATCGTATGCTGATCGCAATATCTAAATCTGGGCGCAGTAAACAATCCGAAGATGTTCAGAACTTTTTAAAGGCAAAAGAAAGAGGAATAAAAGTTGAATTGTTTGTCAGAAAGAATAAAGATGACAAAGTATCAAAAGAGTTTTATTATCTTGGGCCTATGATAGCTAGTGGAAGAGCAGAAGAATTTACTATGGCCAATACCGATAAAACTGCGGTAGAAATAGAATGGATATTGAACAAACCCGTAAGGGAAGATATTTACGATTATATAGTTAATGCATAAAAGGAGCGTATAAATCACGATGAAAACTATTAGAGTTGTTGCTGCAGTAATAAGATCCAATACCGACAATGAAGAAAAGATATTTGCAACAGCCAGAGGATATGGAGAGTTCAAAGGCCGGTGGGAGTTTCCCGGAGGAAAGATAGAAGAAGGAGAAACGCCACAGCAGGCACTTGTTCGTGAAATAAAAGAGGAGCTTACAGCCGACATTGAGGTGGGTGAGCTTATAAAAACCATTGAGTATGATTATCCTGCATTTCATTTATCAATGGATTGCTTCTGGGCTGAAGTAACAAATGGTGAGCTGATTCTTAAAGAAGCAGAAGCAGCAAAATGGCTCTCGAAGGAAGAACTGGATTCGGTGGATTGGTTACCGGCAGATTTGGAATTGGTGGAGAGAATAAGAGAGACTTGGTAGAAAAAAGAAGAAGTAAATTGAGATTTGTAGAAATGATAGATGATACAAGGAATTATACGAGTGGTTATAAACTAAAAGCTAATTTGATAGATGAAAAGGTAGCTAGTTTTATGGTTGCTCAAAATTCACTAAATATCGAGGTATAAGTCAACTGTAATATGAGCATGGATTCTTCAGAAATTGTAAGCATATTTGCCTTCCTGGCCATTTTTCTAATTGTACTCATTTTGTTTTCTTGTTTTTTTAGACTGCGTATTGAGTCACCGGAGAGAAGAGCTGGAAGACTTGGAGAACGTTTTGCGAGCAGTCTTATTAGTGAGACGTTGGAAGAAGATGATGTACTCTTGACAAATGTACCAATATTTGCTGACGGTAAACAGACAGAGCTTGATAATGTCATCATAAACAGTTATGGAGTCTTTATAATTGAGGTTAAGAACTATTATGGTGAGATTTTCGGTGACGAAGATGACCATGAGTGGATAAAGAACAAGATAACACCTGCTGGGAACATATATCAAAAGAGTGTCAAAAATCCTATTAAACAGGTGAAAAGACAAATATACATCTTGTCTAGTCTGCTGAAGGAGAATGGGCTAAATGTCTGGATAGAGGGATACATATTTTTTGTAGAGAGAAACTGTCCGATAGACAGTGATTTTGTATTGGAAACGACTGACGACATATATAATGCCATTCATGCTGCATCTCGAAATAGATTGTCAACAAAGACACAGAGCAAAATCGTTTCATTGTTATCATAAAATGATAATTGGAGAGAAAGAATAGAGTAAATTGAGATTATAAAGAAGAGCTATAAAGAGGATTATATGAACAATGTTACAATAGACAGAATAAGAAAATTTACGGAGGATAGAGACTGGGATCAGTTTCATTCACCGGCTAACATCGCAAAATCCATAGTTATTGAAGCTTCTGAGCTTTTGGAGTGTTTCCAGTGGAGTGACACTGACTACGATATATCAAAAGTTGAAGAAGAACTTGCCGATGTTCTAGTTTACTGTAGGAATATGCTGGATAAACTCGGCCTTGATGAGGATGAGATAGTAAACAGAAAGATGGATCAGAATGAAGCCAAGTATCCCATTGAAAAAGCAAAGGGAAACAGTGCTAAGTACGATCAGCTATAGGAGAATCAATGAATGATAATCTATGAAGATACAATAGAACAATTCTCTGATGATGTGATATTAAATAAGATTAGTGATAAACTATGTGATTTGTTAAGAGAACATCACCTTAGCGGAGGAAGCGACAGTGAGAAGAACTCATGGATGAACTCCCTGCAATTCATGAAAAATGTTCTAGATACTCAGGAAATACCCAATGACTGTAAAGTGGCTGTTGAGTATAACATTCCGCAGACATCCAAAAGAGTCGATTTCATGATCCTTGGCAAGGATAATAATGATACCGATCATGTCGTAATAATAGAACTTAAGCAGTGGGCAAAAGTTGAGAAAGTCAGTGATACATTCAGACATTCTGTTATGTCTGATCTACGTTCTCATGAGCCTGTTGCACATCCTTCTTACCAGGCTTATACATACAAAAGTCTTATAAGAAACTACGGTGGTGCGGAAGATCTGGATGAGAGTTCGCTCAATCCCTGTGCATATCTGCACAACTTGTCCGAAGATTACAGACCTGTTATAGAAGATGATATATATTCCGACTGGACAAAAGAAGCACCGGTCTTCTTAAAGTCTGATGTATTAAAGCTGCGTGAATTCATTCATCAGTATATAACTGCAAAGTCTTCTGATGATCAGCTTCTGTATAAGATAGATTACGGAAAGATCAAACCAACCAAATGTCTTCAGGATTCAATAGATTCCATGCTGTGCGGCAATAAGGAATTCGAGATGATCGATGAACAGGCAGTAGCATATGATTTTATCATGAATGCAATAAAGTCAGCTGCCAGTGATCTAAAGAAGCATGTGATAATAATCCAGGGAGGACCGGGAACAGGAAAGTCGGTCCTGGCTGTTAATGTACTTGCAGACAGCATCACAAAACTTGGATACAATGCATCATATATTACAAAGAACAGTGCTCCGAGAAACTGCTATCAGTCTCTGCTGGCAAAGGGAGATGCCAAAAAGATAGTTGATCTTAAACTTGCGTTCCGTTCACCTCATTCACTTCCGTTTGTACCTGATAACGGAATAGATGTGGGAATCTATGATGAAGCTCACAGAATGCAGAAAAAACCATATATGTATAAAGGTGAGGATATGCTAAGGGATGCTATAAGAGCATCACGTGTATCGGTATTCTTTGTCGATGAAGATCAGCGTATTACAGCCAATGACTGTTATAGCATAGATACAATTAAGCAGTATGCGATGGATATGGGAGCAATATTGGAAACCAGAGAGCCGTTTGTTCTCCAGTCACAGTTCAGATGCAACGGAAGTGACGGCTATATAGCCTTTCTTGATGATGTTCTCGAGCTTAGAGAGACGGCAAACAAGACACTTGATCTTAAAGATTTTGATTTCCGTATCTTTGATACACCAGGTCTTATGAAAGAAGCACTTCGTGTTTTCAATGAAGAAAGAAATAAATCAAGGATCTGTGCAGGGTACTGCTATGACTGGAATGTAAAGAACAAACGCGGTGAATGGGATATCATGATCGAGGATTTCCATGCGAAGTGGAATCTTGAGAATGATAACATATTTGCGATCAATCCGGATTCCTTTGAACAGATAGGCTGTATACATACTGTCCAGGGTATGGAATTTGATTATGTCGGTGTCATAATAGGAAAAGATCTAAGATATATAAACGGTCATGTATGTACAGATAAAACCGCTATTTCAAAAGATGATCATACAAGCCGTATCAGACAGTGCAAAGACAATGCGCTTGCAGAAAGACTGATAAAGAATACATACAAAGTACTGCTTACAAGAGGACAAAAAGGCTGCTTTGTATATTGTGAAGATGAAGCATTTAGAGATTATCTGAAAAGCAGGATAGAAAAGTAGTGGTGCGTACAAATTTTTATATAGGTGAATGCATTGAAAAAGTCTAAAAATACAAGTTATATTTTAACTTCTACAGAAAAAAAGCAGATAAAACAAAACAGAATACTAACATTACTGACTGTTTTTATAATAATAAGTGTGATATTCAATATCATATTTTTGCTAGATATAAAAATACCATATGTAAATCCAAATGGAGCTTTTCATGGTTTTAATGTAACTGAAAAGAAATCTCCGTCTATTCTTAAACGAGTTTTCAAAGATAATACCAGGTTTATGGATTATTCATCAATAACGTTGGATACGGGAAAGAATTCATATTATCTGACTAAAAAGGATGGAATGTGTAGATTATGGGGCGTTGAAGGATGGGATTTTGAGTATTGTGATTTTGAATTGGCGAAGTGGGATGAGCTTAAAGATATAGTATTAAGATATCAATTAGAAGAGTATGATCCAACAAAACACGTTGATTCAGAGGGACGTATACAGAATTATAATGTTGATTATGCATTTTCATTATGGATTGGATCATCAGATATTAATATGGAAATACCTGAAAATGTTGAGGATATAGAAGCGTATTTGGTTGAGCTTACTAATCTTGCAAGGACAAAAGGTGAGGATAATTAGATGAAAAAGAGTAAAGGGATTCTTACTCCTGCTGAGAAAGAAGTAGTTAAACGAAATAGAAAAATCATAATATTGTTTATTATATTGTTGTTGAGTTTAGCTATAAATGCTTTGTTTATTTTCGATTCTCAGATTACCCTGCCAAAATATAAAATAGTAAAAATAGAAGAAAATGAAATCGAAAATATGTCAGATGACCGTGCGGCAGATAAGAGTATTCCGGTATCTGATAATTTTGAAGCTGATGAAACAAATATTACTGATTCTGGAAAGACTAGTGAAGAATTAGCTATAGATATAACTCCATCTACTCATGAAGGTGAAGAAACTAAAGAAACAGAAATTACACCCTCAGCGAAAGACAGAGCTTTAACTGAAGCATATGAAAATGCTGAAATTGTAACAGTATCACCGGATGAAATATATTATGTTGAGATTCATAAAAGAGATGTTACGTATCATTTTGAATTGCAGCAAGAAGAATTGTACTTTTCTTCACAAATTGGAACCGGGTGGCCTGTTCATTGTAAATTTGTCAAAGAAAAATATGATGAATTTTTAGAAAAACTGCTCTCCCAAGAATTAAAACATATAACAATGAATTCGTATTCAAATGAAGATGGAAAAATCATTGATTATCGTCACGAAGAATATATAAGTGTTATTTTAAATAGAGGAAGCTACGTAATATATCCAACAGATAATTGGAATTCAATCATTGAATATTGTGAGGAACTCAATAGGATAGCAAGAGAAGAATAGTTTTACTTAACTATTATGAATTTTTATGGAGGTGAACATGGCTGTTAACAATACATGGATGGAAATGCAGATTGTAAATCAAATCCAAGTTTCAGAAAACTTTAAAAATACTTGTTTGATCGCGTCTCAGAAGGATGATGGTAAGATAAGCAGAGAAGAAAAGAAAATACTGGACAAGATAAACAAAGAAACTGACGCATATATAAAAGCATTAAGAAAGATAATGCAATGATTTATTTGGGCATATCTATAACAAGGGGCTGTCGCTTTAGATGATTAAATCATCTAAAGCGACAGCCCCTTTTTTGGTTACTTACAACATTTTGAACATGGAGTTAATCCTTTAGCTTTTGCATCAGATTCTGTCATAGATGTTGCTTTATCGGGATTCATTGTTCCACAGTTGTTTTTTGTATGATATTTTGATCCGGTAGCTGATTTCCACACTGTTCTTTCAGATGTGGTGTCGCTACTTGTTGATGTTTGTGTAGATACACTAGCTTTAGTGGTTTCTTGTGTACTTGTTGACTTTGAGGTCGTACTCTTAGTTGAAGAGGTACTTTTCTTTGTTGAAGATGATTTTGTGCTCGTACTTGATTTTGTAGTTGTTGATGCTTTCGTTGTAGTTGTATCACTATCTAATGTCGGTGGCTTACACTTGCTACATGGTGTATATTTACCAGTTGCAGCTTCAAGTGTTGTTTCTATACAACTCTTGCTGAGTGATGAACAACCGGAGTTATGATAGCATTTCCCGGTTTTTGTTACATATACTGTTGTATCTCCGCTTGCTGCAAAAGAAGATATTCCACTCATTGATATTGTCAATGAGAAAGACAAAAGCATTATTAATATTTTACCTGTAATTCTATTCTTCATACCAAATCCCTCATAATAAAAAAACTACTATTAAAGAATAGTAGCATAAAAAGTTTGCAACTGGCTACCATTCAAGGCCCTATAGCTTTGCGTCACAGCCTTTCGACTGCTTTGCCTATCAAATTGTGATGAAATTATATCATTTATATGGCCAAAAAGCAAGTTAATTCAGAAGATGAATACGGGCTTTGTGAAGGAAAAACATAGATACATGGTATTTACTAAGTTGCGGTAATCCTTGAGATACTTTGAAAATCGGATATTTAGATTACACTTTGAAAAATCAGCGTCTGTAGGCTAAGAAAACTTAAAAACATGCCTTACGCAAACTTTGACACGACTTGACACGCGGTAGCCCCATAAATTCCGCACAAAAATCTGTTTTTCTAATATGATTTAGTTAAGAAAAGAAAACACCTCGTATCTAACCCCCTTGATACGATTTAGAAACTGTTTGAATAGGATCGGTCACCCTCCAAACCACCACCAATTATCTAAAAAATCACCACCGATCCTATTACAAACAGGGTATATGAACAATATAACGCTCATAAATCAATCTAAATTGATTATGATATATAGATTGCAATCTACTATTAAGTAACTATAACAATGATTCTCAACTATAAGGAGGAACTACTATGGCATTTTTTAACAGTAATGGAAGCTATTGCGGATATAGTCAGAACATGGGTAACGGTGTAACAAATCATTATAACAGTAATGGTAGTTATAGCGGATACAGCCAAAACATGGGTAATGGTGTAACAAACAACTATAACAGTAATGGTGGCTACTCAGGATACAGTCAGTACTCAGGCAACGGAATAACAAAGAATTATAACAGTAACGGAAGTTACACAGGATACAGTACGGCTGACGGAAGATGTTATGGTGCTGATGGAAGTTATCAGGGATATTGCAGATGATGAGGTATATGCAATAAGAATTGCTAATGTAAGGCTGGTTAGTGTAACAGTCACTAATCAGCCTTTTTATGCTTTGAATTCAATCTCGTTGACACTAATCATACAGAATAAGTAAAATGGATTTATAAGTGATGAAAGGAGAAGTAAGACGCGCTTTTGCGGAAACTTACATAACGATTATCTATGAATCCTGGGCCTGTAGGAAACCTGTATGATTATGAAATAAATAAATCTTTAATGGAAGCAGCACGAAAAATACATAAAAAGCTTAAATTGCCCGGCGGAGACAGCCTTGATGATTATGCTGAAGCTGTATTAGGAATCAAAGGTAAGAATGCAAGACAGGCACTTACTACCTTATCCAGAGCAGACAGGAAAGATGCTGATCTGGTTGATAATTATATTCATGATTTATTGGAAGACATCCAAGGTGGTATCATCGATAAGTACAATGAAGAGCTAAAAGATATTAAACTACATGATCCACAGCAATCTCATGGTTTAGAAATGGAGGTTGTATCTAAAGCTAAAAAGGAGCATGAAAAGAAAGAGATCATTAGAAGAAATAATAATATTATACTCTGGTGCTGGTTCATGGACGAATTATGCATTCCTCAGGAAGATGGAAGAGTATTCGACGCCAGAAAGTATGAGAAAGAGTTTTTTAAACACAAGAGTGTAGTAAAAGGTTTAAAGAGCATATTTATTGACATGTATCCTAGTATATATAATTGGCAAGATTATAAAGCTATAGATATGCTTAAAAAGACAGTACGCATCCTTGTATTTGCTGATGAAAAAGGAAGCAGTCTTGAGAGTATAAAATCATATGCAATAGAAACTTTAGGCTCTGATAATGAATACTTTGATATAGAAGTAACCTCTAAACCTGATCCCGTTGATTATGATATTATCTATTTTATTGTGGAATCAGAAAATCAACAGGTTGCTGAACAGGAAGCAACGCTGCGGTTTTATTTGACTTCAAGAGATAAAAATGGAATCGAGGGTAAGCAACGTGTAAAGATATTTGTAAAGAGTTCAATCGAGGATAAGATACAACCTAATATTCCGCGCGCAGAAAAAAAGGCTTTTGAGGATGAAGATGTTTTCTTATTATCTCTTGTAAAGGATATAAACCATATAAAAAATGAATACTTTTCGAATATTGCATGGAGGTTTAATAAAAGATTAGCAAAATTGAAAGAATATGCTGAAAGCAGTAAATTGGATGAATTAAAGGATAATGCAGAATCAAAAGAGACAAAAGAAGCATGGGAAAGTGTTTTGACATATGGTACGGATTTATTGGACAATGCCAAAGAAATATATACAGGATATCTTAAAGAACAAGGATTGCTAATTGAGAATAGTTTTTCAAATGTTTCATTGAGCAAAGAAACATTAAAAAATGCTTTTGATGCAAATGTAGATGAGAAATACTTTGAAGACATCCTAACTTTGTTAAATTCTTCAAAAGATGAAAGAATAAAAGGCAAGACAGATGATATTATCAAAGCCTCAAAAGACCATATGAAAGGCATGTGTACGTTCAACCTAAAAGTAGGTAAATATCATCTGAAGAAAACTGAATACAAAGAAGCGGAAGTCTATTTAAAGGATGCTTATAACATATCCGAGCTCTTAAGCGAGGATGAAGCCGAACTTAAAATGGATTCTATGTGTCGGTTAATAGAAGTTTATTGGAGACTTAAGCGTTATCAAGAAGCGGAAAGCTTAATAAAATTCAACGAAAGTTATATTAATCAGAAGTATGAGGAAGATAAAGAAAAGTATTATCTTTACCAGAGAGATATAAAACACTATAACGGAAATATTCTCCATTTTCGCAGAATACTTGAAGATAAAAAATCCACGAATAAGTATAATAGGATAGTTGCTACAGCTATTTCAGAATTGAAGGATGCACTGGAGGCAATTAAAACAAAATACCCGGAAATTGAGGAATTCAAAAGTAATGATCTAATTAACAATGAAAAGAAAGATGCAGCAACTAAGTATTCTATGACATGCAATAACCTGGGAATAGTATACAGACGTCTGAAGAATTATAGACAAAGCGAAAAATACTATGATATATCCTTAAAGCTTAAAGAAGCGCTTGAAGATCATAGAGGATTATGTATGATACACAGAAACAAAGCTTCTTTATTATATTTGCTTGGTAAAGATGAGGACAAGAACACAAAATGCAAGGACGAATTTACATCAGCATTAGAGGAACTAGATAACATTAATGGCAATGAATCATATCGTATAACAGCGGATTACTATTACAATTATGATAAGGCAAGATACTGCTTACATATGGGATGGTATGATGAAGCTGAAAAGTATATCAATAAAGCGGATGAAAAATTCAAATCATTTAAGAAAGAGGAACAGCTAAGCTCATATAAAAATGAATATGAAAAAACAAAAGCAGATATTAAAATCGCAATGCATTTTCAAAATAATGATATAGAGAGTGGAAACACTGCGTGTGATATTTATAAAGATATCTTAAAAAGAAACATGGATGATGAGACTGAACATATAGAAAATCTGTCTGTGGAGGATAGGTTTAATATCGAGCTTAATCTCATTAAGTATTACAGAGATAAGGATGAAATTTCAGAGTACGAGAAATACATAAAAGATATGGCAAAATCTTTAAAAGTCTTGTTAAATTCCTATGCTGTTTACTATGAATATCCCAATGTCATTGAAGCGGTGGATATTTTGCATGAATTGCCTTTTGCGGAAAAGATTGAAGTTGAATACAAAATGGCGCGTCTTTATGAAAGAAAAGGAAGCAAAACAGATCAGGCAAAATATACTAAAATGATGGAAGAATCTTTAGAAGAGCTGAAAAAGAAACATAAGGAATTTATAACATATCCTTATATTGCTGAATCTATTAATGATTTTTTGAATGAAAAGGGAAAATAAATGGAAGAACGAATTATTTTTCTTAATGATCAGATAAAACTGTTTAAAGATCAACTGGATATAATAGATGACCAGTATAAATTAACAGACGATCAGTATGCTGAAGGTATGTTAAGTGTATACCACAATGTAAAGAGTAAGCTCGATAAGTATCAAGAAGAGTTTGACAGTTACCAGGTAATATACTAACAAACACGTCATAATTCAACAAAATAATGAATGATAAACATGAAGAACTGCGTATGAAAACTACGCAGTTCTTTTTTTGACACGCAATGACACAGGATAGCGTTAATAAGCCATATGCCCCCAAAATTATTGATGATAAAGTCAAAGTATAGAGAAACGCAGGCAAAAGAAATTAAGATCTGCGCTTAGAATCAAATGAAAATTCGGTTTTTAAAAAGGAGGAAACAAAAATGACAGGAAAACCCATTACAGTTTCAAAGGATTTAAGGAGACAGGAAGTTATCAACAAGATGAAGGCAAGAGGGGTTTGTATAACCAAGAGCCCTAACAGTGATCTGTTTTTTATTGAATCAGATAACTATAAAACGACCAAAGAACTTGCCAGATTCAGGATAGGCTGTAAACACGGATTCTTAGTATTCCCCAAAGTTGGAGATTGCTTCTATTCAGCAACAGAGGCATTTGAACCGCTTTACTATGCATATGCATGTTTAGAAAACGGAGATCCGGACGAAGACTTCTAAATTTCCATACAAGGTGCCCTCCTTTTTGGAGGGTACCACCCTCCACCTAAACAGATCACACTATCACAAACGATGAAAAGGAGCACATTATGATGAAGATAAATCAGATAATAAAAGGATTATTTAACAGAAACAACAGAATAAGCATAAATGAAACTAACAATGAGACAAAGTTTTCTATGAAGGAATATACAGATTCAGAGTTTGAAAGACTAAAGAAAGAAATAAACAAAGATAATATCGATCAGAACAAAGAACAGTATCTTAATGATATCGGAGAAGCATTTGAGAGGATAAAAAACATAGCAACGAATGAAAAGTACATCAATATGATCTGGGCGCAGTTCGTGATCTTTTCAACAAAGAAGATAAATGACGTACCGGATAAGCTCTTAAATCACATAAACGAGAATAACTACAGGACATTATTTGATTACATTAAGAACTGGGTAAATAAGGAAATGAAAAAGCCAGTAGAAGAAAGGAATAGCTTCTATCCATCACAGGTAGTATGTGAATGGATCCTTGACAGATACAACCCTGAAGATATTCCGGCACTGATGTTGCTCGGTCAGATGTATAGAAGTGAAAAGGATTATAAGAAAGCAAGGATCTGCTTTAAACAGATAATGAATTGTCCTAATGGATTTAACGGTATCACATCACTTGCAGAGTGTTATAACGATGAAATCGTTGATCTTTTGGAAGAAAAAAGGAAAAACGGAGGCAATAAGAATATCACAAACAAAATTGCCGAGCTCAATAAGCAGCTTAGATCACTCTATATAAACAACATCTCAAAACTCAAAGAAAAAGTGATGAACGGATCAGACCCTGATCTCAAAAATGAAAGAGTAAGATATGTCAGTCTTGTCTGCAAATATGCAAGATGGAACAAGAAAAACGGCGACTATGACGAATGCATCAGAGTACTTGAAGGGATACCGAAAGATTATCCCGAATATAACAGAGTACTGCTTGAGATGGCGCTCTTATATCAGTATAGAGGTGGATCAAAGTATTACAACAAATACTATGACATAAACAAGGCAATCACTGAACTAAAGCAGGCAGACAATCTGATAAAAGACAGCAAAGATAAAAATGCAAGAAAGAGCGTACTGATGCCGCTGGCAAACAGTTTTCACGTAATAAAGGACTATGACGAAGCATACAGGATATGCAGACTGGTACTTGATATAGATCCGAACGAGAGAAACGCACAGGAACTTATTAAACAGATGAACAATGAGAGAAAGATTCCCGCATGAAAGAGGTGAGAAGATATGACGAGAGAGTATGTTTATTATCCATATGTGTTTGAATCCGATCAAAAGAAGTTTCCCGAACAGATAAGAAAGATATTTGACGAAAAGATGTCGGTTCAGATGAACATGTCACATATCATTAAAAAACTTATCTTTTACAGCAGGAACAAAATCGCAGAACCCAGAGACATGATCAGATGTATCGACTACTTCATGTACAAGTACTTCTTTCCTCTTGAGGCTAACAGTATCTTCTGGGAGATGCATCATGAACTTGTCCGCAAGCTGCTAGATGAGGAAAGAAGACAGTTTTACAGTCTAGGATATCTAGACAAGGAAGATCTCTACTACGAGGTCAGATACGGTGAAGAACCGGATTTGAATCAGATGTATACAAGACTTACCCTTTACACCTTCTATCTTGACTGGTATTCGGATGACAGAGAGGGATGCATAAAGCAATGCGCATATCTGGCAGAAGAATGCTTCTATGATATAGCTCATCTTATCGATGAAGAGGAAAAGTTTGATCCTTTTAGAGATAGAAAAGAGATCGACAGACTCAGGTATCTTGATGAGATAACAAACTGGATCAGCATGGAAGCAGAGGATGGCAAATACGGCGATGCTGTCATAGAGTTCTATGAGCAATACTTAGATTTCTTTAAGAAATACAAAACACCTGAAAAACAAAAAACACTCTTTGATAAGCTCTGGCAGACCGCCATTAAAGACTTTAAGGATGTTCTGATCGTTCTCGTTGCTGACAATGATATTGAGATGGAAGAACTTCAGGAGAGAATAGACCTCGTTTCTGCCAAAGACGGTCATTACAACTTACTGATGGGCGAATGCGAAGAACAGTTATATCTGATGGAAGGCGGTGAAGACATATGATGTACTATGAATCAGACTTTAGAATGGCGGGAGGCGAGATAGAACTTCTCTATAAGGAACGTTCATATCTTATCTTTTCCGACTATATTGCAAGGATCACTATTCAGGGTATGAGCATCCTAGTCAGCATGAGGGTATATCCGAAGGGATACGGAAAGATAATGAGTCTTGTCGAGGATGAGAGCAGGACAGATAAAGAATGCATAAAGACAAGAAAGATGATAGATGAATACTTTGCGGTATGTAATGCATTTGACGCCTATTATCTAAGATCAAACTATGGAGCAAGACTTGGACTGGAAGTAAGATACGGAAGGCTTACGATCCTTTCACTGTTTCTTTCACTGTTATTCATGTGGAGAGCCGTAACAGGATTAAGCATGACACTCAATGGCATATGTGTCTTGATTTGCTTAGGCTTAGCCGGAGCTGCAGAGATTATAAAGGATTATAAAGTAAGAAATCATGTATTAAACCAGGAAATAATGGATGAGATAGTCGCGAACGGAAAGTTAGTAGGTATGGATAAAGATGGAAAGACACCCATATATGCAATCAGATCATATAGATAATATAAGGCTAAATGAAAAAATGCGACTATTCGGTTAGCAGGGATGGGGGATTACCCAGCCCCATCCCGAAACCTACATATCTAAGCATAAATGAACTGTTTAAATATTTGTTACTATGGTAAAATTTCTATTATGGAACGCCAATGAAAGGTTAAGTTATGAATGATATTTTAAAGATCATAGATAAGACATCGATCGACGAGATCAAGATGCTTAACAATACAAATCCTGATGCAAAAGAAGAGTTCATAAACGATGACAGCCTCATAAAACCAAGCAATGTGTATGATGACCTTGATATCTGCCTGGTTGAAAAGAACATAAAAAAGATAGTAAAGGCTGTCAATGAGGTAGATATAAAAACCTTCGAAGGAAGTCTGCTATCAAAACTTTTGTTTAATAATCTTCATAAGAACAATCTTGTAAGAATGTGTTATGAGTATAATCATGGCAAGAAAGATGAAGATATCAGACACAGGATGATCATGCAAAACAAGATCATTTATGGAGAACTTGACAGGGATGAATTCAGAAAGATCATATCTGAGACATATAATAAGATAGATGTGAAGAGTCTGAATGCAGAAGAACAAAAGGAATTTGAAAGACTCAATGAACTGTTACCATATATACCTAAATGCAAGGAAAGACCTTATAAACCATCTCAAAGAGTTCTTGACCGCTTCAGTCAAATGTGTGAAATCTTCCTTGGTGATATCCTAAGACATGTACCTAAAAAAGATAAATACACTGTAAATGACGTATGTGACATCATAAATGAGATATTCGATGAGGAACTTAACGGATATGGATGGTGTGTGAAGATAAGGGAACATGCGGGCTATGCATCAGTAAGTCAGGAAGACAAGATATTCTACGTTCCGGGAAAGAGGAGCAAAGGCGATTATGACTACGAATCAATAAGAGCATTGATCGCTCATGAGATAGGTGTTCATGTACTAAGAAGTGTTCCTTATCAGAAATGCAAGATAAAAGACATGAGTCTTGGAATGCCTGATTACTTAAGCTTTGAAGAAGGGCTGGCCAGAGCAGTTGAACAGGCGATACTGAAAGAATATAACCCGGCAGGATATGTACACTATATAAGTTTAGGCCTGGGATTATTCTATGGCTATGATTTCAGGAAAGTATATGAAATTCAGTGGCGATTGCAGGGACTTTCAGGGAATGGAAACAAACAGCAGTGTTTTGATTCTGTTCAAAGAGCATTCAGGGGCACTGGAGAGGTAGTGCAGTTAAAGGATGTCGCGTATTTTAACGGAAGCTCAAGGGCATATAAGTATATCACAAAGAATTTAAACAGTGATACCTTGTTTGATGACCTTTTCCTCTCAGGCAAGATCAATACATTCAGTAAAATGTGGCGTGATACTGCATATGAGATCAAGATAGGAAACAAGTTACAAAACCTTTAAGAAAGATCACGGAGATATGATATGAACAACAAAGACTTTAAGCGAAAGCTGGAAAAGTTTTCAAATAACAAAAAGGGGTCTCAAACATGCATAAATACGGTTTTCTGAAAGGTGTAAAAATTTTCAGAAATGGAAGCGATATTTGTTCAAATTCAAATATCAAATAATTTGAATATTACATTTTTTCAAATATCAAATTAAGATATAGAAATGAGAAATGAGTTAACTCGGTATATCATATAATATGTATATAGAAATAATGATAGGTATGCTAATAATACAAATAATTACAGGAAAGATATAAGAAAGATGAAAAAACATACATTACTTACCAGTCTAGCAACAATCATGACCATTACCGCTTTAACAGGATGCGGAAGTGTTAATGAGCCTATTCAGGATACGGAAACACAGGCTGAAACAAAAGAAGAAACAGTCATAGAGACAGATGAAGTAAAAGATCAGGTTCAACCGCAAGAAGTAAAAGAAGATCAGACATCCGTAAGTGAAGAAGCTTCTACTGAAAACACAGACGCTTCGGATTCATCGGCGGATGATAAGATATACGAGCAGTTTATAAACGATGAGTTAAAACTTGATGGAAAAACCTTCTCAGAGATCTTCAGCTTTATGCACGAGGAGTTTGATATGGATCCTACAACATTCTACTATGATGTTGATGAGGACGGT
>Ga0310694_10003068_pt1 | contig 16536 bp, 11 predicted proteins | sample 174DNAGHGhighgp2_FD_203884 | JGI IMG/M metagenome (GOLD analysis project Ga0310694, IMG submission 203884) | Sheep rumen microbial communities from Palmerston North, Manawatu-Wanganui, New Zealand - 1742 DNA GHGhigh gp2 (v2) (version 2) | ecosystem: Host-associated > Mammals > Digestive system... | reverse complement strand
TGGATGACGCCTTTACTGCCGTTGGTGCCGCGCTGTTCCTCACCCGGCTGGATACGGGTGATGTATTTGAACGGGTCACGCTCGGTAAAGGTCTCGTTCCAGCCTCCTTCGAGTGTGATAAAATTAGCGATTTCGATGTAACCCTGGTTGGTGTAGCCAAGGAAGTTTCCCTCTCCGACACGGACCACCGCTCCGTTTTCGCCGTTCTCTTTGATGATATTGAGCACAGCCTGAATATCCTTCTTGGCGGTCTCAGGGCTCAAACCGTCCGCTCCGCGCGACTTACCGTTGGCGCTGACATAATAAACCTTACCGCTGTTCTTTGCAACGGTCTTTTGCGGTTGCGCAGTCTGCGGCGTCGTCTGCACGGACGTTTGCTTTTTCTGCTCAGTCGTTTTCTGTGCGGCATTCTTAATGGTCTGCAGCACCTGTGCATCCATCGGCATAGCCATCACTAACGCGGCTATCGCCATCATAATCATCTTCTTCATAAACTGTCTTTTTAGAGGTTACACACATTTATTCGAGGAAATAATCCACGGTAGTTACGACGCGCACGTGCTTAACCCAAGGCTGATACTGGTCATCCTCGACGGAGAATTGTCCCTGGCTGGCGCGTTGAATGGAGCCCAAGGAGCATTGTGCATCGTCGGCGAACTTCTGTGCCACAGCGCGTGCATTACGTGTTGCCTCCTCTATCATCTGCGGTTTGAGCTCGGGCAGGCCGTTGAACTGATAATCCACACTCCACTCGCTGCCTTCCACGATAATACCCTCTTTGAGCAGCTCGGACTCTTTTCCCTGACTCTTAACGACCAGTTGCACTTTGTCGGTAGAAACGATAAGCGATGTACGCAGCGTGTAGTGGTATTCGGGCTTATGCTCGCTGTAATACGCCCAGTTGTCGGTAACCGAGATGGGTCCCTGACGGAAATCGCTCTCTTCAAAGCCCAAGTCCATCAGATGCTTCTTTACACGATTCGTCACTTGCTCCAGTTTGTCATAGAGCCACGGCAAGTCTTGTCCTCTCCAGCCATAAGACAACGGCCAAACGACGTAGTCGCTCTCCACTTCACGCGTGCTGAGACCTTTTACCGTCACCGCACGGTCTTTGTACGCAAACTTGTTGATTCCGAGGTAGATAAACAAACCTCCGAAAAACAAACCCAAGGCAATCAATGCGCCTGCAAATACATTGTTTTTCATAATCGTAAAATTTAATTGTTAGTAAAAAGGGTAATTATAGTAATCGTTATTTATCGTGTTTATGCTCGTACATGGCTTCCTCGACGTTGATGATGTAGTCGCCCATCTTCTCCAGTTCCAGAATGATATCCATGTAGTTGACACCGACCGAGTAGTCGTATTCGTGCTCGGTGATAGACTGCATGTTCTTGTTTTTGAGTTCGTCGCGGAAGTTGTTGATTTCGTTCTCCATGTTGGTCATTTCGTAGAACTCATCCTGCGTAATGCTCACACGTTCAAGGGATTCAACCATCATTGTTTGTGCGCGTGAGACGAGGAAAATCATCTGCTCCACGTTCTCGTTCTGTTCTTTCGTGTACTGGATATTGTCATCGTGTTTATGCTTGATGTATCGCGACAAGTTGAAGTTGGCATCTCCGACGGACTCCAGTTCCGAAACGATACGTAGCATTTTGTGGACCTCGTGCTTGGACTGGTCGGAAAGGCGTCCGTCCGCCACTTGGTTCAAGTATTGCGCAATCTCGTACTCCATCCGGTCGCAGATACCTTCGTACTTGCCGATACGGCTGTAAATCTTCGTGAACTGGGTGGTGTCTTTCTCGTAGAACAATTCGTGAATCATACCGATCATCCGTTGCGCTCTGACGGCAAAGACATGCACTTCTTTCCACGCCTGGAGGATAGACAACTCGGAGGTGGACATAAGGCCTCCGGAGATGAACTTGAGCTGGCTGTCCGTGTCTCGTTGTTCCGGTTTGGACGGAATAATCAGCGTTACGAGCCGCTCCAGCAACGGAATGAACCAGATGAGAATAAGCGTGTTGGTAACGTTGAACGAGGTGTGGAACGTAGCCAGAATAGCGTTCAGTTTGTCCGGCGACACGTCAGAAGGTATTCCCGGCGTGAACTCGACGCCCCATAATTGGCACACGCCTCCGACGAACCAGCGGAAGACACAGAATACCCAAATGACGCCGAACAAGTTGAACACGAGGTGCGCCATGGCAGCACGACGTGCCTGTACAGAGGCGGAGAGCGCTACGATATTAGACGTGATCGTCGTACCGATATTCTCGCCCAAGACCAGCGAAATACCCATATCAATAGGCAGAACGTGTGTCGAGCAAAGGGTCATAGTAATTGCCATGATGGCAGCCGAAGATTGTACGGCAAAGGTCAAAATTCCGCCAACCAGCAAGTAGAGGAAATAGCTTCCGTATCCCCAACTGGAAGTGGCGACAAAGAAATTACGAACGGGCGTCATCTGGTCAAGGTGCATCTCGGTGGCATTGATTTTCAGGGTTGTGAGACCCAAGAGAAGCAGCGACAGACCCATAAGAAAGTCACCGAGGTTCGCATTTTTCTTGGTGTAGATGAGTGCGACGGCCAGTACAATCGCGGTATAGACGATGAGCCGCAAGTCAAACGAACCGCCGCCGAGTACCATAATCCACGCGGTAAACGTAGTACCGATATTGGCACCCATAATGACAGAAATGGCTTGTGCCAGACTAAGTATTCCCGCCGAAACGAAGCTGACGGTCATCACGGTAGTAGCGGTGGAAGATTGTACCGCGGCTGTGATGAACGCACCGGTAAACACACCTGAGACACGGTTGGTAGTCATCGTGCCGAGCACGTTGCTCAACTTGCTACCCGCCATCTTCTGCAAGCCTTCACTCATCACCTTCAGTCCGTACATCAACATGGCTACGGAACCGATGAGCGTGATAATCTGTAAAACTAACTGCATATAATTATTGTTTTATTAGCGCTTTATTGGCAAAGCCGTCTATGTACATCTGCAATGGTTTGTCAAGCCGCACATGACGGACGAATTCTGTTTCTTCGACGGCAGGCAAGGCGTTGAGCACTTCTTCGTTGTATAAATCCTGCTGTCTTGCCCACGGGTCTATATTGACGTATCCCACATTGAATGAAGTGAGGTTCTGGAAGAAATGGCTTCCCTGTGAAGGTTCAATCCGGAAGTTCTCCAAACTGCACTCGGCAATCGCTTTCGCCTCGCTGATGTCGCTCCATTGGACAGGGACGCCCAAAGAAGGTATCTGCGAACCCCATCTGCCGTAACCGATGAGCAGGTATGACCGTCCTTCCGCACGGAGACGGTTGTTCCATTCGCGAATCGTGTCCGCCATCACGCGCGTACGCAAAATATCAAAGGTGTCTTTGCGCAGATAAATAATATCGCACACGTCGTCGATTTGTCCTATACCGAGTGCGTTCCCCGAACGAAGGAATGCTCCCGTTTCGTCGATGGTGTCCCACTCCACTTTGGCGGTCAAGCTGTCAGCCGAAATAGGACGAATCTGTAGGACATGGAATATCTGCGGTTCGCGCTCCAAATTGACCGCGAACTCAATCTCAACGGGACATTTTATTTCCTCTTCCGCCATGGCGAGCAGCTGCCGCACTATTTCCGCCAAGGGGAACGTGTTGAACTTCAACTGCGGCGCAAAAGTCACGATTCTCGGTCCGTCGGGATAGCATGAATCGACGATGCGCATGTTCTCTCGGTCAAAAGTGGAAGCGATGAGTTTGAGGCTTTCGAATTGTCCGCACTCATGTATCGGGAAACGTTCCAGATTGATGGCATCGTCAATGGAAGTCTTGAATTTCTCCGGATTGAGCGACAGCGCGAGCATGGACTGTTGTGTTTCCCTCATCGCCAAATCGAGCGTTGAAGTCTGGAGCACGTTCTTCGGGTATTTGGGCGAGAAGCGCAATACTTGTTCGCCATCAACGACCACTTTTCCCAATCCGTACGCAATCTTCACGATACCATCTTCGGGTTTCTCTTTTCCGACAGGATAGAAATTGACGCTACGCGCGACGCCGGATATGACGGGGAAGAAGTAGTTTCCTTCGGGTTCGCCGCATACTTCCTGCAGCACGATTGCCATTTTCTCTTCGCTGAGCACATTTCCGGTCGAGGTAATATACCCTCTCGATGCGGCATAATAGACGCTGGCATAGACCGATTTGACGGCTTTGCTAAGAAGCCTCAGCTGCTGGTCTTCGTTTTCGGTATGCGGAATCATGTACGTGCTATAGACACCGGCAAAAGGCTGGTAATAGGAATCTTCCAGTTTGCTTGACGAGCGCACGGCGAGGGGTTTGTTTGTAACGCGTATGAAATGCCGTAACGCCGCCACCAAATCCTGCGGCAGCGCGGCAGAGACGAACTCGGAGAGAATCTCCTCGTCGCTCAAATCCGCGTTGATGACGTATTGCAGCCCGTTGTCATGGATGAAGCGGTCGAAGAAATCCGTCGTCACGACCAAGGTCCGCGGCACAAAGATACGGATGTTGTCCCATTTATCATAGAGGTCGTTCTTTTGCAGCACATGGTTGAGGAATGCGAGTCCCCGTCCTTTTCCACCCATCGCTCCATCTCCGCATCGCGCGAACCAGATGGTGTCGTTATAGGTCTCCGGCGAGTACTTGACAACCACTCCCAGAGCCTGGTTGATGCGGTAGTCATGAATCAACCGTATGTTCGTCTGGCGGATGTTCTCTATGTCCGCCTCGTCCTGAATGGTCAGTTTGTGCACTTCCCGTCCGATAGCAAAGAGTCCTCGCGCAAAGAGCCATTTGGAGAGGTAATTATTGTCGCTGAGTCTCCTGAACGCCGCAGGTGAGATAGAGGAAATGATGTGTTCGAATCCTTCCAAATCGCTTGCACGTGCAATCTCACGACCTGTACGCGGCTCGCGCGCAATGAAGTCTCCGAAGCCGAACTCCGATTCGATGTAGTCGCTTACTTCCTGCGTCAGTGTTTTGGATGTTTTGACAACAAATCCCGCCTTGAGTTGCCTTGCGATTGAGCGCATCGACTCCTGCGAACTCTGCATGAGAAAAGGCATGGTCGGATTCTCTTTGCGAATCAGTTTGCAGAGGTCTATTCCCGCGTCGAGTTTCTCGGACGAAGACGGATCGCCTTTGTGCAACACAAAGCCTATATCGGAAATGACGCCGATGATGTTCGGGCTGTATTGCCGGAAGAATTCCACCGCTTCGTCATAGCAGGTAGCCATCAGCACTTTAGGTCGTGCGCGTTTGCGGAGCAACTGTTGCTTCTCGTTGAGTGCATCGCGGATGGAGATGGAGTTCTGCTGAAGTACCAGTTTGTATAGTAACGGCAGGTATGTCGAATAATAGCGCACCGAATCCTCGACAAGCAGAATAGCCCGCACACCTTCTTCAAGTATGTCATGCGGGGCATTCATCCGGTCTTCTATCAGTTTGATGATGGCTATTATCAGGTCGGTTGAGTTGTTCCAACTGAAGAGGAAGTCGATGTTCGTCTTGTCCTGCTGCTCTATCCGGTGGTAAAACTCCTTGTTGAAAGAAGACAGTAGCACAATGGGGCAAGCCGGCAGAATCTGTTTTGCTTTTTGAGCAAAGCCCCACACATCATTCCCTCCCGCGCTATAAACCATCATTATGAGGTCGTACGTTTCGCCTTTTTCGATTAGCGCGAGCGCTTCGCCTGTCGTTTCTGCGCGTGTGATAGAAGGTGGATTAGAGAGGTTCAGTTCGGCGTATTCCTGCGCTATCTGCACATCAATACGGCCGTCCTCCTCCAATGCAAAACTGTCGTAGTTGTTGCACACGAGCAGAATCCGCTTGACGCGTTTCTCCATTAATGATGTGTACGTGTTCGTTTCCAAATTGAGAATTGAGAATTAAACTAATCCTTGTTCGACCATGGCATTTGCCACTTTCATGAAGCCGGCTATGTTGGCTCCTTTGACGTAATTGATGTATCCGTCTTGTTCGGTTCCGTACTTGAGGCATGCAGCGTGAATGTCCGCCATGATGGTTCTGAGGCGTTGGTCCACTTCCTCCGCGGTCCATTTGAGTCGCATTGAGTTCTGCGTCATCTCCAGTCCCGAAGTAGCCACACCGCCGGCATTGGAAGCCTTGCCAGGACTATAAAGGATTCGGGCATTCTGGAAGATGGCGATGGCTTCGGGCGTGGAAGGCATGTTGGCACCTTCCGTCACGCACATACAACCGTTGGCAATCAGCTTTTCGGCGTCGGCTTTTTCAATCTCGTTCTGAGTAGCGCACGGCATAGCTATGTCGCACGGTATGCGCCACGGACGCTCGTTTTCAAAGTATTTCGCCTGTGGATACTTGGCGGCATACTCCTTGATACGACCGCGACGGATATTTTTGAGTTCAAAGATGAAGGCGAGTTTCTCCTCGTTGAGTCCTTCCTCGTCGTAGATAAAACCGTTGGAATCGGACATGGTCAGCACTTTAGCTCCAAGGCGCATGGCTTTTTGTGCGGCAAATTGCGCTACGTTTCCCGCTCCGGAAATGCAGACACGTTTGTCCTTGAACGATTCTCCGCGCGTGGCCAGCATGGCTTCCGCAAAATAACAAGCTCCGTAACCGGTAGCTTCGGGTCTCATGAGCGAGCCGCCCCAGAGTTGTCCTTTTCCGGTAAGCGTGCCTGTGAACTCGTCACGAAGACGCTTGTACTGACCGAAGAGGAAGCCTATTTCACGTCCTCCGACACCTATATCGCCGGCAGGAACATCCGTGTCTGCGCCTATGTGACGCTGGAGTTCGGTCATGAAGGATTGGCAGAAGCGCATCACTTCGGCATCGGACTTGCCACGCGGCGAGAAGTCCGAACCGCCTTTCGCGCCGCCCATCGGAAGTGTCGTCAGGGCATTCTTGAAGGTCTGCTCGAAAGCAAGGAACTTCATGATAGAGAGGTTGACAGATTCGTGGAAACGTATTCCTCCTTTGTACGGCCCGATAGCGGAGTTCATCTGCACACGGAAGCCGCGGTTGATTTGCACTTCGCCCTGGTCGTCCATCCACGGAACCCGGAACATAATAACGCGTTCGGGTTCCACTATGCGCTCCAATATTTTCTGCTCGCGGAGATAGGGGTACGCCATAACCATCGGCGCTACGGATTCAACGACCTCTCGTACGGCCTGATGAAACTCGCTCTCGCCGGGATTTTTCTTAATGAGTTCAGCCATGAAGGCTTCCACATACATGCTTGTTTGTTTATCCATAACGGTTCCAATTTTTATTGTACACTGTAAACAGATTGAGTTATTCATAAATTTAGCGCACAAAGGTACAAAATTTTTTGCATATATGCAAATATTTGGCATATTTTTTTGTAAAATTTTGAAATATTGCTATTTTTTGCCATCTCAAGAAGTGTGTTTTTCAAGCCTAAGAACTGCGAGAAAAATACGACATTTATTATGAAAACAATCCATATAACATTGTGATTATAAGGATATTACGTTGGCGTCTTGGTTTTATCTCGGTTCTGTCTCGGTTCTGTCTCGATTTTGTCTCGGCTTTGTGTCGGTGCAATATAGAACATTAGAAAATCGCCCATTTAGAGCGATTTTCAGTTTCCAAGAGGCGGTTTGTCAACAATACTCTGTTGCTATCAAGGATATGCCGCTCAAAGACGCTACGAGCCGGATACTATCCGGCAAAAATGGACGAAGCTTTATGTCGGATTTGGGGCAACGAAAAGAAGAAAAAAGCAGGGGGAATGAAAGAAAAATAAAGAATTGTTTGTGTAATTCAAAATAAATATGTAACTTTGCGGCAAATTTGAGTTAAAGGATTAGAGGGTTAGTGAATTAGTGAAAATTGAAAAAGTATGCAGTTTCAGATACTATTACCGACTGAGGCACTACGCCTGTATATTTATAGGTACGTATTCGTGCGCGCGGAAGGCTCTACGGACACAATGAAACCTCCGACAGACCATCCGCGATTTGTGAACGGAAAACATGTCCAGCCGCTTTTGCCGAACTACGGTTCGTTGATTTTTCTGCGTAACGTAGTAGCGGAAGTAGCCGGCAAGGAGAGCGAGGAGCTGATGCTGTTAGGCGCCAACCAAACCACTCTGTCCTTGACGACCGTGAGCGGCTGGTTTGAAGGAATGATGATGGATTTTCAGCCGGGCGGCATGCATGCCTTGTTGGACATTGACCTTCAGCGTTTGTCCGGCCAAGTGCTGCGCGTGAGCGAATGTGCGGACGAGGGATTGAAGAGTTGCGACCTGATATTCAAATCCACGCCGAAAGCTGAAGAAATAGCCAAGCTGTTAGATGCGTTTTTTCTCGGCCGGTTACCGAAAAAAGAAGACCAGAATTACACTCGGATCCAGCGTGTGGTAGCAGCTTGTGATGCAGCAAAAGGAGCTATTTCTGCATCTGAAATGGCCGGCGTAGCTTGTCTTGGCGAGCGTCAGTTCTTGCGTGTTTTCCGTCAATACACAGGTGTTGCGCCGAAACAGTTTATCCGTTTGCGGCGTTTTCACCAGACGATACAAGACATGGAGCAACAAGCGTCTCAGGGCAAAAAGATAGATTTGCTGTCAACCGTTTTGCGTCACGGTTATTACGATTTGAGTCACGCGGCATTGGAGTTTCAGCAGATGGGCTGCGTTTCTCCCGGACAATTCAGGATGTTGGGCATCCCATTAACGGATGATTTTTCGGTATTTTTTGCCTGAAGAGTCCAAAAAGTCCGTTTTTTCATATTGTACATGGCGAAAAAGCAGTACTTTTGCACCGGATTTCAAAATTTACACCATTATGACAACTGAAAATTTGCTGAAACTCTGTTTCTGGACATTATTGGTTTTTCTAATCGGGTCGCTCAGTTCCTGCAGCCACGAACCCGGTATGAAAAGTGCATTGGGTGAATACACATACCGTATGTCTGGCACAGCCCGCATCTACGACGGCCGCACAGACGAAGCCTGCCATGTAACCCTTACCCCCGAAACGGGCACAATGAGCGTGATCCGAGGAAACGAATCCGACCGTGGAATCATACAGGTATTTGCGGATAACGGTGACACATACGAACTGCCCGTCGTTTTTATGCACGATACCATCTACGCCGAACCGATGTACCGTGACATAAGCGTCAAACAGGTGTTCGACAACAAAAACGACGAATTATTCCACATTTGTGTAGCCGGCGAAGGGTTCGTACTCCAAAACGGAGCACTCAGTGTACACCTTGGTTACAGCGGACGTAGTCGGAACACGGAGCATGAATGGACCCTGACTGCAAGTGATATACATATGAATGCAAAAAAATTGTAACCATTTGCGAAATAAGGTATCATATATACAGTAATACTAAAATATACAGAAAGGATGAAAAGGCTAATTTTGACAAGTATTGTGATGGCGCTCGCCATTTTTGCACAAGCGGAAACGATAAACGGCTCTGTCATCAACCAGCACGGCGAAGCAATGCCGTTTGTGACCATATCGGTTCTTTCTTCCGATTCGATGCTGCTAACGGGCGCTATAACCGACGACGACGGTAAATACCAAGTTAATGTACAAAGGGACAAAGGACAAGGGACAAAGGATTTAATTATCCAGGCGTCGTATGTCGGCTATCAGACCGCGTTCGGCGGGCCGGACTTTGTACTGAAAGATGAAACCGAGCAGCTGAAGGAACTGGAAGTGAAAGCGAAAAAGCCTCTGATTGAGCGGCAGATGGACAAACTGGTTGTGAACGTGAGTGCGTCACCGCTCTCCGCCGGAAGCAACGGAAACGATATTCTCAAACGTGCTCCCGGTGTGCGTATAGACAAAGACGGAAACATAACGGTGAACGGCAAGTCCGTGGAGATCTGGATTGACGGCAAGCCGTCTTATCTCAGCGGTCAGCAATTGAAAGCCATGTTAGATGGGACAGACGGCAACACGATTGAGAAGATAGAAATCATCTCGAATCCGTCCGCCAAATATGATGCTTCGGGTCAGGGCGGAATTATCAATATCAAAACCAAACGGAATATGATGCGCGGCCTGAACGGAATGCTGTCAGCCGCGTACGGAGGAATGTATTTCGGCGATGTAAAACGCTGGCTGAGTACCGAATATGCGTCGCTGAATCTGAACTATCGCAGCGAAAAGACATACACTTTCGGTCAGTTTACTCAGGTGTTCGCCCAGAACGACATTAATTTTGAGACGGGCCGGACTGTTCCCGCATCAGAGACGACACCCGCTCTATCAAACTATTCCAATTCGGGTTACAACGTCAATTTCCAGTACTACATGCTCAAGGTAGGCAACGATTGGTATATCGACTCGCTGAACACGCTCGGCTTTATACTGAACGTGCCGTATATGGATATGCATCAAAAAATTCTCGACGGTCGCAACACAGCGTACACCGCAGTTGGAAAGGATACCACCAGAAGTCTCACTTCGGCGGATATGCATCTGAAGGCACCCCAACACACCGCAAATCTCAACTACACGCACACATTCGATTCGGAACTTGAGCGCGAACTGACTGTAAATGTGGATTATAACCGCTATAATAATGGTATGACGAATCTCCGTTCTACGGCTTACGACAAACCGGTTGAAGGACATATGGGTTTGGGAATGGACATCAACAGCCGTCAGATAGTGGATATTTACAGCGCAAAACTGGACTTTCAGACCAAATTCTGGCAGACCGGAATGATTGAGTGCGGCGTCAAGTACGCGCTGTCCTCGACCGACAACCATATGACGACGGACTCGCTGCTGGACGGAACAAGTATCGGTGTCACGCCTTCGGATTTCCGCTATCAGGAACACGTGGCGGCAGCGTATATCACGGCAGGAAAACAGTTCGGCGAGCATTGGTCCGTCAAACTCGGTCTGCGCGGCGAATATACCTACAGTTACGGAGACTGGTTATCCGCAGACTCGGTTACCCGTAAATCCTATTTTAACCCGTTCCCGACTGCATATGTGGGATATACCAGTTCCCCGCTCGGCAAACTCCAACAGCCTATCAGCGTATCTGCGTCATATACACGGCGCATCAAACGGCCGAGTTATTACATGCTTAATCCGTTCGTAACTTATGTGGATGCCTATTCGTACCAGAAAGGAAACACGACTCTGTTACCAGAGTTTAATAATGATGTCGAACTGCATTTTTCTTGGACTCAATATCTGAACCTTACGTTCAATTTTTCCCACACGCAGGATATGTTCTCGCAGCGGGTAAAAGTCTTTCCGACCGGTATGGGAGAGATGCAATGGACCAATTTCGGCACGTGTACCACGCACGGCGGAAACATCTCGCTGACGGAATTGCCGATTGTGCCGAAATACGTAACAGGCGAGGACGGAAAAAAGTCAATTCAAGGCGCTTGGCTGGCTTTGACTGTCAATGCAGGATACTATCACTTCCTGAACATATCCTACGACAAAAAAGCCGACGGTTCGCCGCAATACCAAACGGGAAGCCACTACGGTTATGTCGGAGGTACCCTGTCAGCTTATCTGCCCAAAGACTGGATTATGACGGTGGACGCCAACTGGTCTTCACCGATGACTACAGGCTATGACCGCCAGGGACAATTCTATTATATGAATTTCGGCGTACGAAAAATGTACATGAAAAAAGGACTTATTTTTAACCTCAACGTGCAGGATTTGCTGCGCTCATGCACATTCCAAGATCAGGATATGGGACAGCAGGACGGGTACTCAAGCTGGTCCAGTAACACGGTACGCCAGCAGCGTGTGATGCTTTCCATTACCTGGATGTTCGGACAGTACCAGCAACATAAGCAACGCAAGGTAGGCGATCTTGACGAAGCATCACGTCTTGGCGGAGGAGGCGGAGGAGTCCAGACCAGCAGATGACGAATTGAGAATGGAGAATTAGCAGAAATACTATTTTATCAAAAAAATGGCGTGAAAATTTGCTCACGTCATTTTTTTTTTGTAACTTTGCACCCAAATTGCGGAAAAAGGCACTTTTACACCTTCTACGCACATGCTCAATTGTACTAAAAATATATACATATATGGAATTAAGTGAACAAGAAATCGTACGACGCCAGAGTTTGCAAACCATGCGCGACATGGGCATAGACCCTTACCCTGCTGCGGAGTACCCCGTTTCCGGCTACTCGACTGATATAAAGGCCGGTTTTGTTGATGAAGGAGAAGGACTGTGGCACACCGGAGATAGTGTGCGTATCGCCGGAAGACTCATGTCAAAACGTATCATGGGAAAGGCTTCTTTTATCGAACTGCAGGACTCGAAAGGACGGATTCAGGTCTATGTCTCGCGGGACGATATACAAGCGCCCGTCGAAGAAGGACAACAGCCCGTTTCCGTTGAACAACAGATGTACAATGTCGTCTTCAAGAAACTGCTTGATATAGGCGATTTTATCGGAATTGAAGGATTCGTTTTCCGCACGCAGATGGGCGAAATCTCCGTCCACGCCAAGCAACTGACCGTCCTCGCCAAAAGCCTCAAACCGCTTCCCATCGTCAAATACAAAGACGGTGTGGCCTATGACGGTTTCAACGACCCCGAACAACGGTATCGCCAGCGCTACGTCGATCTGGTTGTCAACGACGGTGTGAAAGACACATTCCTCAAACGCGCTACCATCATTCGGACGATGCGTCAGGTGTTTGACGAGGCAGGGTACACCGAGGTGGAAACACCGATACTCCAGCAGATTGCAGGAGGCGCTTCCGCCCGGCCGTTCATCACACATCATAACACGCTCGATGTGGATATGTACCTGCGTATTGCTACCGAATTGTACCTCAAACGACTCATCGTCGGCGGATTCGAAGGCGTCTATGAAATCGGTCGGAACTTCCGCAATGAAGGAATGGACCGAAGCCACAACCCGGAGTTCACTTGCATGGAACTCTACGTGCAGTACAAGGACTACAACTGGATGATGTCCTTTACCGAAAAACTGCTCGAACGAATAGCCATCGCAGTCAACGGAACAACTCAGGTACAAATAGGCGACCACACGGTCGATTTCAAAGCACCCTATCGGCGTCTTCCGATTCTGGACGCCATCAAAGAGAAAACAGGCCTTGACCTTGCAACCATGAGCGAAGAAGAGATCCGTGTGGAGGCAAAGAAACTCGGCGTCGAGGACACGGAGCATATGGGCAAAGGAAAACTAATAGACGAGATTTTCGGAGAGACCTGCGAGGGCACATTCATACAGCCCACATTCATTACGGACTACCCTGTCGAGATGTCCCCGCTTACCAAAATGCACCGTTCCAAACCCGGCATGACCGAGCGTTTCGAACTCATGGTCAACGGCAAAGAGCTGGCGAACGCGTACTCCGAGCTCAACGACCCCATCGACCAGTACAACCGGTTCGTCGAGCAGATGAAACTCGCAGCAAAAGGAGACGACGAAGCAATGGTCATCGACCACGACTTCATGCGCGCACTCGAATACGGCATGCCGCCAACATCCGGTATAGGTATCGGTATTGACCGACTTACCATGTTCATGACAGGACAACCGTCCATCCAGGAAGTACTACTCTTCCCCACCATGCGTCCGGAATAAACAGCTAATGACCAAATGGTAAATAATCTCTATGTATCGTAAAATCGCCATATTGGGTTCCGGCTCGTGGGCTACCGCCTTGGCTAAAATCGTCATGGAGAACCAGGGAGAAATCAACTGGTTCATTCGGCGGCAGGAAGTCATCGACGAGTTTATCTCAACCGGCAAAAACCCCACCTATTTAGGCGTAGCCAGCTTCGATATCGGACGGATTCATTTCTCCTCCGACATCAACCAGACCGTCGCGCAATCAGACGTGCTCATTCTCGCCATTCCTTCGCCGTACGTCAAACAGACGCTCAACAAGATCCGGCGGGACATGACGCATAAAGTGGTCATTTCTGCCGTCAAGGGCATGATTCCCGACGAAAACGTCATCATTACCGACTTCCTCCACAGCCGTTTCGGCATCTCGATGGACCAACTCGGCGTCATTGCAGGCCCTTGCCACGCAGAGGAGATTGCGCTCGAAAGACTCAGCTATCTCACTATCGGTTGCGAGAACAGACAGAACGCCGAAACGTGGTCCAAACTATTCAAAACGCAATACGTACGAACTACTGTTTCCAGCGACGTCACCGGACTCGAATACAGCTCTGTAATGAAGAACATCTACGCCATCGCAGCAGGTATGTGCCAGGCACTTCATTACGGCGATAATTTCCAGGCGGTACTCCTTTCCAACGCCGTGCAGGAAATACAACGTTTTGCAACCGCGATGAGCAATGTGCCGCGGGACATAACCGCTTCCGGTTACCTCGGAGACGTGCTCGTCACCGGATACTCGCAGTTCAGCCGCAACCGCCAGTTCGGACAAATGCTCGGACTCGGATACTCTGTCAAAGCGGCACAAATGGAAATGGAAATGGTCGCGGAAGGATACTATGGTACAAAAGCAATATACGAGGCGAACCAACGGATGAAAGTCGCGTTGCCCATCGTCGATGCCATGTACGAAATTCTCTACAACCGCCAAAAGGCAAAACCCATTATTAAGGCTTTAACTACTAAATTACAATAATCATGCAAATTTGTCTGAAAAACGCTGCGTGCTTTGTCAATGCCGAAGCGTTGAAACAATTGGAATCACAAACCGAAAACGCCAACCTCCTTCTGGAGAACGGCAAAGGAGCCGGCAACGACTACATCGGATGGGTACATCTCCCATCTTCTATCACGCCGGAGTTTCTTGACGAAGTACAAGCTTGTGCCGATGAACTAAGACGCCGCTGCGAGGTCGTAATCGTGGCCGGCATCGGTGGTTCATACCTCGGCGCACGGGCTGTGAACGAAGCACTCGCATCGGCTTTCGATGCCTTCGCAGCCAAAAACCGCAAAAACCCGTACGTCGTCTATGCAGGAAACAATATCGGAGAAGACTACCTCGCTGAACTGATGGAATTCGTTGCAGACAAGCAGTTCGGTATCATCAACATCTCTAAATCCGGTACAACGACCGAAACAGCGCTCGCTTTCCGGCTCCTCAAAACCATGTTGGAAAAACAGGTCGGCAAAGAGGAAGCGCGTCATCGTATCGTGGCCGTTACCGACCGCGCGAAAGGTGCGCTGCGTAGCCTCGCAACCAAAGAAGGCTACAAGACGTTCGTCATTCCGGACAATGTGGGAGGACGTTTCTCGGTACTCACACCCGTCGGACTGCTGCCTATTGCCGTAGCCGGAGGAAACATCCGCGAACTCGTTCGCGGAGCACAGGAAATGGAGAAAGCTACCGACGTCAAAGTGCCGTTTGCCGAGAACCCGGCTTGCCAATACGCTGCTATCCGGAACGCACTTTACCAGAGCGGAAAGAAAATAGAAATACTTGTCAACTTCAATCCTAAGTTGCACTATTTCAGTGAGTGGTGGAAACAACTATACGGAGAATCGGAAGGCAAGGACCATAAAGCCATCTTCCCCGCATCGGTGGACTTCACAACTGACCTCCACTCGATGGGACAATGGATTCAGGACGGTGAACGTACCATCTTCGAAACCGTAATCTCTATTCAGAAAGCCAACAAGTCTGTACTCGTTCCGAACGACGAAGAGAACCTCGACGGACTGAATTTCCTCGCAGGAAAGCACGTGGACGAAGTCAATAAGATGGCGGAACTCGGTACGCAACTCGCGCACGTGGACGGCGGTGTGCCGAATATCCGCATCGAGTTTGAGAAAATCGACGAGTTCAACATCGGACAATTCATCTATTTCTTCGAGCGTGGCTGTGGTATTTCCGGATACGTACTGGATGTCAATCCGTTCAACCAACCCGGAGTAGAAGCGTACAAGAAGAACATGTTCGCGCTCCTCGACAAACCAGGCTACGAAGCTGAATCTAAGGCTATTAAGGAAAGATTAAACAAATAAACATATGAAAAGAATTACATTCATTGCACTCTTGTTAAGTGCGTTGTGCATCTCTGTTTGCGCTAAAACGAAACAACCCGTCGCTTTTGCCAAAACGCCGAAAGCCGTGCAAAAATTAGTGCTCAAAAACTACACGGAAGATCAGGTACAACTCGTTACTGCAGAAAAGAAAGTCGGACGTACCGATTATATGTTCCTCACAGACGATGAGACAAAACTCGTGTACGACGACAAAGGCGAATTGCGTCTGGCGCAAAGTCAGAAGGGTATCAAAGGTGAACTGCTTCCGAAAATGATGCTGGAGTACGTCAAGAAAACACTTCCGCACGCTCGAATTACCGAGTACAAATTCGAAGGAAGCAAAAAGGAAATTAGTCTCAACGACCAGATGACGCTCGTCTTCAGCAAGAAAGACCGCTTCCTCCGCCTCGACGACTAATCAACCACACCCGTTCAAACAACGTAGAGCAAACTTGTCAAATCCAAGCAACTCTAAACTAAGCTGACTAAGTTCAAGCAAAACAAAAACCGGTTCCTTTTCAGAGCCGGTTTTGTTT
>Ga0310694_10003067_pt1 | contig 16537 bp, 14 predicted proteins | sample 174DNAGHGhighgp2_FD_203884 | JGI IMG/M metagenome (GOLD analysis project Ga0310694, IMG submission 203884) | Sheep rumen microbial communities from Palmerston North, Manawatu-Wanganui, New Zealand - 1742 DNA GHGhigh gp2 (v2) (version 2) | ecosystem: Host-associated > Mammals > Digestive system... | reverse complement strand
GTTCCAACCCGTGTTCACAAGGTAAGCCTTGGCACCGCTCTTCTCCATCTTCTTCACCAGCTCCTCAGCATACTTGGTGGGGTGCAGCTCGAGGAAGGCCTGACCGAAGCAAGCGCTGAAGGTAGGCGTGGGCTCGGTGATGCCGCGCTCGGTACCAGCCAGCTTAGCGGTGAAGCCAGAGAGGAAGTAGTACTTCGTCTGCTCGGGCGTCAGGATGCTGACAGGAGGCAGCACGCCGAAGGCATCGGCAGAGAGGAAGATGACGTTCTTGGCGTCGGGACCGGCGCTCTTGCCGTTCACCTTCTTGGCAATCTTCTCGATGTGCTCGATGGGATAGCTGACGCGCGTGTTCTCGGTCACGCTCTTGTCGGCGAAGTCAATCTTGCCGTTCTCGTCGACGGTGACGTTCTCAAGCAGGGCGTCGCGGCGGATAGCGTTGTAGATGTCGGGCTCGCTCTCCTTGTCGAGGTTGATGACCTTAGCATAGCAGCCACCCTCGAGGTTGAACACACCCTCGTCGTCCCAGCCGTGCTCGTCGTCGCCGATGAGTAGACGCTTCGGGTCGGTAGACAGCGTGGTCTTACCGGTACCAGACAGACCGAAGAAGATAGCGGTGTTCTTACCCTCCATGTCGGTGTTGGCCGAGCAGTGCATCGAAGCGATGCCGTCGAGGGGCAGGTAGTAGTTCTGCATCGAGAACATACCCTTCTTCATCTCACCACCGTACCAAGTGTTGATGATCACCTGCTCGCGGCTCGTGGTGTTGAAGGCAACGCAGGTCTCAGAGTTCAGACCCAGCTCTTTGTAGTTCTCAACCTTAGCCTTAGAAGCGTTGTAGATGACGAAGTTGGGCTCGAAAGCCTCCAGCTCCTCAGCGGTGGGCTGGATGAACATGTTCTTCACGAAGTGAGCCTGCCAAGCCACCTCCACGATGAAGCGGACACGCAGACGGGTAGCCTCATTGGCACCGCAGAAAGCGTCGACAACATAGAGGTCCTTGTTGCAGAGCTCCTTGACGGCAATCTCCTTAACGGTCTTCCAAACCTCCTCGCTCATGGGGTGGTTGTCGTTCTTATATTCCTCAGACGTCCACCATACCTTGTCCTGGCTCTGGGCGTCCTTTACGATGTACTTGTCCTTAGGAGAACGGCCGGTGTAGATACCGGTCATCACGTTGACAGCGTTCAGCTCAGTGTTCTGACCTTTGTCGAAACCGGTCAGACCAGCCTTTGTTTCTTCCTCGAAGAGGAACTCATACGACGGATTGTGGGCAATCACCTTCGAACCGGTGATGCCATACTGTGTCAAATCTAACTTTGCCATTGTCTCAATGTATTTTTAAAATTGTTACGTAATCTTTTTTTTCGGCTGCAAAGGTACTGATTTTAAGTGAGAAATGAGAAATGAGAAATAAGAAATGTGCCGTAGTTTAAGTTTTTTTTAATACATATCAAGGAAAATAAATGTCAGCCTTACACTTTTGCAAGACTGACATGACAATTATCTGGCCGTTAGTCGTCGGTTACTTGAGCTGTTCGGCCACCGTGTTGTAGAGTTCCTCGCCGCGAAGATTCTTGGCAATGATGCGCCCCTGCTGGTCGATGAGAACGTTGGCGGGAATGGCGTGGATGCCATAGACCTCGGCGCCCTTGCTCTCCCAGCCTTTCAGGTCGCTCATCTGCGGCCACGGCATCATCAGCTCCTCGACGCCCTTGACCCAGGCCTCCTTGTTGCTGTCGAAGGAGACGCCAACAACCTCAAAGCCCTGGTCGTGAAAGTCGGCGTAGGTCCTCACGACGTTGGGCATCTCGGCACGGCAGGGCGGACACCACGAGGCCCAGAAGTCGACGAGCACCAGACGGTTCACGCCGACGTAGTCGCTGATCTTCACGGTCTGGCCGTTCATGCCGGGCATGGCGAGGTCCTTATACTGGGGAGCCTTGGCCGACTGCTCCGGACTTTCTGTAATAGGCTGGCTCTTACCGCTCTGTGAGCAGGCGCCCATGGCGCAGACGGCAAGCAGGATGAATAGTAGCTTTCTCATTTTCATGTCGTTTTGACGTTGTGGCTGCAAAAATACAAAATTATTGAGGATTTCCCCGGTTTTGTTTGCGAGAATTAGCAATTATTTCGTAAATTTGTCGCCAAAACCTTGTAGAACGATGGAGATTATCAATTTTGCTGAACACAATTCCGTGATTTGTCAGTATCTTGCCGAGATACGCGACAAGAAGTACCAACAGAACCGCCTGCTCTTCCGTAACAACATCAGGCGTATCGGACAGGCCATGGCCTTCGAACTGTCGAAGACGCTGGACTACAAACTCAAGACGGTGACGACACCGCTGGGAACGCTGGACATTCCCGTGGCCCACGACGAGCTGCTCATTGCTACCGTGCTACGTGCGGGACTGCCTTTCCATGAGGGATTCCTGGACGTCTACGACCATGCCGAGAACGCTTTTGTGTCGGCATTCCGAATGTATACCAACCGCGAGCATACAGAGGTGGGCGTCCACACGGAGTACCTGGCATCGCCCAGCGCGAAGAACAAGACGCTGGTCATTGTCGACCCCATGCTGGCCACCGGTGGCTCGATGGCCGCCAGCATCGAGGCGCTGCTGAAGACGGGCAAGCCGAAGAAGATTCATGTCTGCTGCGTCATCGCCACGCCCGAAGGATTGGAGGTGGTGAAGGCAGCTCTGCCCGACGACAGTACCATCTGGTGTGCCGCCATCGACCCAGGCATGAACGCCCAGAAGTACATCGTCCCGGGCTTCGGCGACTGTGGCGACCTGTGTTACGGAGAAAAGCTGTAATAAATAAAGAATCCCGCTCAAAACCGAGCGGGATTCTTGCGTTATGGTTAGATGTTAGATGAGGTGTAGCGTACCCATGAGGTAGACAAGGCCGAAGCCGAGAACCATGGAGATGACACCCATCAGAAATCCTAACTTCGCCATATCCTTCTGCTGTACGAAGCCCGTAGCGAAGGCCAGAGCGTTCGGCGGCGTGGAGATAGGCAGAATCATAGCACTCGAAGCAGCGATGGCCACGCCGATGAGCACCGTCGGTGTGCCGCCGATGGGAGCGAGCTTGTCGCCCATGGCACCGCAGACGATAGCCAGGATAGGCATGAGCAGGGCTGCCGTAGCCGAGTTGGAGATGAAGTTAGACAGGGCGTAGCAAATGGCACCGCCGAGCAACAGGATGAGCAGCGGCGAGAAGTCGCCGAAGGGGATGCTCTCTACGGCATTGGCAGCCAGACCGGAAGCATTCAGACCGTAGCCGAGGGCGAAACCGCCGGCCACCATCCAGATGACAGACCAGTTGATCTGCTCCAGGTCGCGCTTATTGATGACTCCCGTCAGGGAGAATACCGCAAACGGTATCATAGCCACGGTATAGCTGTTGATGCCCGTCACGCGGTCGAGCAGCCACAGGGCTACCGTTATGAAGAACGTCACGATGACGACGTTAGCGTGGAAGCCCTTCTTCATGCCGCCCTCGATGTTCAGCTCGATGCGCTTCTGCGTGAAGGGGAACGTGCTGAGCAGGATGCGCCAGCTGATGAACAGCAGCAGGATGACCAGCGGGAACATGAACATCATCCACTGGCCGAAGCCCAGACCGAGGTTCAGACCCTCGGGGTCGTTCAGGTACTTCAGGGCGATGGTGTTCGGCGGTGTGCCGATGGGCGTGCCCATGCCGCCGAGGTTGGCGGCGACAGGAATAGACATGGCCAGGGCGGTGCGGCCCTTACCCTCGGGGGGCAGCTGGCGGAACACCGGCGTGAGGAACGTCAGCATCATGGCTGCCGTGGCGGTATTGGAGACGAACATCGAGAACAGACCCGTGATGAGCAGGAAGCCCAGAAGCACCATCTCGCTACGCGTGCCGAACGGCTTCAAGAGTACCTTGGCCAGCTGAGCGTCCAGACCGGTCTTCGTGGCGGCGATGGCCAGCACGAAACCGCCGATGAACAGCATGATAACGGGGTCGGCAAACGTGGCCATAACGCCCTTGTAGGAGAGTAGCTTGCCTACCTCCTCCTCGTTGACCATGGGTAGGATGCCGCTGTCTGTCGTGAACAGTAGCATCATGACGATGATGGCAACCGACGTGGCCCACGACGAGACAATCTCCAGTATCCACATCAGCGTGGCAAACGCGAAGATAGCGATGATACGCTGCTGAATGACGGTCAGGTTCTGGATGCCAAACCACTCTGACGGCATATTCCAAAGTAGCAGGGTGACAATGGCCACAATAGCTATCTTGACGAACCGCTTCATCGTGTTCGACGGATGGTACTTGTGTTCGTGGCGGAACTGTCGGGCTGCATCTACGATATGCAGGTTTCTGTAATTGCTTATCATTGTTGACTTTTATTGTTGAATTTTATGGTTTTTAATTCTCTTTGACGGTACTGTTTTCGAAATTCGCGTGCAAAGGTACGAAATAGTTGAGAGTTGAAAGTTGAACGTTGAGGTTTTTTTGAATAATGGATGTATAAAAAACGCAAAAACAACCCCCGTCGTTGTTTACGGCGGGGGCGATTGTCAAGTGGAGTTTGCAATTATTACTGCACCGTCCAGATGTCGTTGGTCTCCAGCAGCTCGGTGAAGTTGTGATACTTCTTCTGGGCGGAGACCTCCTCGAGCTGAGCGTAGACGGCGTCGTTGTAGGTGGGCGCGTCGACGTCGCGGATGACACCGAGGGCGATGGGGAAACCATCCTCGGGCGTCATCAGGGCGAGCTTCAGCTGCAGGGTGTTGTCCTGGCAGTGGGCATCGTGGACGAGGACATCGTCGAGTGTGTAGCCGTCCTTGCCAATCTCGACCACCTTCAGGCCAAAGCCTTCCTGAACGAGACCAAACTCGTTGTTCTCGCCGAAGACGAGCTTCTCGCCGTGGCGCACGTAGATGGCGTTCTTCTTACGGCCTTCGTTGTTGTAGACGATGTCGTGGCAGTGGTCGTTGAAGATGACGCAGTTCTGCAGAACCTCAGTGACCGAGGCACCCTTGTGCTTGTAGGCTGCCTGCAGCACCTCGACGGTTCCCTTGGCATCAGTAGCCACGCAGCGGGCGAAGAAGTGTCCGCGGGCACCGAAGCAGAGCTCAGCGGGGCGGAACGGATCCTCAACCGTGCCGTAAGGGCTCGACTTAGAAACGAAGCCGCGGGGTGAGGTGGGAGAGTACTGACCCTTCGTCAGACCGTAGATGCGGTTGTTCAGCAGGATCATGTTCAGGTCGATGTTACGACGGTTGGCATGGATGAAGTGGTTACCACCGATAGCCAGTCCGTCGCCGTCGCCGGAGATCTGCCAGACGGTAAGGTCGGGGTTGGCCACCTTGGCACCGGTAGCAATGGCGGCGGCACGACCGTGGATGGTGTTCATGCCGTAAGTAGCCATGTAGTGGGGCAGACGGCTGGAACAGCCGATACCCGAGATAACTGCCACGTTCTCAGGAGCCACGCCAATCTCGGCCATGGCCTTATGGAGTGAAGCCAGGAAGAAGTGGTCACCGCAACCCGGGCACCAACGGGGCTGGCCTTTCTTGAAATCTTGTGCACTATAATTACTCATAATACTATTATTTTTTAACAACGGATTTGACGGATTTAACGGATTATTATCTTATTGGGAAACGCTCTTTCACCAGTGAACTCTCGCCAAAGTTAATGAGCAGTGATAAATTGAAACCTGCTATCTTAGCATAATTAATGGCTTGTGAACGGTGTATTCTCTGGTAGGTATCCTGTTCGTATATTAACATGACCTTAATCCGTGAAATCCGTGAAATCCGTTGTTTTTAATGATTATTTGTTTAAAATCTCTTCGAATGCGTTGACGAGTTCTTCGACGACGAAGGGCTGACCCTTGACCTGATTGAACTGGTAGGGCACGAAGCCGTCGACCTTCATGCGGAGGTAGGCAGCGAGCTGACCCATGTTCTGCTCGGCCACGACCACCTTCTTGTACTTCGAGAGTACCTCGGCCGTGTTCTTGGGTAGGGGGTTCAGGAACTTGAAGTGAGCCTGAGCCACCTTGTGACCCTTGGCGCGGAGCTCGTCCATGGCTGAGTGCAGATGGCCGTAGGTAGAGCCGAAGCCCACGATGAGCAGGTCGGCATCTGCATCGCCGGCGACCTCGAGGTCGGGAACCTGGATGTTGGCAATCTTCTGCTGGCGCAGACGTGTCATCAGGTCGTGGTTCTCGGGGTTGGTCGAGATGGCACCGGTTGCGTTGTCCTTCTCCAGTCCGCCGAGGATATGGGCGAAGCCCTCACGACCGGGCACGGCCCAATAGCGGGTACCGTTCTCGGCACGCATATACGGTGTCCACTTGCCCTTCAGCTCCTCGGGAACATACGGAGGATTGATAGCGTCGAGCTTGGTGATGTCGGGCAGCTTGAAGGCGCCGGAGCCGTTGGCGACGAAGGCGTCGGTCAGCAGCACGACAGGCGTCATGTGCTCCAGGGCAATCTTACAGGCCTGGTAGGCGGCGTCGAAGCAGTCGGTGGGACTGGTGGCAGCCAGCACGGGCATGGGGCTCTCGCCGTTACGACCGAAGAGGGCCTGCAACAGGTCGGTTTGCTCTGACTTCGTGGGCAGACCGGTGGCGGGACCGCCGCGCTGCACGTCGAGGACGACGAGCGGCAGCTCCATGATGACGGCGAGGTTCATGGCCTCACTCTTCAGGCAGATGCCAGGACCGGAGGTCGAAGTGACGCCGAGGGCACCGGCGAACGAAGCGCCGAGGGCCGACGAGCAACCTGCAATCTCGTCCTCACACTGCACGGTGATGACGCCGCACGACTTGTGCTTCGACAACTCGTGGAGCACGTCGGTGGCAGGGGTGATGGGGTAGGAACCGAGGTAAAGCTTCAGACCGGCCTTCTCGGCAGCGGCGATGAAACCGTAGGCGGTAGCCTTGTTACCAGTGATATCCATATAGCGGCCGGGCTCCTTCACCTTCGACTCCACACGGTAGACGCTGGTCGTCGAAGAGTGGGTGTTGTGACCGTAGTCCCAACCGGCCTGAATGACCTTGATGTTGGCCTCGGCGATGGCGGGCTTCTTGGCGAACTTCTCCTTCAGGAAGTTGGCCACGAGGTTCAGGTCACGGTCGAAGATCCAGCAGACCAGTCCTAAGGCGAACATGTTGCGGCACTTCATCATGGCCTTCATGTCCATGCCTGTGTCGGCCAGACAGTCCTTGACCATCGTGGTCAGCGGGCATTGGATGACGTGGTCGGGATCGATGCCCATCTCGCCGAGGTAGTCCTCGGTCTTGAACTGTGCCTTCTCCAGGTCCTTGGGACCGAAAGAGTCGGTGTCGATGATGATCGTTGCTCCCGGCTTGGCATAGCGGTACTGCGTCTTCAGCGCAGCAGCGTTCATGGCCACCAGCACGTCGCACTTGTCACCGGGCGTATAGACCTTTCCTGCGCCGATATGTACCTGAAAACCTGAGACACCAGTCAGCGAGCCTTGCGGGGCGCGAATGTCCGCAGGGTAGTCCGGGAACGTAGAAATGCCGTTTCCTACCGTGGCGCTGACGGTTGAAAAAATGTTTCCGGCCAACTGCATACCGTCGCCGGAGTCACCTGAGAAGCGGACCACTACCTGGTCAAGCTCCTTCACTTCCAATTGTTCTGCCATAATTTATCGTTGTTTGCGTAAACATTTCTCAAAAACGCCTGCAAAAGTACCTAATTTTTGTGATTCCACAAAGCGTTTTCGAATAAAAATTCACTTTTACCCCTCGAAAACGCAATGATAATGAATAAAGATACGAATAAAAGGGTTAAAGAGGGAGTGTCATGACAAAACGGGCGCCAGGAGAGTAGGAGGTGTGTCGACCGCCGCAGTACTGCCACGCTCCGTCTGCCGACCGCATCCTATTGCAGTCAGTACCGTCAGAACCAGTATGAGTCGCAGAATCCTATGCAATTCTCACTTCATAAGTATCTCGTACAGCTCTTTCATGCCCTCCGAGGCGCCTTTTTGTATCTGTTTCACGCGTTCGCCGGCACTGATGGGGCTCGGGTCGATGAGGTAGATGGGTGTCGACGGCTTGGCATAGTGCAGTAGCCCGGCAGCAGGGTAGACGGCGAGCGATGTGCCAATGACAATCAGAATGTCGGCCTCCTGTACCACATCAGCCGCTATGGTGATGTTTGGTACTGCTTCGCCGAAGAAGACGATGTAGGGTCTTAGAAGTGAACCGTCACCAGCCTTTGTGCCAGGCTCCACCTCGCAGTTGTCGGGCGTCAGTGTCTGTATGTAGCGTGGGTCGTCTACGTCGCGGCTGGAGCATACCTTCATCAGTTCGCCATGCAGGTGGATGACCTTCGACGAGCCGGCCTGCTCGTGTAGATTGTCGACATTCTGTGTCACTACCGTCACGTCGTACTTCTCTTCCAGCGCAGCTACCAGACGATGACCCTCGTTGGGTTTTACGCCCCAGCACTTGCGGCGCAGCATGTTGTAGAAGTTCGTCACCAGCGTGGGGTCGGCCTCCCATCCCTCATGTGTAGCCACCTGGGCTACGGGATACTCCTCCCACAGTCCGTCGGCATCGCGGAAAGTCTTCAAGCCACTTTCCACCGACATACCGGCACCCGTCAAAACAGCAATCTTCTTCATACGCAAAAAGTTTAAGATATGCAAAATTAGTGATTTTTTTGGAAATAACAGCAAAGTTATCAAGGAAAAATAGTACCTTTGCAGCCGATTTTTAAGTTTTTCACATTATTATTAATAGAAAGCATGGATAAAGTAAGCTACGCCTTAGGCTTGGGCATTGGTCAGCAGCTGGCACAAATGGGTGCTACAGAGCTGAGCATCGATGATTTTGCACAGGCTATCAAAGACGTTATTGCTGGCGCGGAACTGAAGGTTCAGCACCGTGAGGCCCAGCAGATTGTACAGGACTACTTCGCCCAGCAGGAGCAGAAGATCAACGCCCAGCGCGCTGAACAGGGTAAGGCTCAGAAGGAAGCTGGCGAGAAATATTTAGCTGAGAACGCCAAGAAGGACGGTGTCGTTACGACAGCCAGTGGCCTTCAGTACAAGGTGCTCAGCGAGGGTAGCGGCAAGCTGCCGACGGCCAAGGACACGGTGAAATGTCACTATGAGGGATTCCTCATCGACGGCACGGTTTTCGACAGCAGCGTACAGCGCGGTGAGCCTGCCACGTTCCCCCTGCAGCAGGTCATTGCCGGTTGGACAGAAGGACTGCAGCTGATGAAGGAAGGTGCGAAGTACCGCTTCTTCATTCCCTATCGCTTAGGCTATGGTGAGGGTGGTGCCGGTGCTGCGATTCCCCCCTTCGCAACCCTGATTTTCGATGTAGAACTGTTGCAGGTTCTTTGAAGAATTGAAAAATTGAAGAATTGAAAAATTGAAGAATTGAAGAATTGAAGAATTGAATCTCAAATAAATAAAAAACAATGAAAAAGTTAACTGTTGTAGCCGCTATGGCTATTGTTGCTGCTGGCTTCACAGCTTGTGGCAACCAAACTCCGAAAGCAAACCTTAAGACCGATGTTGACTCGATGAGCTACGCCATCGGTATGTCTCAGACCCAGGGTCTGAAAGAGTATCTCGTTAACCAGTTGCAGCTTGATACCGCCTACCTCGGTGAGTTCATCAAGGGTCTCAACGATGGTGTTAACGTTGGTGAGAACAAGAAGAAGGCTGCTTATTATGCTGGTATCCAGATTGGCCAGCAGATTGGCAACCAGATGATGAAGGGTATCAACCGCGAAGTCTTTGGTGACGACTCTACGAAGACCATCTCACTGAAGAACTTCATGGCCGGCTTCATCAGCGGTACCACCGGCAAGGGTGGCCTGATGACGATGGACTCTGCCCAGGTTCTTGGTCAGCGCCTCTTGCAGAGCGTCAAGGCTAAGGAGCTTGCAAAGGTCTATGGCCCGAACAAGGAGGAGGGTGAGCGATTCCTCGCTGCCAATGCCAAGAAGGCTGGTGTGAAGACGCTTCCCAGCGGTGTTCAGTATCGTATCATTAAGGAAGGTACCGGTGCCATTCCCTCTGACACGTCTCTGGTGAAGTGCCACTACGAGGGCCGTCTGCTCAACGATACCGTCTTCGACAGCTCTTACAAGCGCAATGAGCCGCTGACGATGCGTGCCAACCAGGTCATCAAGGGTTGGACTGAGGCTCTGACCCACATGCCCGAGGGCTCTATCTGGGAGGTTTATATTCCTCAGGAGCTGGCCTACGCAGAGCGTGAGCAGGGTGACATCAAGCCTTTCTCTGCCCTCATCTTCAAGATTGAACTTATCGAAGCAAATGCAAAGCGTTAAGTCATGAAGAAAATGATAGCCATCACAGCACTCGCCCTCCTGGCGAGTGCTGCTGTTAATACCGCAGAGGCAGCCAAGAAAAATAAGAAAGTTGCTGCCGCACCTGTTGTGACACCCATTGTCCTTGCCACTGGCTCTGACTCCGTCAGTTACACTGCCGGTATGGCCGTTACAGGCGGACTCATCAGTTATCTCAACACCCAGCAGGGTGTCGATACCGCCTACATGGCCGACTTTATCCGTGGTTTCAAGGAGGCTGTCGGCAACGCCGTCACTCCTCAGATGAAGGCCTATGCCGCCGGTCTTGAGATTGCCAATCAGGTACAGGGTCGTATGCTGACGGGCATGAAGAACGAGTTCACGGACACGCCCGACTCTATCATCAGCACCGTCTTCTTCCGCGGTTTCACTGACGCTCTGAGTGGCGATACCACCCACTTCCAGCAGGAGGCAGCCGAGAACTTCTTCAGACTGAAGCAGCAGACCAACAAGGAGGCCAAGGAGGAGAAGCTTTACGGTCCGAACCGTGATGCCGGTTACAAGTTCCTTGAGGAGAATGCCAAGAAGGACAGCGTCATCGTCACTCCCAGTGGCCTGCAGTACAAGGTCCTCGTTCAGGGCAACGGCCAGGTGCCCCAGTCTACCGACAAGGTGATGGTCAACTACGAGGGTCGCCTGATTGACGGTACCGTCTTCGACGCCTCTGCCAAGCACGGCGACAAGCCCGCAGAGTTCACACCGACACAGGTCATCAAGGGCTGGACTGAGGCTCTGACCATGATGCCCGTCGGTTCGAAGTGGCGCCTGTTCATTCCGCAGGACTTGGCCTACGGCGAGCGTAATGCCGGACAGATCAAGCCTTATTCCGCACTGATCTTCGACGTTGAGCTGGTAGGCATCGTCGGCCAGAAGCAGGAGACGCCTGCTGCCGATACGAAGACGAAGGCCAAGACGAAGAAGGGTAAAAAGTAAAAAAGCCCCAAGGGAGAAAGCTCTTTTGCAGGACTTTTCATCAAGTGTGCCATAAAAGGCACACTTTTTTTTGTTTTTTTTCGTGCTTTTATTGCATAATTCAACGGAAATGTTTACTTTTGCTGACAAATTGTAAATAAAAACACTAATTCATGGAAAAAATTGATAATCTTGACAAGAAAATCCTAAGTATCTTGTCGAAGAACGCACGCATACCGTTCAAGGATGTGGCCGCAGAGTGTGGCGTCTCGCGTGCAGCTATTCACCAGCGTGTGCAGCACCTGATAGAGGGCAACGTCATCACTGGCAGTGGCTTCGACGTGAACCCCAAGAGTCTGGGCTATTCTACCTGTACCTACGTAGGCATCACGCTCGAGAAGGGCTCTATGTATAAGGATGTCGTCGAGGAGCTGCAGCATATCCCTGAGGTTGTGGAGTGTCATTTCACCACAGGCCCCTACACGATGCTGGTGAAACTCTATGCCCGCGACAATGAGCAACTGATGGAGCTGCTTAACAGTCGTCTGCAGGGCATCCACGGTGTCACCTCTACCGAGACCCTCATCTCTCTTGAACAGAGTATCAAACGCGAAATAGAAATCAGGGAGTGAACAGATTCGACCTGCAGGCACATCTCGGACAGGTGTACAGCCAGTTTCCCGCTGCCGAGCGGCATCCGGTCATCGGCATCACCGGTAACTACGAAGACCTGACCTGTCGGTTGGGTCAGGGTTACTATAAGTCGGTCATTGAGGCAGGAGGCGTGCCGGTGGTTATTCCGCCGTCGGCCGACCGCCATGTGCTCATGACCACCCTCGACCACCTCGACGGCCTGATCCTCAGCGGTGGTGGCGACATCAACCCCCTGTGGTGTGGCGAGGAGCCAGTGCCCCAGCTGCACAGCATCAATAGCGAGCGTGACCTGCCTGAGCTGCTCATCACGCGTCTGGCCTACAACCGCCAGCTGCCCATCCTCGGCATCTGCCGCGGCATCCAGACGCTGGCCATGGCCTTGGGCGGGAAGGTGTGCCAGGATATAAGCCTCTCCCCCGACCCATCCCCCTTAGGGAAGGGAGGTAAGGTGAAGCATTCGCAGGATGCCGACCGCTCGGAGCCTACCCACTCCGTTACTATCGAAGAGGGCTCCACCTTATATAATATATACAAGGAGCACATGCTCCCCCTTCAGTCGGAGGGGGCAGGGGGAAGGCTCTTTGTCAATTCCTTCCACCATCAGGCAGTCAGCGTCCCTGGCGACCGCTTCCGTGTTGTCGCCACCGCCCCCGATGTCGTCATCGAAGCCATTGAGAGTGCCGAGTTCAAGAGCATCCTTGGTGTGCAGTGGCATCCTGAGTGCTTAGGCGCTGACGGACTGCCCCTGTTCCGCTGGCTCGTCGGTGAGGCTCGTGCCTACCGCGAGGCCCAGTCGCTGCACGACCGTGTGCTGACGCTCGACACCCACTGCGACACCCCGATGTTTTTTCCTCAGGACATCCATTTCGACCAGCGCGATCCGCGCATCCTCGTCGACCTGCATAAGATGACCGAAGGTCGTCAGGACGCCACCATCATGGTGTGCTACCTGCCTCAGCCGGCTCTTGGCGAGACCTTCTCGTCGAAGGTTGCCTTCGATGTGGCTGGTCCTACGGCCTATGCCGACCTCATCTTCGACAAGATAGAAGACATTGTGCGCCAGAACGCGCAGTATCTGAGTATTGCCCGTACGCCTGCCGACCTCTATGAGGACAAGCGCCACGGACGCAAGTCCATCATGCTGGGCATTGAGAACGGTTTGGCACTGGGCGGACAGTTGCAGAACGTCAAGCATTTCGCCCAGCGCGGCGTTGTTTACATCACCCTTTGTCATAATGGCGACAACGACTTGTGTGACTCGGCTCGCGGCTGTAATACCCATCATGGCATCAGCCGTTTTGGCGAACAGGTCATCCGCGAAATGAACCGTCTCGGCCTGATGGTCGACCTGAGCCATGCCTCTGAGCAGTCCTTCTTCGATGCCCTTGACATCAGCGAGACTCCCATTGTCTGCAGCCACTCTTCCTGCCGTGCGCTGTGCGACCACCCGCGCAACCTCACCGATGAGCAGATGCGGCGCCTCGCCGCTGCCGACGGCGTCATGCAGGTGACACTTTATAATGGTTTCCTGAAGAAGCAGGGCGAGGCCACTATCCTCGATGCCATCCAGCATTTGGAGCATGCCATTCAGGTCATGGGCATCGACCATGTTGGTCTGGGCACCGACTTCGACGGCGACGGTGGCATCTGCGGTCTGCGCGACTCGTCAGAGCTGTTGCAGTTCACCCGCCAGCTCCTCAGCCGTCGCTATGCCGAGCGTGATATTCAGAAGATATGGGGAGGCAACTTCCTGCGTGTCATGAGTCAGGTGCAGAAAGTGCGCTAATCAGTCAATCGAAGAGAAATTATTCCGTCGCTTCAACGAGCTTGAAGAGCTTGTCGCTGGGGCGTACCTTCTCCGGTACGGCTATCGAGACACGTGTGCCCTGTTGAGCCACCTCAACGGGGCCATTGTCGTCGTGTATCTCGTCGGCCGTGACGTAGATGACACCCGTCGTGGGACCGGTGATGAGCATCCGGTCACCCACCTGGAAGGTCGTGGCCTCAACGGTGAACTCAGCCACGCCGAGCTTCGAGTAGTACTTCGTACCCTTGCCCACGTAGACCTTGCGCTCGGTGGCGTTCGAACCGTAGTTCTTATTCCACTCGCCCATCTTCTGTCCCTGGTAGTAGCCGTCCCAGAAGCCGCGGTTGAAGACGGTGGCCAGCCGCTGGTCCCACTCGTCCTTCCGCTCCTCGGTGAAGGTGCCGTCGATGACGGCCTGGATGGCCTCCTTGTAGCAACGTACCACGGTATAGACGTATTCGGGTCCGCGGGCACGTCCCTCAATCTTGAAGACGCGCACGCCGCTCTTCATCAACCGGTCAATAAAGCGCACGGTCTTCAGGTCCTTGGGCGACATGACGTACTTGTTGTCAATCTCCAACTGGTAGCCCGTCTCGTTGTCGGTCACGGTATAGGAGCGTCGGCACACCTGTATGCACTCGCCACGGTTGGCTGAGCGGTTAGCGGCGTCGAGGCTCATGTAGCACTTGCCGCTGACTGCCATGCAGAGGGCACCGTGACAGAACATCTCTATGCGCACCAGCTGTCCCGACGGTCCGCAGACGTGCTGCTCCTCCACCTGGCGGTAGATGTCGGCCACCTGATCCATGTTCAGCTCACGTGCCAGCACCACCACGTCGGCAAACTGCGCGTAGAACTTCAGCGCCTCAATGTTCGATATGTTCAGCTGCGTTGACAGGTGCACCTCCTGGCCCACCTCGCGGCAGTACTGCATCACCGCCACGTCCGAGGCGATGACCGCCGATATGCCTGCCTCGTGTGCCGCATCTATGATTTCGCGCATCAGGGGCAGGTCCTCGCCGTAGATAATCGTGTTGACGGTGAGGTAGCTCTTCATGCCGTGCTCATGACACGTCAGTGCTATCTCCTTCAGGTCGTCGATGGTAAACGTTGAAGCCGAGTGTGCGCGCATGTTCAGTCGTTCTATGCCGAAGTAAATGCTGTCGGCGCCAGCCTGTATGGCGGCAGCCATCGACTCGTGAGAGCCGACGGGCGCCATGATTTCAAAGTCTTTTGCATTCATGGCTGCAAAATTACGCATAATATCCTGATTGACCAAATTTCATTAAAGGCAAATGGCACCTTCTTGACGTTGTAGCCATTAGAATAACGATTCTTCAATCAGTAATATCTTGATCTTCAAGTATAATCCTCTTTATTACTTCAAAGATACAAAGAATATTCTACAAAACAATCCTTTTATGATTCTTTCTGTGCAATATGGTCTAAGCCCCTCATGCCGAAACCCCAGTGTACAAAGACGTTTCGGAGGATTTAGAGGGAACGAGGGGGTAATTCGGGCCATCCGTCTGCAGTCCACACGATGGGTCGCTGGATGAGCAGAGCTGCTCCGTTCTGTGTAGTGCTGTAGCCGTGACAGACGAAGATGTCCTCGCCGTCGAAGTTGTAGGCTGAGCAGTGGCCGGCGGCCTCCCACTGCTTCTTGTCACCCTCTAAGAAGAGTGTGCCGCCACCATTGGCCATATCGTTGCCTGTGCGGTCGAGATAGGGTCCTTCAACGTTCTTGCTGCGGCCTACGGCTACCCGGTAGTTGCTCTTTGCTCCGCGACAGCAGTAGTCCCACGATACGAAGAGGTAGTAGTAGCCGCCGTGCTTGAAGATGAACGGTGCCTCGATGGCGTTTGTGCCGGCATACTTGGACGTGGGGTTTTCTTCTGTAGGCTTGTAATTCGGGTCGTAGCGGCGGGCGATGGTACGAGGCTTTACACCGCTGGCAAGGTGCATGGTGGAGTCGAGTCGGGCCAGTTGGATGCCATCCCAGAAGGAGCCCCAGACGAGCCACGGCGTATCGTTGTCATCGATGACGAAGTTGGGGTCTATGGCGTTCCAGTTGTCGCCCGTCATGCGTCCGCTGGCATCGCGTTTCCGTTCGTGTGAGGTGACAATGCACCCCTCGTCCTTCCACATGTTGGAGCGGAGCGAGCGACTGCTGAGCAGGCCGATGGCAGAGCCGTTCTTGCCGAAGGTCGAGCAGCTATAAGCGAGCCACCAGCGTCCGTGCCACTGGATGACGTCGGGTGCCCAGACGTGATTGCTGAAGCCTGGCACGGAGTCTGTTGCCCAACCGGGAATGACGGTCATCACGGGCTGTGGCAGCACCGTCCACGTTTTGCGGTCGCGTGAGGTCATCTGCTGGATACCCATACCCGTAGCATAAATGTAATAGGTGTCGCCTTCGCGGGCCATGACGGGATCGTGAACCATGGGAGTCTCTGTGGCGTAAGCCTCGCGCTGGAAACCGCGACGGCGCTCTTGTGCAGCTGTTGTTAGGCTGAGGGCAGCAAGGACTAATGTTATTGTTTGTTTTAGTTTCATGATTTTTTTTAGTTAGTTTTATAGTAATCGCTTGCAAAGATACGTTTTTTCTTTCATTTCCTTTGTGTTTTTGTGTCATTTCCTTTCTATTTGTGTCCTTTTACCATGAAATAGTTCAAAAAGACAGGTCTGAGCCAAGGCGCTCTCAAAGTTTTTTTGTACTTTCGCAGCGAAATTAAATGTAACTACAACCATGCAAAAAATCTTTTCGCACACCAGAGGCCTCGTC
>Ga0310694_10003066_pt1 | contig 16538 bp, 12 predicted proteins | sample 174DNAGHGhighgp2_FD_203884 | JGI IMG/M metagenome (GOLD analysis project Ga0310694, IMG submission 203884) | Sheep rumen microbial communities from Palmerston North, Manawatu-Wanganui, New Zealand - 1742 DNA GHGhigh gp2 (v2) (version 2) | ecosystem: Host-associated > Mammals > Digestive system... | reverse complement strand
CACGAAGAAAATCAAGTGGCAGTGGTGGCGTGAGAGCGAAGGCCCTGTGCGGTTTATCATGTCGTGGGTCGATGCTTTGGTGTTTGCCCTCGTAGCCGTTTATTTCATCAACCTGTTCTTCTTTCAGAACTACGTCATCCCGTCATCGTCGCTGGAGAAGTCGCTGCTGACAGGCGACTATCTGTTTGTCAGCAAGGTCTCATACGGTCCCCGCATTCCTGAGACCCCGCTTACCATGCCGCTCACACAGCACACGCTGCCTGTTATAGAATGCAAGTCGTATATTGAGTGGCCCCACTGGGACTATCGTCGTGTAAAAGGCTTGGGTAAGGTGGAGCTGAACGACATTGTAGTGTTCAACTATCCGTCGGGCGACACGCTTTGCTCGGATATCCGCTTTCAGGCAGACGACTTCTACCGTCTGTGCTACGGTTTAGGCTATCAGTCGTGGCCTAACCGTCCGAATCCCGATTCCCTTTCACTTGCACAGCGTCTGCAGTTCTTCCAGCAGGTTTATCAGACGGGACGTAAGGTTGTCGAGTCAAATGCCGGGGAGTATGGAGAGATTATGACACGTCCCACCGACCGTCGCGAGAACTACGTTAAGCGTTGTGTAGGTCTGCCGGGCCAGACACTTGAGATTAAGAATCGCATTGTTTATCTGGATGGCAAGCCCAATAAGGAGCCGGATAATGTGCAATACACCTACTGGGTGAAGCCACAAAACGTACAGTTCCCTGAGGACCTGATTGAGGAACTGGGCATCACCAACGAGGAAATCAGCATTCTGAGAGCAACAGGTTACATGCCCATGACCAAGCGCACGGTGGCAGAACTGTCGAAGCGTAAGGATTTGATAGAGAGTATCGAGGTGAATACTGATGCCGACGAGTGGGACATCTATCCCCTGAACGGCAACAAACACTGGACACGCGACAACTACGGTCCCGTATGGATTCCCAACAAGGGCGAGACGCTCATACTCAACCTCGACATCCTGCCTATTTATGAGCGTTGCATCCGTACCTACGAAGGAAACAAGCTTGAGGTGAAGAACGGCAAGATCTACATCAACGACAAGCAGACCGACCGTTACACGTTCAAGATGGACTACTACTGGATGATGGGTGACAACCGTCATAACTCTGCTGACTCCCGCTACTGGGGCTTCGTTCCTGAGGACCACATCGTGGGCAAGCCCATCTTCATCTGGTGGAGCTCCGACCCCGACCGCGGAGGCTTCGGTGGCATCCGTTGGAGTCGCCTGTTCCGCATTGTTGACAATATTAAATAAGTGCGCAATACAGTCAAAACGCTCCTTGCCTTGGCCATTGCCATTGTGGTGATGCTGTTGGTCAGGGCGGCTGTGGTTACCATCTGCTGTGTCGAAGGCGAGGCCTTGCAACCAACGTTCCTTGCTGGCGACCGTGTGGTGGTAAACCGCTGGAGCTATGGACTGCGCATTGGAGGCAACCGCTTCCTGCACTATAACCGTCTGTGGCGTCGTCCAGTGGAACGTGGCGACATTGTGGCCCTGAACGACCCCACAGACTCTACGCTTTCCATCGACGACCGTCAGTTGCTCTTTCTGCGTTGCAAACATGTTCCAGGCGATAGAGTCAGGGTGGGAGCCAACATGCTCATTGTGCCAGGACGTGCCTCGTGTGCCGATCAGGACTATTACGTGATGGAGCCTCTCTGCTCTCACCCCTCACCTCTCTCCTCTCTCCTCTCTCCTCTCTCCTCTAAATCCTCACCTCTCTCCTCTAAATCCTCTCCTCTAAACTCTCACCTCTTAGTCCCCGAGGACCATATCGTCGGACGTGTCGCGCTAATCATTTTCAGCCACGACCCTGCCCAACCCCTGTGGGAGGGTTGGCGCACCAACCGAACTTTCGTTTGCCCATGACGCTCACCACCACCTACTTCGGCCCCATAGAGTGGTATCAGCAGCTGTGTCGTGCCGACCACGTCCGTCTGGAAGCCTGCGAGTCATTCATCAAGCAGACCTACCGCAACCGCTGCATCATTGCCACAGCCAACGGTCCGCAGACTCTGACGGTGCCAGTGGAACACGGAGGCAGTCGGCTCATCCGCGACATCCGCATCAGCAATCACGGCTCGTGGCGTCGCGTCCATTGGAACGCCCTGCAGTCAGCCTACAGCGAGAGTCCCTACTTCGAGTATTACGCTGATGACCTGCGTCCCTTCTTCGAGCAGGACTATGAGTTCCTGTACGACTATAACTACGAAATCATGCAGAAGATGTGCGAGCTCCTCGACATCCACCCCCACATTGAGCATACCACGGAGTTTAAAAAAGAGCCTCTCTGCTCTCACCCCTCACCTCTCTCCTCTCTCCTCTCTCCTCTCTCCTCTAAATCCTCTCCTCTCTCCTCTCTAAAACCCTACTATCAGGTCTTCGCCCGCAAGCATGGCTTCCAGCCCAACCTCAGCATCCTCGACCTCCTGTTCTGCATGGGCCCCGAGGCCATTTTCCACCTTGTCTGATGACACTCCATAAGTTATGCAAGATTTATCACAGTTGCAACAGCCATTTCCAGCATGGAATCACCTCTATGGTACCGTGTTTATCGGTTAGTGTGCCTTCTTCGTCGTAGGTGATGATGATGCGCCTACGGCAAGGATGCACATTTGGAAGTTTCTCCAATGGTTCTTTCTCACGTTTCTCTGTTTCCGGATCAGCTATAGAATACGATACTTGTATTGCCAGTTCGTCTTCTGGTACATAGAAATCCACCTCAACATTGACATTATAGAAGAATACCCGCTCGTTGTCCTCATCGTGTCCATACTTACGGAACAGAGACAAGGCCACCATGTTTTCAAGCAGAATGGTCTCTGCGTCCAGCAATTGCAATGCCAGCAGACCATTGTCTATGAAGTAGTATTTACAGATGCTTTCCTTGTCACTGAACGATGATGCAATATTCCTAAGGCGAAGTAGCAACCAGGCATCCTCGGAAAAACTAATGTAGTTTGATACCGTGGGGACGCTAATTTTGCCCGACACACTTGAAAGGATCTTCGAGATGCGATTGTACGACACAGGCTGCAACACGCTTTCAGCCATCTTTTTGATCATCAACTGAAGCAGACGTGGATTGGAGATTCCGTTACGCTGTACGATGTCACCAAGGTATATCTTTTGGAATACACTCGACAGATAGTTTCGCTTTACTGGCAGTTTGATAGACTCTGGCAGGCCTCCCCACGTATAGTACTCACCATATGCCTTCATGAACCGAGCCTTTGATTCCGTAGCCGTCAAGGCCAAGTCGTCATAAGCCACACCAGTATAAGACAGGTATTCCTTAAAACTGAAGGGATAGACTTCTACTGGCAGGTAGCGCCCACCTAATGCCGCCATGATTTCCTTAGATAACATCTTGGCATTCGAGCCCGTAATGAACACGCTGTATTTCTTGTCTGCCAGGTTGCGTGCGAACTTCTGCCAGCCATCCACATTCTGGATTTCGTCGAGAAACAGCATGGGGCGTTTCCCGTACATCTCCTGATGGCACTCCAATATCAGGTTGAAGTCATCGGCAGAGAATCCCTCCAATCGGGTATCCTCAAAGTCCAGATAGAGCATTTCGTCCCATCCCCTGCCCTCTGCCAGCAGCTGTCGCATTTTCTGGAAGAGGAGGAAAGACTTGCCAGAACGTCTGACTCCCACGAATATCATCAGCGGGAAACTGTCGAGGTCATAATGACGAGGAAAAATATCGTACTGCTCAACATCCTTCTGGTTGTCAAGCATCACCTGTTTCAACGTATTTCTTGTTATGCTCATCTTTTTAAAATTGTTTTTTTATAAAATCTCACTTAACAAATCGCCACAAAAGTATAAAATATAATTTAATAAAACAAGCTTTTTGCAGAATAATTTACTCTATTACCCAACTTTTCAATGACCTTCCCTCTTCCATCATACATCATCTCTCTTCCATCGTTTATTGTCTTTCTGACACTCCATAAGTTATGCAAGTTTTTACGTGGAACTGCTTCCTCTGCTCCTATCTACATGTCGTTTGGCGGTGAGGGAACTACAAGGATTGACGCTACGCTGAGTGATGACGGAGAGACGGAAATCTACGACCTGCAGGGTCGTCGTGTGGAGACTCCGAGCAAGGGCGTCTATGTTGTGAATGGCAGAAAGGTTGTAATAAAGTAATGGAGGGCTTAGCTATGAAGAAAGAATATATGGCTCCCGCAGTGGAGGAGATAAAGATTGCTAATGCATATATCATTCCTTCGGCTCCTGGTCTATCAACACTTCCAGAATTCTGATGATAAACGAAAGCGTCCGAGCACAACAGCTCGGACGTTTTCGTATGCATACTATAGAGAATATGGGAATCTCTCCTCCTTCACTCTGACGTCAGCGACTTTTTTCATCAGCAGCCTGAACTGTAGAAGAAGGTCTCGTCGTCAACAGGCGCACCGTCCTGTGGTGCAGTAATCTCCTGCATCCACGAGGGTTCGCCGGCGCGGGGCTGGCTCTTCAGCTGCTGCTGCCACTCTTCGTCGGTCCAGCGGGGCTCACCGGGTGAGCGCTGGAACTCACGATAGGAGAAGACGCCGCCACGCATCAGGTAGAGCAGACCGTCAATCTCGACCACGACATAAATCTCGCAGGCAGGACCTACGGCCTCGTAGAGAATGCTCTTCAGGGGGTCGGGGATGTTACGATGGGTTGCGGTATAGACGTCGGCAACAACGGCAATGGAGCGGTCGGCACCTTCCACGCTGTCCCAGCCGAACATGAACTCCTGATCGGCCTGGCGCAGCAGGTCGAGCGAGATGTTCTCGAAGGTGGAGCCGATAATCTCAATCTGGTTGTACTCCTCGTTGTTCAGCTTCTGGCTGGCAAGCTCTTTCTTGCTGATGTTCAGCAGGAACTGGGCCTCTTCGCGCAGGCGGCCGCTGATGTCCTTGGTCTTCTCGGTTTCCAAGCCATACTGCTCCAGCACGGCCTCGGTAGCCTCAATCAGCGTGAGGGACAGCTGCCAGTAGCGCACGTTGGGCTCTACGTAACCCTTGACGATGGGTTCGGGGGGACCGTAGCCGCCACACTCGGCTCCCATGGGCTGCTTGGCATAGAGAATGGCGTCGTGGCGCAGCTCTGCCCATGATGCCAGTGCCGTATTCAGGTTTTTCTTGTCCCACTGGGGTGTCTGCATGAAGTAAGGATACTTGGTGTCTTTCTGACACAGCGTCTCGAGGGTGCTCACCCAGCGGTTGGCCACCGTCTCCTTCCAGTTAATCTCCTTCATGCGCTTCTTCATCTGCTCCAGAGCTGGCGTAAAGCCGCTCCAGCCCTGCTGCTCCTTCAGTTCCTCCAACAGGATGCGCTCAGCGGCAGGTATGCCGATGGCTGCCATTACGTCGAGGCCCTTGGGACAGGTACGCTGTGAGGGAACGGTCTTGGTGTCGGCCGTCTCCTGTAGCACCTCGGTGTCAGGCATGTAACGCTGTGGCATGAGGTTCACCACGTACTGGTAGTCGTCATCGTCCTTGGGGATGATGCGTGTCTGGCGCTTGGCAACGGCAATGGCTGCGTCGCTCAGCTGCTTCAGCTTCTTGCTGTTGCCTAACACGGCTTCGGAGGTGAGGCCCAGACGTTGCATCTCTTCGTAGAGCTGCAGCATGGTGATGTTGTCAGGCGAGCCGAACAGATAGGTAATGGGGTCGCTGACGTTCTGATAGATCTTCTTCAGCTGCGGGTTCTTGGCGATGGTCTCTGCCATGAGCGCTGCCCAGCCCAGCTGGTCGTCCTTCGTGAGCTTGAAGGGGACTGTCTGTAGCCACATCATGGCGCGGAAGTAGCGTTTCAGGGTCTCCGTGCGGGTGTAGTGGCCACGTGGACGGAACAGCGAGTAGGGGAACGATTTGTCTGTATAGCCCAGGAACTTCGAACCGCTGTCCTGCGCATTATTGATATTGTCGAGCTCCATTTCTACCAGGTTCTTCCATTCGGCATCGACGGCGGGCAGCGGCTGTTCGTTGAGCAGCGAGAGTGCCACAGCATAGTAGGCAGCATTGTAGTTGGCCGCCCGCTTCAGCACCTTATTGCTGGTGGATGAGGCCACGCGGCGCATCTCGTCGTACATGGCCTTCGCAAAGCGTTGCAGGGCAGGATGGAGCGCCTGCTCCTCCACCTCGCGTGTCAGACAGTCGAAGTAGAGGTGGAAGGCCTGCATGAACAGGTCGGTGGTGACGAAGCTGGGGAAGTCGTGGTAGTCGTTTTTCTCGTAGATATGGAAGATCTGATCGCTGTGCTTGGGCACTATGGCAAAGCCGAAGCGTCCCAGCATGTCGTAGAGTCGAGGGTCAATGGTCTCCAACTGATAGGGGTTGACGATGTTGGCAGTATTCACCAGCTTGCCGTTTCCTGCCACGAAGTTACGTGCCTGCAGTTCTTTCTCGCGCTCTTGTATGCGCTTGATGAACTTGCTCTCGGCTGGCGTGTATCTCAGAGGTATCTCACCTTCGCCGTTCTCCTCCCAGCGTACCATCATCAGCGAGTCGTACCACGACGTGCCGCTGAACACGCTACGCAGTTCGGCAGACATGAAGACATAGCCCTGACGGGCGGCAAAGGCGTTACGCAGGACGCGCAGCTCGCTGAGCGACAGCTGCGAGATGTTCATGTTGGTGTTGATGCCTTTCAGCATCGTCTCCAGATTCAAGTGTCCGCGTCCTGGCAGAATGGCTTCATGGCGGCGGCTCACAAATTCCTCTTCCTGTGCGCTGGCAGTCAATGCTGACACCAGCACGAGCATAAGCATTAGGACTTTTTTCATATAGCTTGGGTTATTGGGGGAGTTAAGGGGAGTTAGGGGGAGTTAAGAGGAGTTATCGCTTTGCTTGCCTTTGGCGGGGAGTTCTTGCCTTGCAAGCGGCAGAGCCGAGCGAAGGGACAATACCTTTACCTCTCCTTCTGTCCCATTGTTGTTGTTTTATTCTTTTATTCCATTGTTATTAATGATTCCGTTGCAATACGAATTCAGAAATTTACTTGCATTCTCTATTGTGTCACGTAACAGGCCAAACTGTTCTTTAGAGATATATTCCAAGTCGCGTGAGAGTAATATATAGGTCCGACATTCTTCCAAGCTACCTTGTGAGATATTCAAGAAACGAAGTTTGTCGGCCCTACCGAGTTTCTTGTATCCTTCTGCAATATTAGCTTCTATGGAAACAGCTGCACGGCGGAATTGTGAAGTCAAACCAAATCGTTCGTCTTCAGGAAACTGGCGTGTGGCTTTATAAACCAATATAGTGAAGGCATGTGCCTTCTGCCAGGCCAAGATATTCTCAAAACTATACGTGCTCATTTTCCTTTTATTCCATGATCCTTTGTTGTTTGGAAGTCTCAGAACTATTGTCCCTTAACTCCTCTTAACTCCGCCTAACTCCTCTTAACTCCCTCCAAAATACTGTCTCGCAGTTTCAAGGGAAGCTCCTTTCACCAGGAACCGCACGAAGCGTAGGCCGAAGCCTGCCCATTCGTATTCCGCCACAGCGTACAGGCCGTTGGTGGAGGTCTCTAAGCTACGCACCCGTCCGTCGATGAAACGGAAGTCGCAGAGCGTTCCGCCCAGCTTCGACCCCATCCAGAGCGGACGCACGTGGCCCTTGTAGTTCTTGAAGATGAACAGGCGCCGCCCCATGGGGTAGTAGCGGGTGGCTTTCTCCACGCCCACCAGTGCATCCGTACTGCCGTCGCCATCGACGTCGCCCGTCGTAAACTGATAGACGGGATAGGGCAGCTGCCAGCGGCTAACGGTGGAGTCTGTCGTCAGCACCAGCACGTGGAGCGTGTCGGACTTTGTTTCAAGCACAAAGCTTTGTGCTTGAATGAGTGAAGAATGAAGAGTGAAGAGTGAAGAATTTGCTGCCGCACTCCAAAAGAGGCTGCATATTATCAGTATGCGGTGCAGCATAAGGGCGGTAGCAAATTCTTCACTCTTCACTCTTCACTTTTCACTTTACAGCAGTTTCCTGATTTTCCCCTCGATGTCGTTGGTCTGAGCCATACGCAGCACGAGGTTGTTCTGGCGGTCAATGAGGAAGTAGTCGGGCACGCTGGCCACGTTATAGCTTACGAGCAACGGCGAGCTGAGTCCACGAGGATCGCGTACGCTAATCCAGGGCAATGCCGAAGTCTGCTGCTTCCAGAAGTGCTCGTCGGCATCGAGCGACACCTGGTAGATCTCCAGTCCCTGTGCGCTAAACTTATTATAAAGCTCGCGCATAGCAAGGATGCGCTGGGGTGACTCGTCCATAGCAAACACGTGGAAGTCGAGCAGCACCACCTTGCCCTTCAGGTCAGACAGCTTGCGTGTCTGTCCCTTGTTGTCGGTCAGGGCAACCTCGATGATGCCGGATGCATCCAACTGCTGTGTGGCGGCTACCGCCTGGTTGTTATACTGCACGATGCGGTCGTTCTTCATGCCGTTGATGGCTATGTTATGCAGGTTCTTCGTGCGCAGGGCGTCAGGATAGTTCATGTCCCAGCTGGTGGCCACGGCAGCAAACGCCTTGATGTCGTCGTGGTTCGTCTGCGGGTCGAAGATAAGCATACCGGCAACCGTCTGGAACAGAGCAAAGTAAGCATACGACTTGTCAGGAGCAGCGAAGATGTAGTTGCGCTTCACGTCGTTCTTGTAGGCATCGATCATGTGCCTCAGGCTGTCACTTCCATGAATGCCAGGCAGCGCACGGTTTACCTCGATGCAACGCTGCTGCAGCGCAATCTGCTTCTGTGCCAGTTCCTTGATCTTCTGGCAGTTCTCCGAGCCGCTCACCTCGTACTGGGTAATCATGGTGGGGTAGGCTGCCTTCACCGTCACCGTCTCTGTGGAGTCGATGCTGATATTGATAATCTGGTCGTGAATGCGCAGACGGTAGAACTCAGGGGCAGCCGTTGCCTCGCCGCTCAACGAGAATGTGCCGTCAGCACCCAGCTTCACGCTGTCAATCGCAGTAATGGCTTCCAGTCCAACATTCTCCAGATAGAGCACAGAATCCTCTGCCTGCGTGATGGCTCCCTCTACGTTAAATTTCTTCTGGCTGCAAGAAGCCAGCGTCAGGGCTGCCAGCACCGCAGCCCCCAGTGTCAAAATCTTTTTTCTATTCATTGTTATTCCTTTTTTCTTAGTTCTGAGTGCAAAGGTAGTGAAAACCGAGAGAAGAACAAAATAAATCGGCTATTTCTTTGGCAATTCGATGATAAAACGGCATCCCTCATGATAATCGGTATCAAGCAGAAGGGTTCCTCCCAGATGTTCAATGTGGCACTTGGCCAGGGGAAGTCCAAGTCCCAAGCCCTCGGACAAGTCATCTGTCTTGGTGAACGCCTCGAATATCTGCTCACGGTAGTCTTCCGGAATGCCAGGCCCCTTGTCTTCAAACACAAACCGTACAGTTGTCGGACCATCCAGAATGGACAACGAGATATGCTGTCCGTCAGAGTATTTGCAGGAGTTATACAGTATTTCGCGCAGACTGCGCATCAGGTAGATGTTGCTGGTATGGATGGTGAACGTGTCGGGTAGTTCCGTATGGAATTCGACATGGAGTTCAGGGAAGTGCAGATAGGTGTGCTCTATGCCCTCACGAGCCACTTCGTTGCAAGACACCTCCTCGTTTTTGTTGCTGACCAATGCCTCAGTAATTCCTGTTTCGGAACTGTCATAAAGCATGAGCACCATGCGGCTGAGCGTACCAGTATTGTGGCTCATCACGTCCGTGATATTCTTGGCTTCCTCCTCCGGTAGCATCTTGATGCTGTCTCGCAACACCTGTGCAAACCCCATGATGATGTTGAGTGGCGTACGTATCTGGTGGGTGACGTTCTGGATGAAAGCTGTTTTCTGTCGGGTTGCATCCTCAACCAGTTGGCTGGCATGTGCCAGCTCTTCGTTACGTTGCTTCGCCTCTTCGTTTGCTTGCTGAATACTATTCAGATGGACGTTCAGTGATTCCTGCATAGCGACAAAACTGTTCTGCAAGCGGCCTATTTCATCCGCTCTTTGGCTATGTGGTATCTGCTGGTTGTAATTACCCGTCGCAATCTGTTGCGACTGCCTGACGAGCTTGTGCAGCGGTATGACGGCATGCCTAACGACCCTGTTGCATAGCAGAAGGATGAACAACAGTCCCAGGACAACAAGCGGAATAAGAAAACTGGTCAGCCGATGATAACTCTGCAGAATATCGCTGTCAGGACAAACCAATGCCAGGCTCCAGCTGGTTCCAGGGACCTGTTGATAGCATACCAGGCAGGGATTACCGTCAATACGTGCCTGCATGTGTCCCTTCTTGCCAGCAGTCATTTCGTGTCCCAGCGCGATGATATCAGCATTTCTTCGGGGGTCAGCATTTGTGAAGATGGTCTGTTTGAACAACTTGGAGGTGTCTGGATGCAGGAAGAAACGACCGTCTTTTCCTATGAGCATGAAGTAGGAGTGTGGATAGGCTTGCTCTTCTGAAATAGCTGACGCCAATTGACGTAGTGACAAGTCTGTAGAGATGACACCTAACAACTGCTGGTCTTTGTCGTACAAGGGCTTGCAGTAAGACGCAATGAGTTCGGTCGTGTAGAGTGTTCCTTCATTATAGTCGTCAAAGGGTTCCACCCAACAGGCCTTGCCGAGATCACGGGGAGTCTTATACCATACTTTCTCGAAATAATTGTATTCGCCTTCTCGAACTGTGACGACCGAATCACCTTCTCTGATAGTATAAGCAGAGAAGTACCTGCCATATTGCGGAAACAAGTAAGACTCTGTGGTAATGGAACAGCCATTGACATGTGAATTCAGCACGACAATGCGGTTGGATAAAGCCAGCAGAGAGTCTGGCTGTAGGTTTTCCAGTATGAGCCAGTCGGTTACATTAGTCGCCGTTTCTATCGTTTGCATAAATCCCCTGACGCGCACCATCGTGGTGTAAAGCACGTTGTCTGCCCGTTGCAAGGCTTCTGTGTGAACGATGTCTCTTGACTTCAGGAACAGAATTCCCAGAGAAATAACAAAGATAGGTATGGCCAACAGCAGAATGCCGAGGCTGAGCTTTAGCGAAAGCGATTGGCGAATATATCTTATCAACTTATTTCTCATTCTTCTTCCTGATTCCCTGCGAAATGTCAAGCAGGCTGTTTAAAAGGTCTGTGATGGTATTGCCTTGAGACAGTATGTCGTCTGTCAGACGGTCTGCTTCCTCCTGTTCAATGTCATGCATGTGATCACGCAGTGTCTGGACATTCTTTTCAATGGAGTTGACAGGAGCAATCATCTGGTCTGTCATGTTGTGCAGGAAGGACGTCTTCAGACGGTTTGCTTCCTGCGCTTCGTTATAGGTTGTATGTAGGATGCTGCCTCGTTCTTGAAGCAATGCTTTCAGTTGTTCCAGTTCGCCGACATGATTTGACAACGATTGCTGCATTCGCTGGAAGTTGTTTTGCAGCTGACCAATCTCATCCTGTTGCCGACTGTCTGGAATGGGCTCATCGTAATGACCGTCAGCTATGCGCTGCGTCGATGTTGTCAGCATGCTCAGCGGCTGTAGCTGGTGTCTGACAAATACATAGCAAAGGAACAATAACAGGAGAAGTCCGATGATGGCTATCACCAAAACATAATTTAGCAAACGGTTATACTCGCCAAAGATGTCGTCTTCGGGATAGATAATACCTGCGCTCCACCCCATATCGTCCATGAAGCGGCCTTGTACGGAATCACGCTCAAAGGGCTGGTAGAAAACATAGCTGTCAACACCGTTCAGACGAAAGAACTCGCAGCCCTTTTTTCCGGACAGCATAGCACGTCCCGCTTCTTCTACAGACTCGTCGCCCTTGTGCTTCTTCTGTGTAAAGACTGTCTCGTGGAAGAGTTTAGAACTGTCAGGATGGATAATGTACGAACCGTCTTGGTTCAGCAGAGTGCAGTAGGAGTCGGGCGAAGGCTTGACGGCCAGGACAATCTGCGAGAGCGTGAAAAGCGAGACGTCAACAGCTATTACACCTACCACCTTGTTTTGACCAGTATATATAGGCAAGCAGTAGGTAACAAGGGGTTCTTTTTCTATCTCGTTTTTTTTCAGAGGACCAACCCAACAAGGTTTTCTTGTGTTCATTGGCTGGGTGTACCATGTCTGTTCTGTATAGGGACGATTCACAAACGACTCCGCCATGATAATGGTTGTATCGGCAGGGTTGTATATTTTGGAGTATGGACGATGGGCATAAGTCATGAAGAGTTCACCGTGGTCTTTGTAATAATTGGGCTCGAAAACAATGGCGCAGCCGGCAATGTACGGATTGCTCTCCACCAACTTCCGGCTATACATATACATCATGTCTGGCTTGTCAAGGTAGTTGAGCATGTTCCAGTAGATGTTGCCCGTGGACTGTTCCACACTTAAAAGGATGTTGTCAATATGCTGCACTACTCCCTCCAGCGACTGCTCTGCCTTTTGCGTAGCCTCTTCCTTCACGGTTTTTCGCGAAACAAAAAACATAATAAAGAGTGCCGCCATAAGCAGTATTGCTATTGCGAAAACAACTATCAGACTAAGCCGTACTGAAAGTTTGTTTGGGACGTGTAGGTTAAGTTTTGACATTTAAATACTCGGCAAAGATAAAAAATTTTTTATTACATTGTATCAATTGACCTACAAAAATGCGAAATAAGTGAAGGCTTAGGTAACATTTGCAAAAGTTTATGATACAAAAGCAACCTCTAAATAGGTGATATTTTAGTATCTTTGCAGCAGAAAATACAGTAATGGGGGAAAGCGTTATTAAACTTATTCCCTTGGTGAACGTCAAAAAACAAATAAGCCAAAAACATGAAAACCTGCAGAACGATTAAAAGATTATGTCTGGGACTCGCTATGACAGCGTGGGCCTCTGTTGTGACGGCACAGCCGGCTGGCGTGCCGCCGTTGGTCTATGGACAGGAGAATACGGGTGCACACTTCCCCAAACCCGACATGCCTGCTGCTTCAGAGTTACCTGTCATTCGTGACCTTCCCGATGCGCTGGCAGGTGTCAGCAGTTTCGGTAACTGGGAGAAAAAGCGCAACGAGATTGCTGCACAGATACAGCACTACGGCATCGGCGAGAAGCCCGCTATGAAGCCAGAACAGGTGAAAGCCCGTATGGATGGTGATACCCTGATTGTCGATGTTACTGTAGGCAACGAAACTTTGACGCTACGTTCTACTATTAACTACCCCAAGGTGGGTCAGCCTCCTTATGCGCTGATGATTGGCACCAGTATGCTGGCCCTGCCCCGACAGCTGTTTGAGGGACGTCCTATCGCCATCATGAACTTCCACGAAAAGCAGGTGAACGACTACGGCCAATGGGGACAGCACCATGAGCGTGGTGAGCATAACTTTGACCGCCTGTATCCTGCACTGAAGGATAATGGTGCCTATAGTGAATGGGCATGGGGCTTTAGCCGACTCATTGACGGCTTGCAGCAGTTAGGTCCTGAGGTAACGAAGATTGATACGAAGCGCATTGGTGTCTCTGGTTGCTCGTATGCTGGCAAGATGGCTCTCTATTGCGGTGCTTTCGATGAACGTGTTGCATTAACCATTGCACAGGAACCTGGTGGCGGCGGTGCTGCTGCCTGGCGCGTCTCGCACACCATGGAAGGTGTGGAAGACCTTGACCGTACGGATTATCACTGGTTCCTGGAGAGTCAGCGTGAGAACTTCCATGGTGACAGCGTTTATCAGCTGCCCTATGACCAACATGAGCTGTGTGCGATGGTCTGCCCGCGTGCCTTGCTGCTGCTGGGAAATCCCGACTATCAGTGGCTGGCCGATAGTTCAATGTGGGTGTCGGCACAGGCTGCCCGCAAGGTCTGGGAGCGCTTCGGCATAGCCGACCGCATGGGCTGTTCCATCGTCGGCGGACATCCCCACTGTCAGTTGCCAGAGAACCAATGGCCTGAGGTGCAGGCATTCATAGACAAGTTCCTGTTGGGGAAAGAAACAGATACAAATAACATATTAAGATATTAAAACATGAGAAAAACCTTATTATCGACTTTTCTGGTGTGCTGTGCGACAATTGCCACAGCACAGACTTTGCCGTATCAGAACCCCTCTTTGTCAGCACATGAGCGAGCCGTTGACCTGTGTGGCCGACTGACACTCGAGGAAAAAGCCCAGCTGATGCTCGACGAGAGTCCAGCTATTCCCCGTCTGGGTATTAAGAAGTTCTTCTGGTGGAGCGAAGCACTGCACGGTGCTGCCAACATGGGTAACGTAACGGTGTTTCCAGAACCCGTGGCTATGGCTGCTTCGTTTAATCCTTCGCTGCTCTACAACGTGTTTGATATTGCCTCGACGGAGTTCCGTGCCCAGTACAATCACCGTCTCTATGATCTGGGTGGCGAGGACATGAAGATGCGCAGTCTTAGTGTTTGGACACCTAACGTCAACATCTTCCGTGACCCCCGCTGGGGACGCGGGCAGGAGACCTACGGTGAAGACCCTTACCTGACCAGCGTGATGGGTGTGCAGGTGGTACGCGGACTGCAAGGACCAGAGGATGCCAAGTACCGCAAGCTGTGGGCCTGCGCCAAGCACTATGCCGTACACAGCGGTCCGGAATATACCCGCCACTCGGCTAACTTGACCAATGTTCCTGTACGTGACTTCTGGGAGACCTATATGCCGGCCTTCAAGACGCTGGTGCAGGACGCCAAGGTGCGTGAGGTGATGTGTGCCTATCAACGTCTGGACGACGACCCCTGTTGCGGCTCGAACCGTCTGCTGCAACAGATCCTGCGCGACGAGTGGGGCTTTAAGTACCTTGTAGTCAGCGACTGCGGTGCCGTTAGCGACTTCTACACCTCACACCACAGCTCTTCGTCACCCATTACTGCTTCTGCCAAGGCTACACTGGCCGGTACTGACGTGGAATGTGGTTATGGCTACGCCTACAAGAGTGTACCCGAGGCCGTAAAACGCGGACTCATTACGGAAGCTGAGGTCGATAAGCATGTCATCCGTCTGCTGGAAGGACGTTTCGACCTGGGTGAGATGGACGACCCATCACTGGTGGAATGGTCCAAGATTCCTTATTCAGCCATGTCCACCAGAGCCTCTGCCAATGTATCGCTCGACATGGCCCGTCAGACCATCGTGCTGCTACAGAACAAGGACAACATCCTGCCATTGAAGAAGAATGCGGAGAAGATTGCCGTCATTGGACCCAATGCGCATAACGAACCGATGATGTGGGGTAACTACAACGGCACACCGAACCATACCGTCACCATTCTCGACGGCATCAAGGCCAAGCAGAAGAAGATAATCTATATCCCTGGCTGCGACCTTACCTACGACAAAGTCATGGAGAGCTATCTGGCTACCGATTGTTCTTTTGGTGGCAAGAAAGGTCTGAAGGGTACGTTCTGGAACAACACGCAGATGGAGGGCAAACCCTTTACCACCGAATATTACACGAAACCGCTCGCTGTTACCACAGCAGGTATGCACGTCTTCGCCACAGGACTGCCTGTAGAGGATTTCTCGGCCAAGTATGAGACCACCTTCACACCGAAGGAGGCTGGTGAGTATGTGCTGAACGTGGAGGGTACCGGACACTTTGAACTCTACATCAATGGTGAGAAGAAGTTTACCCGTCACACCTGGCGTGCCACACCTACACGCACTGTGTTGCAGGCTGAAAAGGGACAGCAGTTCAATATTGAGGTACGCTTCCAGACCGTTAAGACCTGGGGTGCCTCGATGAAGATTGATGTTGCCAAGGAGCTGCCCATTGACTACCAGCAGACCATCAACCAGCTGAAGGGCATTGACAAGGTCATCTTCGTTGGTGGTATCTCACCGGCTCTTGAAGGCGAGGAGATGCCTGTACATATTGAGGGCTTCAAAGGCGGCGACCGTACCAGCATCGAACTGCCCAAGGTACAGCGCGACTTCCTGAAGGCGCTCAAGGATGCTGGCAAGAAGGTTATCTATATCAACTGCTCCGGATCTGCTATTGCCCTGACACCCGAAACTGAAAACTGTGACGCCATCGTTCAGGCTTGGTATGCCGGACAGGAAGGTGGTACTGCCGTTGCTGACGTTATCTTCGGTGACTATAACCCCAGTGGCAAGCTGCCCATCACGTTCTACAAGAACGATGCCCAGCTGCCCGACTACGAGGACTACTCCATGAAGGGACGTACCTACCGCTATTTCAACGACCCGCTGTTTGCCTTCGGCTATGGTCTGAGCTACACGACCTTTGAGGTTGGCGAGGCTACCATGCAGGGAACAGAAAACATCACTATTCCTGTCACCAATACCGGCTCACGCAACGGAACGGAAATCCTGCAGGTATATATCCGTAACACGGCCGATGCCGAAGGTCCCCTGAAGTCGCTACGTGCCTTCCAACGTGTAGATGTGAAAGCCGGACAGACGGTTAATGCCACGCTGCCGCTCAGCGCAAAGAGTTTTGAGTTCTTCGA
>Ga0310694_10003065_pt1 | contig 16538 bp, 8 predicted proteins | sample 174DNAGHGhighgp2_FD_203884 | JGI IMG/M metagenome (GOLD analysis project Ga0310694, IMG submission 203884) | Sheep rumen microbial communities from Palmerston North, Manawatu-Wanganui, New Zealand - 1742 DNA GHGhigh gp2 (v2) (version 2) | ecosystem: Host-associated > Mammals > Digestive system >... | reverse complement strand
ATGTACTCAACAGCATAAGTGCCGGCTGTAAGACCTGCCATCTTGATGGCATTGATAGTCACATCCACTCCATCTTCGCCAGGTACTGTAGTAACCTTTGCACCAATCGCATTGTCGAGCGTGTAAGTAATCTTTTCGCCTGCGCTGCCACCGGTCTCAGCAATAGCCTCGGCCAACGAAGCTTCTGTAACGGGGAAGTTGGTGGCGTCAGAAGACTGTACGTTCTTGTACAGGTTCACGTTCGTGCCAAGCGTAGGTTCAACCACAGCGCTGTTTTCTACAATCGTTGCATAGATGTCGCTGCCTGTAGCATACTCGCTGCCATCATGAACATACTTGCCAGATTTCACGCCGAAGGTCGTGATGCTTGCCTCGCTAACCGTAGTGATGAACTCAGCAACGCCATCTTCGGTAATAACTTCGGTAGCATCGAAGGTAATGGGATAGAGACCTGTGGGATTCGTGCCCGGAGTACCTGTGGAACCGTTCGTGTTGTCGGAAACCTTGAAGATGTACGTGTAAGCGAAGCCGGGCTTCCAGCAAAGATACTTGGCAGGAATCTCAGCCGTGGCGTCCGTAACAACGATTTTCTCGCCCGTAGCGGCACATGTCAGCGTGTAGGAAATCTTCAGCTTCAGGTTCTGATCATTATCCTCCTGCGGGAACACGCTGGTGTAGCTCTTGTCGCTCTTGTCGTAAACTGCATTGGTGATGTTCTCGCCCAGCACAGTCGTAGCCTTCAGGTTTGTACCGAGAGCCAGCACCTTGCTCTTGCCATCAGTCGGAGCGAAGGCAACTTTGGGATAATTCACATTTGTACCAGAAGATACGTAAGTAACAGTCATCGTACCAGCCACGCCACTTGCTGTGTTCTGCAGGTTGGCAGCGAAGTTATCCGTCACGTTGTCCGTCATGTCAGCAAAAGCGGGATTAGTGCCGTCGTTATCCACAGAGAACTTGTTGATCGTCACGGTGTAGCCCGGGATGGTCTCGTACATAGCCACACGCACCTTCGTTGCCGAGTTGTGGAAGCGAAACGTCACATTGCCACCATACTTGTTAGCTTGCGTGCGATCCGTGTTATTGGCCTTCGTGATGTTCACGCGCTCTGCAAAATACAACTTGTCGAGGTTAGCACCGGCTGCGAGAGTAACGGTATAACCATTGTCGTAAACAGAAGATGTCACTGTCTGGTTCTTTACTACACTAACTTTGTTTCCCGTGATGTCTGCGGGCAGTGCCGTGAAAGCATAGAACGTGTAGTCGGGTGCTCCCCAGTCCCAGTACTTGATGGTCTGAACGGCAGTACCACTGTTTGCAGTGATCTTTGCTGCCTCGTCGGACGACAGACTCTTGCCTACATACTCCCAGCCCATAGTGTTGGAGGTCGTCGTGTAAGCAGAATTGTCTGCCCACTCTACCACGTAGTTGTTGTAAACCAGATTACCAGCCTGCACGTTACCGGCACCATCTGTACTTTCCGTCTTGATGCCATACACATAGAATTTACCGTTCAGGTCTGCGGCGGCTTCAGCACCCGTCTTGTCCGCACGGGTCGTGCCGTTCACGCCCGAACTAAAGCTGATAAAAGCTTTGCCATTGGCTTCTCCGAGGGCCTTGTCTCCAGTGAATTCGTCACTGGTGCAACTGGCTAATGCGAGGAGCGCAGTTGCAAAAAACAAACTTTTTTTCATAATCTCTAAATTTAACGCGTTAAATAATTAATTAATTGTTTTCTCTTTTCTGTGGTGCCGGAGGACCCGTCCCTCGGCACGTTTTTTTTCTTTTAGGTTCTCTGTTACTTGTTTGTTACCAAGTGGGGAGTCGAACCCCACTTGGCTAAATTTTGATTTCTTAGTCTACAACCTTGATAATCTTGTAATACTTATCCGTACCATTGATGTACTCGAATACATACGTACCGGCAGCGGCAGGCGTGAACATTGCGCCAACCATCGGTGTAGCGTTGCCATCGGTAGCATCATCGGCTGCGATCTCAGTAACAGCAGCCAGACCGGATGCTGCAGTGACGGTCATCTTCCACTTGTTAGCGTCGGTTACTGCGAACGGAGAAGCTGTGCCGCCGTTTGCAATAGCATTGGCAACAGATGCTTCGTTGATAGTCTGAGCTGGCTTGTCGAATGCGTCAGTATCATCCGTATCTTCGAGCGTTACAGTATAGAGATTAGCGTTCGTGCCCACGGTCAGAGTCGTACCATTGTCCACAGTCACGTAGATGTTAGCAGACTTCTTGTACTCATCGTTAGCGGTAACCATAGCGCCCTTAGCATAAGTGGTGATGCTGGGCGTAGAAACTGTGGTAATGGTCTCCTGGATGCCATCCTCGGTCTCGGTAACCACAGCGTCGAAGGTGATGGGATAGAGACCTGCAGGCGTTGTGCCTGTACCTGTCTGGCCGTTGGTGTTCTGCGAAATCTTGAAGATGTAGGTGTAAGCGTAGCCCGACTTCCAAGTGCCGTATGCAGCAGGAACCAGAGCCGTAGCACCCGTTACATTAATCTCCTCGCCAGAGCCGTCGGTGGAGATGAGCGTGTAGTTAACCTTCAGATTCAGCGCAGCGCCCGTCTCGTTGGGGATAACAACTGTGTAATAGTTGTCACCTGACACACCAGCGAAGGTCGCTTCGGTGGAATTGCGGCCAATATAGTCACCAGCAGCCTCATTCAGTTCCTTTGCAACAAAGTTGTCAAGTTCGCCAAATTCCTTGTCGGTCTTTGTGCCATCAGAAGCGGCAGCCTTGAAAGCCACGTGAGCCTTGTTGTAGTCGGTATTTGTAGTGTTAGCAGAACCAGTCGTGGGGAAGTAAACAATGTACTTACCAGCCTCGTTGAAAACGTCGGTACCCTCAGTGAAGAGGTGAGCCTTGCTGTCGGTAGCAGCTGTGCTGGCGTTGGTGTAGAACACCACGTCCTTTACAGAGTAGCCGGGCACGGTCTCATAGAGAGCCACGCGCACCTTGGCAGACAGCGAACGGAACTTGAATTCTACCTCGTTCTGATAGTCGGCGGGGTTGTAAGCCGTAACCATGTCTGCGATGTAAACCTTTGCAAGGTCGGCTGCCTTACCTTCGATGGTGTATGCACCGTCAGTATAGACAGTACCAGTTTTCACACCATTCATCTTAGTAGCATCGATGGCAGAAATCAAAACCTCACCTGCTGCAGGAGTACCTGTGGCGATAGCCGTTACAGTTCCAGCCGAGTAAGCGATGAAGTCGTACTGATCCTGAGCATAGTCCCAGTATTTGATGGACTGAGCACCGATGCCGGCAGTCGTAGCATGGGGATGAACAGCCTGGCCCACATATTCCCAACCTGCCGAGTTAGAGGTGGTAGTATTGGCGCTGTTGTTTACAAAGTTCACATTGTAGTTGTTGTAAACAATCTCTTGGTTAGCAACTGTACCGTCGCTCTTCACTCCGTGTACCACAAAGTTGTTTCCCAGCTTGGTGGCTGCGTCAGAGCCCGTATAGTCAGCACGGGTGGTAGCAGCATTGCGGCTGTTGAAACTGATGACGCCCTTTTCCATACCCTTGGGGCCATCGTTACCTCCTACGAAGTCGTCGCTTGTGCAGGCTGCCAGCGTCAGGGCAGCGGCTGCGAAGAATAAGATTTTTTTCATTTTAGTTCGACTATATTGTTGATGATATACCTTATTATATATATATATTACTGCACCTTGATTACCTTCGTGTAGTATTCGCCATTGTTCTTGGCGTACTTGTCGAAGTAAGTCTGACCGTTGATGGCTGTCTCACCTGCGGCACAAGCCACCTTGTCTGCCGTTTCGTTGAGTTCGAACCAACTGTTCGTCTGCTGAGGCAGGATGACACAGTAGGTATAGACAGGCGCACCTGCCACGATGGTCTGCTGGTAGTAAGCCGTACCATCTACGGGAGTTGCGTCGGTCTTCAGCGTGTAGGTAGCGCCGTCGAAGGTGTAAAGATCGGTGGCTGCTGCGAAGGCTTCGTAAGCAATGTTGGCAGCCTTGGTGTAAGACACGCCGTTGTTTGTGGTATAGTAGTAGTCTGTACCCGTTGCGGCATAGCCAGATGCGATACTGCTGCCGGCATTGTCGAGGTAGAGATTGCTCACGCCCTGACCGATGAAAGCGGTGACGAGCGAATAAACGCTACCGTCGAAACTGAAGTACTTGACGCCTTTCTGAGCATCACCGGCAGCGGCTTTGTAGTCGAAGCGATAGAGACCTTCCACTGCATCGCCAGCAGCCTTCGTAACAGCCTCGAACTTATCGGTGGTCGAGGTGGGAGCGGTCTTCGTATAAACAAAGGCATAGGTGGTGGCAGCAGCAGGAGTGAAACTCAGAGCCTGGTCTGTGCTAACAGAAATGGCATTGCCGTCGGCACCGAACTGCACTTCGTTCGTGAGCGAAGAAGCAGCCTCTGTGAGTACAAGTCCGCTGCGACCCTTGATGGTGCCTGCAGCAGCATCGTCGTCCTGCATCTGCAATGCATCGACAACTTCTGCCTCGGTCTTACCGGCAGGGATGGTATAGAGTGCAGCCTTTCCGGTCAGCGTTACGAGGTCATCATTCTCGTTTACGGTTACAAAGATGTTCTTTCCGTTGGCAGTGTACTCGTCTGCATTCACAACAGTGGAGTTCTGCTGGTAGGAAGTGATGCTGGGCGTGGCCACAGATGTGATGGTCTCTTGTGTCTGACCGTTCTCCTCGTCATTTACAACGATGGCGTCGAAGGTGATGGGATAGAGGCCAGCGGGATCGCTGTTCACAGTAGCATCGTCAGCCTGCGTGGGATCATATACACCAGTACGACCATTCGTCTTGTCGGAAATCTTGAAGAGATAGGTGTAGGCGAAACCGGGCTTCCAGACGGTATAGATGCTGGGAACCTGAGCCTTTGCGTTCTTGACAAAAATTTCCTCGCCCGAGCCGTCGATAGACTCCAGCGTGTAATCTACGCGAAGATTGAGGTTCGTTCCGCTCTCGTTGGGCATATAAACTACATAGTAGTGGGTGGCGGCATCACCGGCATAGGATGCGGTGTTGGAAGTGCGGCCGAGGAACTCGGTGCCAATCTTCTCGCCCTGTTCTGCAATAGTGTAGTTCATGTTACCCCAATCCACGACCGTTGACTGAGTGCCCGAGCCTACGAAAGTAACGTGTGCCTGATTGTTGTCTTCGCTGGAAGGATTGTCCACTGTGGGGAAAGATACAGTGTAAGTACCCTCAGTGTAGATGTCGTTTGCAGTCGTTGTGAAGAGTTTTGCAACGGGAGTAATCTCAGTTGCGGGATCTGTGAGCAGGCCGGCGGTCTGATAGAACTTCACATCTTTTACAGAATAGCCGGGCACGGTCTCGTAGATGGCAATACGAACCTTGGTGCCGAGGCTGCGGAACTTGAAGGTGACAGGCTCGTTGCTGTCCGACTTGCCATACTGTGCTTTCTTAACCGTCACCATGTCTGCGATGTAGCAAGCGCTGAGATCGGCAGCCTTACCTGTGAAAGTGTAAGCAGCAGTAGTTGCCGTGTTAGGAGTGATGGCCGAAACGAGCACTTGGCCGTCGGTGGGAGTACCTTCAAAGATAGCCGTTTTCTTTCCAGTGGACCATGCAATGAAGTCATACTGCGCCTTGCTGTAGTCCCAGTACTTGATGGTCTGCGAAGTAATGCCGTTGTCAATGGCGTGCTTCGTGCGAGGTTTGCCCACATACTCCCAGTTGGAAGAGTTGGACTCAGTGGTGTTTGCCGTGTTCTCGGTGTACTCTACAAGATAATTGTCGAAGACAACATTGCCGGAAGAAGCGGAGTTGTCGCCCTTCTTGGCCGACACTACAAACTTGTTGCCCAGAAGAGCTGCTGCTTCGGCACCTACGATATCGGCACGAGTGGTGGCACCACCAACGGAACCGAACGAGATGGGCACGTCCACGGGCTCTGCCTGTGGAGCATCAACGCTCACGAAATCGTCGCTTGCGCAGCCTGCAAATGTGAGGGCTGCAGATGCGGCGAGGATAAATTGAATCTTTTTCATTGTTTAATTGAGTATTTAATTAGTTTATTGTTTGTTCATCTCTCTCAAATATCACTTCTCCCTCTATATAAAGTGGCTAATGCCAGAATTGCCTGTTAATGTTCTGTTGTTGAACTATTGTCTGTGCCGTTTACAATTGTATATACCGTTTGATTGCCTTCTTCGGCCTCCACCACTACAGCATCGAAGGTGATGGGGAAGAGACTTGCAGGATTCTCGGGGTCGGGAATCGTGTTGGTTGGATCGCCCGGGTCGGGAATTACTGGAACAGGTACGGGGTTCGACGGGTCATGCTGGTCGCCCTTCGGTCCTAAGGGATACAAAGGATTTGGCACAAGCGGAGCCGTCGGGTCGGGAATCGTTTTGGTCGGATCGTCGGGATCGGGAATCTCGGGATACGAAGGGTTGGGGATATACGGCGGAATAATCTTTCCGGTAGTGGGATCGATGACGGGGTCGTTGTCACCACCATTGTTGGGTTCGGGATCGCGGCCCGGGCCCACGGTGATGGTACCGCCACCGCCACGGCCTGTATATCCGTTGCTTTGGTCTGAAATCTTAAACAGATAGGTGTAAGAATAGTTCGGTTTCCACTGGAGGAAACTTGCCGGAACAGCCACGTAAGCATCGCGAACGTGGATGGAGTCGCCGGAACCGTCCAATGCCACAAGCGTGAAGTCAACACGCAGTTGCATCTGCAGCGAATTGTTCTCGTTAGGAAGAATGGGTTTGTACTCTGACGTGACACCAGTCTTGCCGTCGATGGTATAGGTTCCCTTGGCGAAGGTCGCCTGCGAGGACGACGTGCCGAGGAAAGCCTTAACCTCCGTAGCGGTGGAACTGCCGTCTATGTCGAGGTAGGGTTTTGAAACTATGCCCTCTTGTGTGAGAGCCGAAGTGTAATTGAGTGTACCAAAATTATTGGCGAACATATACGAATTGTCGGCGCCGGCAAACAAGGCAGTAGCTGCGTTGGTGGCGTCGTTGTAGGTCACTGTATAGCTTCCCGACGCGGGGAAGGCTGCGCCTACTCCGGCTTCACGGCTGCCAGAGGGAGCACCGATATAGTAGAAGATGAGGTCTTTGACTGCGTAGCCTGGCACCGTTTCATAGAAACCGATGCGCATCTGCGCTCCGAGGCGACGGAACTGGAACTGCACCGTCTCCTTGTATGCGTTGGTGGCAGGCGTCGTAGATGTGGCAGCCTGTGCAGTTGGAGTTGCAGTCACGCGATCGGCCACGAAGATCTGAGTCATGCTTGCTGCATCGTTCACCTTGATGCGCATGCCCTCGGACGTGCTCTTGATGGTTTCGCCTGCACCCAGTCCGGCTGCGGCCACAAAGTCGTAGCGCTCTGCACTGAAGTCCCAATACTTCACGCCTTGCACGGCACCCTTCAGAGATGTCTTGCCAGCGTATTCCCAATCTTTCACATTGGTGGTTGTTTGGCCGGCAGAGCCGGTAGCGTACTCGACAACGTAATTATCGAAGATGGGGCTTGTCACACCCGCGAGTGTCTTAGTTCCATATACATAGAACTTGTTGTTCAGCAGCTCGGCTGATTCCTCATGCGAGACACGGGTCCGTGCTTTTGCAATACTTCCTAACTCGATGGCGTACGTGTCCTGCTCAATCGGCTTCATCGGCTCATTTCCGATGTAGCTGTCTGAAGTACATGCATAGAACGTGGCGCTTGCCATCAATATTACTACTATTTTATTTTTTGCGTTCATTTGTCGTATCCTATTTGTTTCGTTTTCTTGCAAAAGAGACCCGTTATCCCTCTCCCACCCCTTGCGGGGCAGGAGAGGCGAGTCGGGTTAATTATTCAACGGCCTTCACAACCTTGAAGACATTCACATAGTTGCCATCCACATCGTCGAGGCCAGTCGGCAGATAGCGCAGCCAGATGATGTAGTATCCAGCCTTCTCGACTGTGAACTCAGCCTCGGTGGTACCACATTCATCGATGGTCTTGCCTGCTTCAGCAGCACCGGCCAGCGTGGTGTAGGTGTAGGTATTGTTGTCAGCCACCTGCTGCTCTGTGGGCTCAACAGCCGAGTAAGCAACCTTCCACTGTCCGTGGGAGATGGACGTAGCCTTGATGACTTCACCAACCTTGTATTCGCCGTTGTTCGTCACGTCAGAAGTCTCGGAGTACGTAGTGATAGCGTCGCCGCCAAGGCTCGTAACACCAGTGATGGTCTCCTGCTTGTAATCCTCAACCGACGAAACGGTGGCGTCGAACGTAATGGCATACAGACCGGGGTCTACACCAGGATTGGGGTTGGGGTTGGGAGTGTCGGGATCGCCGGGATGGGGATCCGGGGTACCTGTCGTACCGTTTGTCTTATCAGATATTTTAAATATGTACGTGTACGCGTAGTTGGGTTTCCACTTAGCAAACTCCACGGGAACTACAGCGCTGGCACCCTTGACATTGATGGGAGCGCCCACACCGTCGAGAGAAACGAGGGTGAAGTCGACACGCAGTACCATATTCACGTCGTTGCTTGCATACGGCAGGATGGTCTGCCAGTCGGAAGCAGTAACGGGTGTGCCATCGAGCACAGCGTCCTTCTTTGCCCATGTGGGAACTGCAGAAGTAGTGGAGAGGAACTTGGCGTCGCCAGTAGCGTCGATGCTACCATCCTCCTTCAGGAAACCGCCACCCACTGCAGAGCTCTCAGCCTTCGTGTAGTCGAGCTCGCCGAACTGGAAGTTGTCAGCCGTTGTCGTGCCGTCGAAGTCAGCCAGAAGCATATTGTTCTCGTCGTACGAAACAGTCACATTACCGCTCACGGGGAACTTACCGCGCAGACCGAGCTCCGTCTTGGTGGAAGTGCCTGCCTGAGCCAGATAATTGTCGGCATAGTAGAACTTCACGTCCTTCACAGCATAACCGGGCACGGTCTCGTAGATACCGACGCGGAGGCGTGCAGCCAGACGCTTGAAGTTGAGGGTCACAGGGCCCTGACCATACTGATGGTTCTTGGTAGAACCGGTGGCCGAAGCACCCCACTTGGAGGTTACGCGGTCAGACACGAAGATCTTGTCCTTGTTTGTCTGGTCCACAGCGAAGGTGTTGGTCTCTGTGTCGGTGATACGAATGTCATTGGCCAGACCAGAGATAGCCACGAAGTCGTAGCGCTGAGCGCTGAGGTCCCAGTACTTCACACCCTGAGTGGCGGGAGTCACGCCCAGAGACGTCTGGCCGAGATAAGTCCAGCCGTGCGTGTTCGTGGAGTCTGCACCCACGTTGCCATTGTAGTTCACAACGAAGTTGTCGAACACCACAGAGGTGGTGCCATCCGTGGTGGACGTACCATACACGCGGAACTCGTTGCCGAGCAGCGCAGCAGCTTCTGCACCACCCACGGTGGCACGTGTCATGCCGGCGCTACCGCTACCGAAATTGATTGCCTGCGGACCACGATTTGCGATACCGTTGCCATCTTTACCAAGATACTCCTCGTTGGTGCAACCTGCCAAAACTGCGGCAGCAGCTGCAAGAATCAGGAACTTTCTTTTCATTGTTTTTTTGTTTTAAATAAATTGTTGAACACTATTTTTTTCTATTTCTTGTCTTACATTGGGAACTCATACGTACCGCCGTCCTCGAAGTCCTTCACCACTGCATCGAAGGCAGAACCTCCCTTGCGGTTTGGAATGGGAACTGTATCCATATCTAGCTCGACGGTCAGCACACCACCTTTGTAACGCTGACGCACCTGGTCGGTAACGTCGAAGACGAATGTGGAGTCTGTACCGTTGTTGAACTGCAACGTCACATCGAGATAGTGCTGCGAGCCATCTTTCACCTCGCTCACATCCTTGATGCGATTGCCGTTCTGACCGCAGATGCCGAAGGTCAGCATCTTTCCGCCCACAATATCCACCTTCTCGCCGTTCTTAACGCATTCTTTCTTCATGCGCACATTGTAATATACGGTAATGGGCGTGAGGCCGGCTATGCCTGTATTAAGATTCACGGTACGCGACAATCCCGAGAGGTCTGCCGCGCCATCGACACCGATGACTCGGTTGCGGTTATTGTGGAGGATGACTTGCGTCAGATAGATGTATGTCACCGGCTCGAGCAGCATGTCGAGTTTCTTCACGTACACGTTACGCTCCGGATCGTAGATAAAGCCGTCCAGATTGCGGTTTATCTCGATGTCGGTTTCGTAAGCCGAGAAAAGAGCCTCAGGCTCGTAGAACGAACGGGTGTAGCGCGGTGCCTGATAGCGTGCCGAGCGCATGGTCATGTTGGTATAGGCCGTCACGGAGTCGAGCGACGTCGTTTCGTCGAAGTTCAAGCTCTGCACACCGTCGATGGTCTTGATGTCGTTCCAAACCAGAATATCCCAGAATCCGAAGTCGTAGTCACCACGGAAAGTCTTTCCTCTTACCAAATCGGATGCCACACGCGTGTGCGGAACACCCTTGCGGTTGCCCAACAGATAGCGACGCAGGTTGAAGACATTCGGCTCTTCGTATCCGATAGGACCGAAGATGAGCGAGTCGGTCTCGTCCCAGCCGTAGAACCACTCTGCTCTCCAGTCGTAATGTACACCATACGCCATTTCGTAGTTCCAGTATGCCTCCAGTTCCAAATCCACCATTGGCAGTTCGATTGTGACGTTGCCAGCGTTGTAGAGGTGCAGTTCGGGTTCGCGAATGCAGCCGAACAACGTAGACAGCCACAGGGCAACGACGAAGGGAACGCACATCGCACGAAGCACACGACGGGCGCTGCAGAAGCAGCTTCCAGTCATTTGCTGTATACGTTTTATGTCATTTCTCTTCGTCATCTCAAATTATTCGTTTCGTCCATTGTTTCACATCTTCATCACTCACTCAACAAATTATAAGGTTCGTGTGAGCGGAAACTTACGCCCTTGCGCATCACACGCCTGTAGAGGAGGTCGTAAGTCAGCGTCACGCCGATTCGCGTGGGTCCAAGCCAGTCGAAACGGTATTGACGTTTCTTGAAGAGCTCGGGCGCAAGCGTCCATTTGTAGTAGTAGAGCCCGTCCTGATAGTTCGGGTCCACGGGATTCTCGTATTGATAGGGGTCGTAGCGGGTTCCGAAGTATCCCACCTGAGCGCCGAACTCCAGTCGCCAGTGACCCTTCTTGGTAAGCGGCAACACGTAACCTGCGCCAACACCGCCGCCAAAGCCTTCGCCCACCCATCCACGGTGCGGGCCGAAGCAAAGTCCGTAGAGTCCGCCGTGCACATAGCCTTGCACATAGAAGCCACGGAAGGCAGCACCTTCGCCCAGCGGGTTCTTATCGATACTTCCCGAACGGAAATAGTAGCGCGACTCCACTTGATAATTGCGGATCTGGAAGTACTTATGCGCTGCATAGTGCTGCCACCAGGGGAAGTCTATCGAGGCACCGAACGTGAAATGACCCTTCAGCGGATAGTATTCGATGGCCACATTGGGAATGGGGCACCAACGGTCGTAGCCTGGCACGTATGCGAAGTCGAACAGCAAGTTGCTCTTCACCGAGAGCACTTCGCGACGCGGACCGCGCACGCGCTTAATTGACAGGGGCAAGGCCGGCACCTCGTCTATTGGCTCCTTCACCAGCGAAGAGTCGGACCCCGTCTTTGGTTCTGCCACAGGCTCCTGCTCCGGTTCCTTTGCCGGCTCCTCGGGTTTCACTGCAGGCACTGGAGTCACAGGCTCTGCCGGCGACTCGAAGACGTGTGCTTCGTCGTGAGCAAAGAAGAGCATGATGCGGGCGGTACGCAGTTTGGGGAAGTACTCGCGATAGAGACGCAGCCAAAGGCGGCCTTCACGGGCCTTCACCAGCACTTGCTTGAGCTGGTACACTTTGTTCTGCGGCAGGTAAATGTCGCACATGGCTTGTACATAGCCGTAGTCCTTATCTCCAGCACGACGCATCAAGAGACACAGCGTGCGATAGTCTTCGATACTGATGTCGGTCTCCACCATCTCGGGTGTTACCACGACCTCGAGGCGCTCAAGAAGGAAGTTGAGCAAAGCCTCGGCACGCTTGTTGCCCAAGAACTTATTCCAGCGCCAAGGGCCTTCAGGCGAGGCAGCACCGCGCAGCACCAGACGTACCAAGCGCAGGCTATCGGAATTAATCATCGGGAGCACCGTCTGGTCGAGTTCCATCAACAGCGAATCATTCTTCGGAAGTGTGTACTTGTTGATGGCAAACACCACGCGACCTGCAGCATCGTAGAATTCCTCATCGTCGATGTCGATGCTATCACCTTCGTTGATGAAGCGGATGTATGTATAATCGTGGTAGCGAGCCGTGTCTATGGAGGTGAGCGGCTTTGGCTCTGGAGCAGACACAGGCGTTGACTCGGCCAGTACGTTCATCGAGAAATACGACCACATCGTCAAGCAACAAAGTACGAAGGCTGCTGCCCGCATCCCCTTGTTTTTCTCTCTTCCGTTGTAAGTCTCGAATTTATCCATTTTAGCCGGTTTAAATTTCTTCACATATACGATATACGCGTGTACACTCGTGCATAAGCCAATTTCGGGGCGAAGGTACGGAATTTTTCTCAAACAGCAAGTCACCTGCAAGACAAAAGCGCTATTGTTTAACATCTTTAAACATTAACAATTTTCCAGACGGCCCTAACGACCACTTGACATAAGTCAATTTTAGACATCCAAAGAGACAAAAACGGCAACTGGGGGGGGTATCGGAGCCTCTGTGGTTCAGAAATTTACACGATATGTGCAAATCTAATAGAGGTTGCGCTTAAAAAGTTACAGATTATAAGTCGTGAGCTATCTTACATCTTCGAATTTTTACATTTTTAAACATTTCGAAGGGGCTTTTTTTCAATAGAAATAAGGCAAAATGACATGCAAACTTTCAAAAAATATGCTCCATTCTAACAAAAGTGTAATGGATTTTTAATATAACAAAAGTTCAAATTAGACAAACCGCGCGCCATCATTTTCGACACCCCAAATCACCAATTTTCCACCTTTTGGCGGCACGTATTTTCCGACGTGCAAAACGAGGAAATTCGACAGCCAGTTTTTCGGCATGCGACACGCAGTTTTTATTTTCCCACAAGGCGGTTTTCAAGACGCCACAAGGCAACCATTTTACGCCCTCACCTCAAAAAAAAGAATTAAGAAGTTTGGCGGGATGGAAAAGATATCGTAATTTTGCTTCGCAAAAAGCAAAGAATACAGCAAACACAATAAAAACAGACAAAAGATGAAGGATTTTATGAAGTACACGCTCGCCACAGTGGTGGGCCTGATGCTCTTCAGCATCGTAATGACGGTCATCAGCATTATTTCCATTGCCGGCATGATGGCCAGTGAAGGTATGTCGGCTCCGATTGAGAAGAAATCAATTCTGAAAATCAGCCTGTCGGGCGCCATGGAAGAACGCTCGGAAGACGGCTCGATGCCCTTCGACATCTCAGCACTGACAGGTGGCGAGACAGGAATCATCGGCTTGGAGCAAGCACTCACGGCCCTCGAGAAGGCAGCCGACAACAAGAACGTGGTGGGCGTTTACCTAGAGGGAGGTCCGCTCGCAGCCACGCCGGCCATGACGCAGGAGCTTCGCCAAGCAATTCTGAAGTTCAAAGAGAGTGGAAAGTGGGTGATAGCCTACGGCGACAGCTACACCAAAAATTCTTATTATCTGGCCTCCGCTGCAGATACCATACTGCTGAATCCGCACGGCACAGTGGACTGGAGTGGCTTGGCAGCCGAGCCATATTTCCTGAAGAACCTGCTTGAGAAGGTTGGCGTGAAGATGCAAGTTTTCAAAGTCGGCACGTATAAAAGCGCTGTCGAGCCGTATATCTGCACTGAGATGAGCGATGCAAACCGCGAACAGGTGAAGAGCTATCTTTCCTGCATATGGAACAACATGCAAGCAGACGTGGCAACTTCCCGCGGACTCACCGCAGAGGCGCTGGATGGGCTGGCAGACAGCCTGACAATGCTTGCTTTCCCCGAGGTTAGCGTGAAGGGCGGTCTGATTGACGGCCTGTGCTACATCAATGAAGTAAAGGCACTGCTGAAGGAGAAAGCCGGCATCGACGAAGACGACGACCTGCGTTTCGTCTCCATCAATGACATGGCTAAGGCTGAGACCAACAAGAAAAAGATTTCCGACGAGGTGGCAGTTTACTATGCATACGGCGATATCGTGGATATGCCAAGCACAGGATTCTCGCAGAGCCATCAGATTACCGGTTCCGGCATGACAAACGACCTGCAGAAGCTGCGCGAGGACGACGATGTGAAGGCCGTAGTTATCCGCGTGAACTCGGGCGGCGGCAGCGCGTTCGCCTCAGAGAAAATCTGGAAGGAAGTAACCTTGCTCAAGGAGAAGAAACCGGTTATTGTATCGATGGGCGGCATGGCAGCCAGCGGCGGCTACTACATCTCGTGCGCAGCCAACCAGATTTTTGCCGAGCCCAACACGCTGACGGGAAGCATTGGCATCTTCGGTATGATACCCGATGCCAGCGAACTGATAACAAAGAAATTGGGCGTGACGTTCGACGTGGTGAAGACCAACGCCATGAGCGACTTCGGCGCCATGGGCCGTCCCTTCAATGCTGAGGAAGCCGCCATCATGCAGAACTACGTAAACCAAGGCTACGAGCTATTTACAGGCCGCGTGGCTGACGGACGTGGCATGGCACAGGACAGCGTAAAGGCAATCGCTGAGGGACGCGTATGGACGGGCGAGCAGGCACTCGGTCTGGGCCTCGTAGATAAATTAGGAAACTTGGACGACGCCATAGCAGCTGCAGCAGAAGCAGCAGAACTCGAGGAATACAGCATCGGACGTTATCCCGACGCAGAACCGTGGTTCGCAAATCTGCTGAACAAGAAGAAAGACGGCTACCTCGAAAGTCAGATGCGCGCAACGCTGGGCGAATACTATCCTGCCTTCTGCACCATCAAGAATATGGGCAGTCAGTCGCGCCTGCAAGCACGTATGCCTTACTTCCTCATCCTGAAGTAAGGAGAGAAACAAGCACAGACTTTTTTCGGAGAACACCAGGGCGTGCAAATGCCACTGGGCTCTCCGAAAAAGTCTTCTTTAAGACAACACCATTCCGGAACACAAAAATCTGACCGTGGAAGGAGACTTCATTCACATTAACCGCTGGTTGCTGCCGCTGAGTTGGCTCTACGGAGCCGGCGTGAGGCTGCGCAATTCGTTGTACGACAGCGGGATTCTGCACGAACGAAGTTTCGAAATCCCCGTTATCAACGTCGGAAACATCACGGTGGGCGGCACCGGAAAGACACCTCACGTGGAGTACCTCATCCGTCTGCTGGCCACAGACCACAAAGTGGCCGTGCTAAGCCGAGGATACAAACGCCACACCAAAGGCTACCGCCTGGCCGACAGCAAGAGCCGCATGGAGGACATCGGCGACGAGCCTTGGCAGATGCAACAAAAATACGGGGAAAGAATCCACATAGCTGTGGACGCCGACCGCTGCCACGGCATACGACGGCTGACAACGGATGCCGTCACGCGTGACACAGAAGTTGTGCTACTGGACGACGCGTTCCAACACCGAGCCGTGAAGCCAGGGCTGAATATCCTGCTCGTGGACTATCACCGCATCATCACGCGCGACAGGCTGCTACCTGCAGGACGACTGCGCGAACACGTGGAAGGGAAAGAACGTGCCCACATCGTCATCGTTACGAAGTGTCCGCGCGACCTCAAGCCAATGGATTTCCGCATTGTCGAGAAAGAGTTGTCACTGCGCCCCTACCAGCAACTCTACTTCAGCACGCTGCGCTACGGTACGGCCACGCAGCTCTTCGGACAAGAACAGGTGACACTGGAGGAAATCAGAGACAGGAAACTGCATGTGCTGCTACTTACTGGCATTGCATCGCCGCAACAGTTGCTTCAGGACATTTCGCCCTACGACGCCAACGTCAGGCCGATGGTTTTCCCCGACCACCATTACTTCACGGCTGCCGACGCACAAACCATCAACAGTGCGCTGGAAGCCCTGCCTTACCCGCGCATCGTGCTGACAACCGAGAAGGATGCCGCGCGACTGAAGAAACTATCCGGTCTGAGCCCCGCGACGAAAGCCAGCACCTATGTTCTGCCCGTTGAGGCAGAAATAATGAAAAACGCCACTAAAAAGTTTAACGAAAAGATAATCCACTATGTACACACACATCACTGAAACGGCCAACTGGCTGAAGCAAAAAATGCCAAACGCGCCCAAGACTGCCATCATACTGGGTACCGGATTGGGACATCTGGCCGAGAAAATAGAGAAACTGGCTGCCATTCCGTACGCCGACATCCCTCACTTCCCCGTTTCCACCGTCGAAGGACACCACGGGCAACTCATCTTCGGAAAACTGGGCGGCAAGGACGTCATGGCGATGGAGGGACGCTTCCATTACTACGAAGGATATTCCATGAAGGAAGTGACGTTTCCCATCCGCGTAATGTACGAACTGGGCATCACGAC
>Ga0310694_10003064_pt1 | contig 16540 bp, 15 predicted proteins | sample 174DNAGHGhighgp2_FD_203884 | JGI IMG/M metagenome (GOLD analysis project Ga0310694, IMG submission 203884) | Sheep rumen microbial communities from Palmerston North, Manawatu-Wanganui, New Zealand - 1742 DNA GHGhigh gp2 (v2) (version 2) | ecosystem: Host-associated > Mammals > Digestive system... | reverse complement strand
TTTGACTCCCTCATTCGTAGGTTCGATCCCTGCCACCCCAGCCATTCTGACCCATTAGCTCAGGTGGTAGAGCACTTGACTTTTAATCAAGGTGTCCGGGGTTCGAGTCCCCGATGGGTCACCACCCTTCGGGGGAAAAACAGTCGGGCGGGCGTGGCGGAATGGCAGACGCGCCAGACTTAGGATCTGGTGCCGTAAGGCGTAAGAGTTCAAGTCTCTTCGTCCGCACCAGGAACACCCCCAAATCATGCGGTAGTAGCTCAGTTGGTAGAGCGCCACCTTGCCAAGGTGGAGGTCGCGAGTCCGAGCCTCGTCTACCGCTCCAATTGCGGGTGTAGCTCAGTGGCAGAGCTCCAGCCTTCCAAGCTGGCTATGTGGGTTCGATTCCCATCACCCGCTCCAGCACGGAGGCTTGACAGAAGGCCGCAGCACCTTTCACGTGGTTTTGCCGCATCGAGCCTCCCCCATGCGCCATTAGCTCAGTTGGTAGAGCACCTGACTCTTAATCAGGGTGTCCCGGGTTCGAGTCCCTGATGGCGCACCAGCACAAAGTAATCCGAACCAGAGCGGTCCGGGTTATTTTTTTGTTCATCAGTATCTCCGGCTGCCGCAATGGCGCTCGTCCGTCACGTCGTATACCTTGAGGCCCGTTTCCCGGGCGAACAGGCGGCGGTAATAAGCGAACAGGTCCCGCTGGCTGAAATACCGCGCGCCGGAAGGATCGCCGTAGCGCGCGGCCAATTCGGGCAGCGTCGGAAACGCGGCGTAGTAGCGTTCGTCCATCTCCTCGATCCAGCGGAGCAGATGGCCCGGGGCCTCCTTCTCCAGGCGATCCACGTTGTCCTGCCGCAGGGAAACCAGCAGCGCCCGGCGGCTTTCTTCCTTGAAGGCCCCCGGCAGCAGCCAGTCCCGTTCGGATCGGTAGATTTGAGGATTCAGCCGGGACAAGGCGTCCTGCGACAGGCTGATTCTGTCCGCCTGAGAAAACCGGATGCCCTCCAGGGCCGCGCCTCTCCCCTCGCCGTGGGGAATGAACAGCGATACCTTGGCGTCCGGCGCCTGGCCAAGCACTTCGCCGATCACTTTGTCCGCCTGGGGCGCGCTCTCCTTTGTCAGGGGCATGCCCACGCTGACCTGCAGGCCCGCTTCCCGGGCGGCGCGGAGCATGCGCATCAGCAGGGCGTGATCCCCGGGCCGCCCCGCAAACCGGTCGTGATAAGCCGCTTGACCGTATACGGTGAAGTTCAGGTGCTTTACCCCTTCCCGCGCCAGCAGCGTCGCCAGGGCTTCGCATTCCGCTTCCGTTCGCATTTTCATCCCGTCGCACTGCCAGAATTCCGCCTGGGGGCTGCCGATCTTGCGAAGGAAGCGCAGCGCCTGCGCGGGGTCCTCAGGCTCCATGGCGTAGCCGAAGGAAAAGGCAAAATTTACATCCGGCAGGTTTTCCCTTTGCCACGCCCTGATCCTTTGGGCAAACGCCGCGCCCCGCGCCCAATCCACGCCCACGGGTTTGCCGTCCCAGCTTAAAAGGCAATACCTGCACCGGCATAAGCAGGGTACGCAGAGATTCTGCACCATGATCGAAGCCGTCTTCATGCGATACCTCCAAGCGATTGATCCTGTGAGTCGTGCTGTTCATTGCTTACGATTCTATCATATCTGATTGCATAAAGCAACGGCGCGGCCTCCGTTCGTTCGGATACCGCGCCGTTTTTCCAGCTATATGGCTTTATTCTTTTTGCGCTTCCATTTCCGTCAGCACGCCGCCGTCCATACGGAAAGCCCGGTCGGCAAAGGGCAGCGCGGCGCTTTCGTGGGTGACCAGGAACACCGCTTTTCCCTGATCAGCGGCCTGCCGCAGGGCGGAGAGCACCAATAAGGTGTTTTCGTCGTCCAGGTCGCCCGTGGGCTCGTCGGCCAGGATCACGCCGGGGTCTCCCGCCAGCGCCCGGGCCACCGCCATGCGGCGCAGCTCGCCGCCGGACAGCTCTGCGGGATAGGCGTCAGCCAGGTGCGACACGCCCAGGCGCTCCATCCATTGGCAGGCGGAAGCCTCCCGGTCCGCCGCGCCGTAAAGCGCCCCCGGCAGCACCACGTTTTCCATCACCGTCAGGGTGTCGATGGCGCTGCGGCCCTGGGGGATCACGCCAAACGCATCGTTCCGCAGGCGGGAAAGCGCCCTGTCGTCCAGGGTGTACAGGTCCTTATCATCCAATAGCACCCGGCCCTCCGACGGGGTAAGCAGGCCGGAGAGCATGTGCAAAAGGGTGGTTTTCCCCGAACCGCTGCGGCCCGTGAGCGCTGTCAGCTTCCCCGGTTCGATTTCCAGCGACACCGGGCGCACCGCGTAGAAATAATTGGCTTCGCCGGTCTTGCGGAAGAACCGCTTGCCGGCGTTTTCCGTTTTCAAAAGCATGTCAGCTGCCCTCCCGCAATACGCTGCCGGGGTCCACGCGGCTCAGCCGCCTTGCCGCGAACGCGCCGGCCAGCGCGCCGATAAGCACCGTCATGCCCACCGCGCACGCTGCCAGGAGCAAAATCGTACCAATGCCCGGCGTCAGATACGGCAGGGAGAGGCTCCGCTCGATGAGCCGGGTAAAGGGAAACACCATCAGCGCCGCCAGGCCCACGCCAAGCAATCCGCCCAGCAGGCTGCACAGCGCCGTTTCCTTGAGGACCATGCCGCCAAGCATGCCCCGCGAGGTGCCAAGCAAGCGCAGCACCGCAAATTCCCGCCGTCTTTCATTCACGATCATGGCAAAGGCGATCAGCAGGATCACGAAGGAGAGTACCCACACCGCCCCGATCAGCACCGTAACGGTGCGGGAAATGCCATTAAGGCTGTCGGACACCTCCGTGAGCATGCTGCGGGTGCGCACCGGCGTGGCCTTGCGGATGCCCACCAGGCTGGTTTTCACCCGGTCGATGTCGTACCCCTCCTTCACCTTCACATACACGGCGGAAATCACGTCGTCGCTGTTGTCGGTATTCACCTTGTGGGCGGTCACGCCCTTTTGCTCGGCGGCCAGGATCAGGCGCTTCATGGTATCCATGCTGCAATACACCGCCGTATCCAATCCGGTGCCGGTGGGCGCCAGCTTGGCCGTCACGGCGCAGGGCAGATCATAGATGCGCAGGGTATCCCCCACGCCGCTTTCCACCTTGCAGCCCACGGCCAGCTCCATATCGCCCAGTTTTCTGGCGCTGCTTTCCATGATCCAGGGCATCACGGTGAAATCAGTTTCCGGGTCGATGCCGATGATCTGGATCTTTACCGAGCAGCAATCCGCTTTCATGGTGGTGAGAAAGGTTTGGGCCGCGGCCTTTTCCACGCCCTCCTTGGCCAGCACCTTGTCCAGCACCGAGGCTTTCATGTAATACGCGCCGGTGGTGCCCTGGAGAAACATGTTCTGGAAGCTCACCTTGCTTTGCGCTTCGGCAGGCACCACGATGATGTCGGCCCCCAGGCGGCTTTCCAGGCTGTTCAGGCCCCGCCGCAGGGACAATACCACCACCGAGCCGCCAAACACCGACAGCGCAAGCAGCGCCGTCAGGCACATAAGCGCCACGGTGCGCCGGGGACGGCGCAGCAAATTTTTTACCGGAAGGGATCGAAAACGCATACTGGCCTCACTTTTTTCCGTTTTTCAAGGAGAGGACGCACCCCGCCAGCGCCGTCACGCCGATCAGCGCGCCGAGCACCAGCGTCCCGGGCTGGGTATACATGCGGCAGCGCATGTCCGCATGATGGCACAGGGCGATCAGCGTGCCCGGGGTCAGGGCGGAAAGGACGGCGGTGAAGAGCAGCGCCAGGAACAGCCCCGCCCGGGTCTTTGCATCCCGGACAAGCACGATCATCAGGCTTTCCAGCGCCATCAGGCCGCCCAGGGCCGATGCCATACGCCCGGCATAGAAGCACGTGCCCACCGCGCCGTCGGCGTGTGCACCGCAGGGGCGGAGGAAGGTGAGCGTGCCCACCGTCAGCAGCGCGCTCAGTATCAGCGCCGCCAGGCCGGCGGCAGAAAATTTCTTCGTCATGGCCTTACCCCTTGAAGTTTTCGTTGATGACCTCCCGGGCCACCCTGCCGTGCTCCAGCACAATGGTGCGCTGGGCGGCCTCGGCCACCTCGGGATCGTGGGTGACCACGATCAGGGTGGTGCCTTCCCGGTGCAGCTGGGCGAACAGGTCCAGCACGATGTTTTCATTGGCCTCGTCCAGGTTGCCGGTAGGCTCGTCGGCCAGGATCAGTTCCGGGTGGTTGATCAGCGCCCGGGCCACGCACACGCGCTGCTGCTCGCCGCCGGAAAGCTGGCTGGGCAAATGCCGGGCGCGCTCGCGCAGCCCCACGCGGCCCAGGGCCTCCAGGGCCTCTTTTTCATCGGGCATGGAATGATAATACTGGCTCACCATCACGTTTTCCACGGCGGTCAGGTAATTCACCATGTGGAACTGCTGGAAGATCAGGCCGATCTTGTCCCGGCGAATATCTGTCAAGCGCTTGGCGCTCTCCTTGGAAATATCCACCCCGTCCAGCAGCACCTCGCCCTTGGTGGGCTTATCCATGCAGCCGATGATGTTCATCATGGTGCTTTTGCCGCTGCCGGAGGGGCCCATGATGGCCACCCATTCCCCGGGCTCCACCTTAAGGCTCACATTATCCAGGGCCTTCAATTCCCCGTAAATCTTGGATACGTTTTTGATTTCAAGCAAACTCATGCCTTATTCTCCTTTCAGTACCAGCGCAGGGTCAATGGCCACGGCCCGTTTGATGGGCAGCAGGCAGGAAGCCGCCGCGATGGCCATGGACACGATCACGGCAAGGGGCAAAAGCAGAGGCTGGAAGGTAATGGAGGAGCCGAACACCTGCACGCTGACCACCTGGGCAAACGCGAAGCCCAGCACGGCCCCCATCACGCCGCCCAGCGCCCCCAGGAGCATGCCTTCCCCCAGGAATTCCGCCCGGATGGAATTGTCCGACGCGCCCAGGGCCTTGCGCAGCCCGATTTCCTTTCGCCGTTCCGAAACCACGGCCATCATGGTGGTGCTGACGCAGATCATGGTGAGCAAAAGCACCACCACCGTGACCAACAGCACCAGCGCCTGCAATTTGGAGAGCACCGCGGTTTCCGATTTGGTGACGCGCTTGACCAGCCGGGCCTGCGCGCCGCTGTTTCCTTCTGTGATCGCGGCGGCGTATTCCTCCAGCTTTTCGGAGGACACGCTCAATTCCGCCGCGTCCAGGGCGGTTTCATCGCCGGTCAGGTCGCCCATATCCTTTAGGGACATGAACACATACCCTTCCTCTTCGCCGCCGGTTTCCAGCACGCCCACCACGGTAAAGCGCAGCGTCCTGTCGCCGTTTGCTTTGCCCTTTTCGGCGTTCCTTGCGCTGTTCAGGGCGTTGACAACCGCGGTGGAGGTGACCGTTGCGCCGGTCAAAGCGTCCACGTCCTCGTTCAGGGTCAGCGGCAGGGATTTGCCGATGAACCGGGCGGTAAACTCCTCTTCCCCGCAGCGCTGGCCAATGTCCTCGGTCTGGGAGCTGACGTCCACGGTAAGGGACATGATTTTCGCTTCATCATCCAGCGTGGCTTCCACCAGCACGCTGTCCCGGTTCCAGCCCTCGGCGCTGCCGGAGAGCTTCGCCCCGGGCACCCAATCGTCGGACGCGTTTTGGGAAGCGGCGGCCGCGGGCTTGTAGGTCAAATGCATCAGGCCGCCGGGGCGCACGCTGATGGTTTCGGCGATTTCCTTGCCTATCAGCACTTCCCGTTCTTTTTCCGGGTACCGGCCGTCCACGCTGAAGTAGGGGCTGGTTTTCTGCACCTGGGCAAAATCGGTGCCGGCTGTGGTGAAGGACTGCTGCCGGGTGGTCATATCCAGCCGCACGTAGCGGTAAGGCGACGCGCCCAGCAGTTCCTCCTGGGGAATGGCGGCAAGGGCCGCGTTCATTTTTTCCACCGTCAATGTTTCGCCGTCCCGGGGAAGCAAAAGCATGTTGGCGCCATAGGTGCGCATCTGGGCCCGCATCTGGCGCGGCACGTCGATGTAGATGGTCAGAAGCCCGGCCAGAATGGTGGCTCCGATACCGATGGACAAAAGCGCGATGAGCATCCGGGACCGCCGCCTGAGCAGCGACGCCGTAATCATGCGCAGAAACATTCTTCTTTTCGTCATACGTTTTTCTCCGTGCAAATGCATCAATGTCCGCCGTGGAGCACTTCCGCGGGCCGCAGTCTGAGCACCATGCGGATGGCCGGCAGGCTGCCCGCCACCGTCACCGCCGCGATCAGCCCGGCCACGATGGGAATCACCAGGGGCTTCATCTCCACCGCCGCGCCAAACACGCCGCGTCCGATCAATTGGGCAAAGCCAAAGCCCAGGAAGTACCCCGCCACACCGCCAACCAGGGCGGTAATCAGGATTTCCGTCATCACCACGCCGGTAATGGATTTGTCCCGGGCGCCGATGGCCTTGAGCAGGCCGATCTCCTGGGCGCGCTCCATGACGCTGGCGGTGACCAGGTTGGAAATACCCAGGGCCGCGCCGATGAGGCTGAGGCCGGTGATGAGCAGCATCAGCAGCTTGGTTTTATCCAGAATAGCGCCTTCGCCCTCCGCCACCTGGCGCACAGCCGAGGCCACGGACCCGGTGATCGCTTCCTGGATTTGATAGCATACGGCGCTGACATAAGCGGTGCAGTACCAGGTTTCATAGTCCCGGCTGGTAAGCGCCAAGGGGTTTTTGGCGGCCCGGCGGGCCAGGTCGTTATCCGGCGTGGTGATGGCGCTGACCTCGATAGAGGCCACCTTGTTTTCCCGTCCGGTGAGCAGCTGCACCAAATCCAGCGTGGCGTAAAGCTGCTCGTCCTCATCGCCGCCGGCGTCGAAAATGCCCACCAGCCGCACCTTTTCTTCCCCGTCGGAGGCGGTCAGAGTCAGGGTATCCCCCACCTGCCAGCCTTCTCTTTCCGCCAGCGCCGTCCCGGCCATCACCTGGTGCAGGGCGTCTTCATCCTGCTCGGTGAGCCATTCCCCCGCCGTCACATCCCACCAGGAGCGCAGGGACTTTACCCCGGCGTCCAGGCTTTCGCCGGTGGGCAGGTCCAGATGGTGGCTGAACCAGGTGCCCACCACCTGAGCGCTTTGGCCTGAAGGCAGGGAGACGCGGCTTTCCAGGAAGGGCGCGAAATCAACGATATTGTAGGCCCAGAAAATGGTTTTCAGCTTGCCCAATTCATCCTCGGCCAAGTACGCGTTTTTCAGGCTTTCTTCGCTGTCACCCACCTCGTAAATATCCGACAGAAGGGAGGAATCCTTGGGCTTTACGGTGATATTGGCCCCGTAGGTTTTCAGCTCCTGGTTCACCTTGTCCTCCACGTCCAGCATGACGTTGAGCATGCCGGTGGCCAGGGACGCGCCCAGGGCGATGGTAAAAGCGATCAAAAGCATTTTCCCCTTCTGGTGAAACAGCACGCCGCGGATCATGCGAAACAACATGTGCTTATCCCTCCTCAACAGATCATATGGACGGCCGTTATTTGAAGCGTTTTTCCCCGGCCAGGATGTCGGAAAGCTCAAACACCAGGGCGCTTTCCTCGGCGCTGTAGCTGTAGGAAAGGGGAATGGGATTGCAGCCGCCCTTGAAGCCGATGGTGTTGATGTTCATCACCACGTCGCACCGCTTGCACACCACCTGGCCGCCGCGCTCGTAGTAGCCGGCGTTTCCGCACACCTCGCAGGCGTCCAGCCCCACGCCGAAGCTGGCCGTGCCGGGCTTCTTCACCACGATCCAGCGAATATCCACGTTGTTTTCCGTGCGGTATTCAAACCGGTGCAGATGCCCGTCGCCGACCAGGTCCAGGGGCACCAGGATTTTGTCGCCCTTGACCGTGTAGGTTTCCGGGGCGGACAGGGTGATCACCCGGGTGTCGTAGGCCTTCACAGCGGTGAGGCCCGTCAGCACCAGCGCCAGGCACACCGCCGCCGTTACGGCCCGCCGGCGGTTGCCCCGGTTCCGGGCGCGCAGTTTCCGCAGCTGGGCGGAATTGTCGTAGGGCTCGGTAACGGCGGTATTCTCCAGGAAAAAGAACACGCACAGCAGCAGCGCCAGGCCCATCGCGATCCAGATGAACAAAAGCGAATGCCGGGATACGAACATGCACCATTCCCTGATCCAGAGCTGCTCCGGCGCGCCGGTGTATTTGACCGGCCAGCCCAGCCACTTGGCCCGGGTGATCCAGGGAGCGAAAAACATCCCGGCGCAGTACACGCCGTAGGAAACAGCCCCGATATTCAGGGCGGCCAGGGGCCAGGCAACGCGCCGGATATGCTTTGCCGCGTGGGCAAGCACCCGGGCGTACACCAGCAGCACCGTAAGGCTCAGCACGTACCCGATCAGCCTTTCCCAATAATACCAGGACATGACGCCCTGGCCCATGGTGTTGAAATTGAAGGGATAGCCCATCACGGCGGGCACGTTGAAATATATCAGCACGGCGGACAGACCGGCCCCGGCAATGCAGGCAAGCAGCGCGCCGGCATGCCAGCGGGCCTTGTCCTTCCTGCCGAAAACAAGCGAAAGCACAAAGAACGCAAGAATAAAGCCAACGATCACGGGATAGGTGTAATGGTTCCACCGGCTGGAAATGATCCAGGTGGTGGTGTTTTTCATCACGGCCACGGCGATGGAGCACGTCAGCCCCGCGCCTATGCCGATCCAGTGGGCCACACAGCCCCGGCGGCCATAGAGCCGCCCCAGCACGGTATGCATCAGCGTCACCAGGGTGACCGTCAGCATCAGGTCTTCAAACACAGTCCAGATATACTTGAGCAAAGCGTACGCCTCCCAGAATACAGCATGGAATAACGTATGGTCAAAAATGGTTCCGGCAAAAAATCACCGGAGTCAGGCAGGCCTTCCGCCAAACGGCGCGCCCCTTCGCGTCCGCTTCCCGGCCGCCCGTTCTTTTGTCTGTTTTTGACAGGGCAGCGGGCTTACACACGTTCTGCTGGCGCCCGAAACCCCGCGCTTCAAGCGTCAGCAGAAAGAAAAGCCTTATGCTGCGGGCAGCGCCCGCGTTGTGTGTCCCCTTCCGGCGAGCATGCTCTCCGGAAGGGGGACCGCAGTTTTTACCACTGCTTCACGAATTCCCAGCCAGTCCAGGTGGCGGTGTAGGGCTCGGCCCACCAGCTCTGGGCACCGGGGCCGGTTTCGGCATCGGTGTGCAGCAGGTAGTTTTCCGGAGGACGAATGGAGATGGTGATGTAATACTTGCCTTCAGCCAGCTTAATGTTGTTGCCATAGTGCTGGCCGTCGGAAGCGTTCATCTGCATCATGGTGCCTTCCTGCACCTTGACGTTGGTTTCGGCATCGTAGATCACGAAGTCGATGTTCAGATCGGGCACCCACATATCCTGGGCGAAGCCGTACTGATTCTCGGCGTTGCAGAACAGGTCCACTTCGATGTGCAGGTCGGAATCTTCCTTGGCGGGGGCATTTTCAGCGGGGTACATATCCACGGGCTGGAAATACACCATGCTGGCAGTGATCCATTTGGCGCCTTCTTCGCCCAGGTTCTGTTCGCCTTCCACGCCCAGGTCGAATTCATCGAAACCGGCGTCGGCGTCTTCCGCCAGCGCAGCCACGCTGAAGAGCATCATGGCGGCCAGCAGCAGAGCAAGAAACTTCTTCATAAATCGTATCCTCCTCTTGTAACATTGAGCTTCCCTTTCGGGATATTATGATCAGGGCGGCGTTACGCGGGGCAGCTCCGCCCGGAACACCATTTGGTCATGCCTTGGCGGTCAGCTCCTGGCGAAGCGCGTCCATCTTGCCCCGGTAGTGGGCGATCAGGAACGTGACCAGCAGCACGATGCTCAGGATCACCTGAGGCACCAGCGTTTCCAGCCAGGGGTAGATGCCGAAGATCTGCAGCACGTCGTTTTCCGGGATCACCGGCACGTTCAGCGTCAGGTCAAACACATTGCCTTCGGCCAATTCCTTGATGCCGCTGCCCAGGAAGCTGACGCACATCACGGCCATCAGGATGGACGTGGCAGTGAAGAACACCTTGATGGGCAGCTTGATGGACAGCTTGGTGATGGCCAGGTACACGAACACCAGCACCACGCACCCAACGCCGAATCCCGCCCACACCATGCCGGGATTGCCCTCCAAAAGCATGGGCTGGTAGAACAGCACCACTTCGGCCCCTTCCCTGAACACCGACAGGAAAGCAGTAAAGCCCAGAGCAAAGACGCTTCCCACCTTGACGGAGGAACGCACCTTGCCGTCGATGTACCGGGTCCAGGACGCGGCCTCGGCTTTGGAAATCATCCAGTTGCTCACGTAGAACAGCACGCACACGGCGATCAGGGCGGTGATGCCCTCGATGATCTCCTGGGCCATGCCGGCGGAAGCAAAGGCCTGCTTGGCATAATAGAGGATCAGCGCCGCGGCAAAGCTGGCCACGATGCCGGCTCCCGCGCCGATGTACACGCTTTTGAGGCTCCGCTGATTGCCGCTCTTGACCAGGTAGGCAATGATGGCGGCGATCACCAGGATGGCCTCCAGGCCCTCGCGCACGATGATGCCGAAGGCTCCGAGGAAGGTGAGCATGCCGGGGCTCTGCTGCGGCGCTTCCTCCTGAGCGGAGGCTGCGGCAGCGGTTTCCGCGGCGGCGGCAGCTTTTTCTTCCTCCGCCTTTTCATCCAGGCGGTTGGCCTTGCTCATGATTACGTTTTTACCGTTCATGAGGGCCTTGCGGAACTTGGTCTGGGAGTAATTCTCGTCCCCCCGGGCGGCCATTTCCCACATGCCGGTGAAAATGGCGTCGGCCTGCTGCCGGTCCTTGAGGGACAGATCGGTATAAATCCTGTGGGCGAAGCCCGATTCCTCGTACACCGTGTAGAAAGCGGTGTTCACGTTGTCGGTGGCGGCGGCGTAGTCCTTGTCCTTGTAGCCCAGATACGCCGTTTCCAGCAGCTCCTTGATGAGAGACCCCGCCTCCGCCCAGTTTTCATACTTGGAAGCGGCGTTGGGATCGGCGGAATACTCGGGATAAGGATCGGCGGACACCAATTCGCCCCGCTTGTAAAACTTGCTTTCACTCTGCACGCCGCCCTGCATGGCGGCCAGCTTGTTGCCGTCGTCCCGGATCATGGTTTTGAGCTTGGTCAGCGCGCTGCGCACCGAGGTGCGAACGTCCGCTTCCGCGTTGCTCTTTTTCACCGCGGCCTTGCAGGCGGAAAACTGCATCTCCACCGCGTTTTTCCTCACACCCGATATGTAGGTCATGGTTTTCGCTTCAAAGCCCGTGACCTCGTACACCCGGAAATACGCGTCGCTGACGTTTTGATACGCGCCCTGGGCATCCCCGTCCAGGTAGGATTCAAACGCGGTGTCCAGATACTTGTCGATCTCGTCGGCCGCATCGGCCCAGCGGGTGGACGCAGTCTCCTGCGCAAACGCCGGAACCGCCGCCAGCAGCAGCATCAGCGCACATAAAAGCGGCAGCCAGGCGATCCTCTTTCTCTCCATGCGGTGGTTACTTCCTTTCTTTCCGGAAACCGGAAAACGGGGATCGAGACGTTAGTCTCGCTTAACCCTGTACGATATATTAGCATATTCTAACCGCATCCGCTATTCTGATATTGACTTTTTTCTCCGGACGCGCTGAAAAAAACTGTCGAAGAAAAAAAACAGTTGACCGGCAAAGTTAAATTATGCTAACATATATAAGTTGAAACTAACTCATTGGGAAAGAAAGCTGGGATCAACCGTGACAAACGAAGTATGGCAGCTGCTCCGCCTGCGCAGCATGCTGGGCGACGGGCGGGTATACTGCGGGCACAGGGAAAGCCGGATCGTATGCATGCCCTCCTGCCCGGCCCAAATGCGCGTCCGGGAGGACACGGTGCTTTTCCGCACCGCTGCGGACGCTCAGGCCCAGGGCTTTTGCCCCTGCTCCGTCTGCGATCCCCTGCGCGCGTCCCGCGCTCCCTCCGCGCCGCCGCTTGTGCAGGCCGCCCGGGAGTACATTGATATGCACAGCGCGGAAAAATTCTCTCTTGACGCCATCGCCAAAGCGCTGTTCGTCAACGGCAGCTACCTTCTGCGCATTTTCAAGGCCCGCACCGGCTGCACCCTTTTGTGGTATCACAATTTTGTGCGCTGCCAGCAGGTGAAAGCGCTGCTGGCCATCCCCTCGATCAGCATTTCCGAGGCCGGCGAGCAGGCCGGCTTCGCCTCCTCCTCCCACTTTTCCCACGTATTCAAAAAAATGACCGGCATGACCCCCAGCCAGTACCGGGAACAGAGGAGCAGAGGGTAAAGAGAGAGTTTGGAGTTTGGAGTGTGGAGTTTGGAGTTTGGAGTTTGGAGAGTGGAGAGCGAGTGTGGAGATAGAAAGTAAGGAGTTATCCTACAATTATTGAGAAAAGTTTGCACAGGTGCAGGAGCTCCTGCATTTCAGCCTGTCGAAAAACCTCAGGATAGTTCGAAAGGGTTGCAGGCATTTCGACGCTCATCCGCATCCGCCGGCTTTGCCGGCGGGAGGAGCAAATGGAATTTACTTCCGCTGTCAATTTACAGAAAATTGATGGACCGAATGAAAGAACAGCTTACTGCTCTTTCATTCGCAGGAGCTCCCGCATCTTTCCTTTCATTCATTGCTTCCCGCCTTCTGTTCTTGCCCTTTTTCGTTGATGTGTGGTATAATCGGGCAAAGTAAGGAGGCGATTTTTTTGTACGTACTGCTGATTAACGGCAGCCCGCGCAAAAACGGCTGCACCGCCCGGGCGCTCAGGGAAGTAGCCGACACCCTGCAAAGCGAAGGCATCGAAACCGAAACAATCCATCTGGGCGCCGCCGGCATCCGCGGCTGCATCGCCTGCAACCAGTGCGGCAAAAAGGGCCAATGCGTTTTTCAGGACGACCCCGTGAACGAAACCGCGCAAAAATTCCAGCGGGCCGACGGCCTGATCGTGGGCTCCCCCGTCTATTACGGCTCCGCCAACGGCAGCCTCGTTTCTTTCCTGGATCGTCTTTTTTACAGCAGCCATTTCGACAAAACCATGAAGCTGGGCGCCGCCGTGGTATCCTGCCGCCGGGGCGGCAATACCACCACCTTCGACGAGCTCAATAAGTATTTCACCATCAGCGGCATGCCCGTGGTGTCCAGCCAGTATTGGAATATGGTGCACGGCTTCACCGCCCAGGACGTGGAAAAGGACCTGGAGGGCCTGCAAACCATGCGCGTGCTGGGGCGCAATATGGCCTTCCTCCTGCGCGCCATCGCCTCTGAAAAAGAAAAACACGGCCTGCCGAAAAGGGAGGACGCGCGCGCATTTACCTCCTTCCCGGACGGGAAATGAAGCACGGGAACAGCGGGAGCGTTCTTTCCCGGAGCCCGAGAAAGAACCAAAGAGGGCCCCATAGCCTTCCCCTTCGGGGAAGGTGGCGCGTAGCGCCGGATGAGGTTTGCGCCGCTCAAGTTGCGATTTACAACAAGCAGCACCGTTGCACACCGTCGTTCCCGGTCAGGCCGCCTTCGTCGGTCCGGCGTTGTGCAAATAGCGTCGAGCGAAGCGAGACTGAGGGCGAGCAATGCTTGCATTACTCGCCCGAAACCCGCGCTTCCGCAAAGCGGAGCAGCGCGGGGCGTATAAGCACAACGCGAAAAGCAGGTGACCAGACGGAAAAATGAGCTCGCTCATTTTTCGGCTGGATCACCTGCTTTTCCTTTGCCCGGGAGCTGGCATACGGCAAATGACGTCACGCGCTGATTCCGGAAAAAAGATTGCCGCGGTGGCTGCCGTAATACACAAGTCTGTTTCCGTCCGGCCCCGCTGCGATGGTGTCCAGTACTACCGTTATGCCATCTCGAGCGCCGAAAAAAGAGGCGAGGCGAAGTCGAGAGATCTGAAACGCTGGTATATACAAGCTGCTATCAGATCCCTCGATTCCGTTCCGCTTTCACTCCATTTCACTCGGGATGACAGGAAGGTGGTACGCTTTCGTTCTTTCATGCGCGTCTGGCGCTGTCATTTGGGATAACAGGACATTGAGGATCATCGCAGCGAACGGTGTTTGCCATACCGCATTTTCCGCACGCTTCAGGCGCACGCAAGTTTGTTCAGCGTTCATTCCCCGTTCGCCGGGATGGGTCCAGAGGGCTTGCCCCCTGGTGCGGAGGCTTGGAGGCCGCAGAGGCCTCCAAAGGAAGAGCCTCCACAGCATCTTCATTCCCGCAATAATCTTTCTTTTTCCAGCGCTTCCTTTTTCCCGTGGATGCGGCCCAGGGCGTACATGAGCAGCGTGGCCACCAGCAGGTTGACCCAACCCAACCTGGAGGGCGAGAAAGAATTGGCCAGGCCGATGAGTAGATTCGCGCCGCCGATCGCAGTGAGCATTTTGCCGATCCGATCCAGGTGGCGGATGCGGGAATCTATATCGGAGAAGAGATCGAAGGGGCCGTCGGCGGTCTTTTTGCGGAAGTAGACCCACATCATCATCCTGCCTACGTACTCCGCGCCGGTTTCCTGCATGAACTGGATATAGCTTTCGTCGTAGCTGTGCATTTCGGTGCGCACGGCATATTCGCCGGGCTCGGCCTGCACGAAGTGATAGGTGCACCAGCCCACGCTGTCCAGCACCCAGCCGTTGAGCGCCATTTCGTTGAGCCAGGTTTCTTCCTTTTCAAAATCCCACACCCAGAACCATTTCCGCACCGTTTTACGAGTTTCCATGTTCGTCCTCCTTCAGTACCCTTTCGCCATTGTCGGCCAGTTCGCGCAGGCGCGCCACCTCGTTTTCCAGCACGCGCCTGCCTTTTTCCGTCAGCTTGTATTCCTTGCGCCGGCTGCCGTCCATCACCGGCAGCTGGATGATCCACCCCCGGTCGCACAGGGCGTTCAGCGCGCCGTAGAGCGTGCCCGCCGCCAGCCGCACCCTTCCGCCGGACCATTTCTCCGCCTGCTGCATGATGCCGTAGCCGTGCTGCGGCCGGTGCAGCGACAGCAGGATATAATACGTCGCTTCCGTCAGCGCCATTGATTCAGGCATTGCGTTTCCTCCTCCATCGCAGTCCGTTATATCGCCATCCGATATAACGTATTTGCATTATATCGCCAACCGATATATTTGTCAACCCCTTTTTTTAATTTTCTTTTGTTTACACGTTTCGACAGCTTATGCTATAATAAATTTGCAGAAAGGACTGAATCAAATGAAGCTGATTTCGTGGAACGTCAACGGCCTGCGGGCCGTGATGGGCAAGGGATTCATGGATGTATTCAACAGCCTGGACGCCGACATATTCTGCCTGCAGGAAACCAAGCTGCAGGCGGGCCAGATCGACATGCCGCTGCCGGGGTATCATCAATACTGGAATTACGCCGAAAAGAAGGGCTATTCCGGCACCGCCATTTTCACCAGGCGCCAGCCCTTGTCGGTTCGCTGCGGCCTGGGCGTGGAGGAGCACGACCACGAAGGCCGGGTGATCACCCTGGAATTCCCGGATTTTTTCTTCATTACCGTGTATACGCCAAATTCCCAGGATGGCCTGGCGCGCCTGCCCTACCGCATGAAATGGGAGGACGATTTCCTCGCTTACCTCAAAAACCTGGAAAAGGAAAAGCCCGTGGTGTTCTGCGGCGATCTGAACGTGGCGCACCGGGAAATCGACATCAAAAACCCCAAGTCCAATATCCGCAACGCCGGCTTTACCCAGGAAGAGCGCGACAAAATGACCGCCCTCCTGGCCAGCGGCTTTACCGATACCTTCCGCCTCCTTCACCCCGATGAAACAGGCGCTTACACCTGGTGGAGCTACCGCTTTCACGCCCGGGAAAACAACGCCGGCTGGCGCATCGACTACTTCATCGTTTCCGACGCCCTCCGGGACCGCGTGGCCGGCGCGTCCATCCACAGCGAAATTTTCGGCTCCGATCACTGCCCGGTGGAATTGGAACTGCGGGAAGCATAACGTCAGGGCTTCCGCGCATTTCCTCCCCCGGGTGACCGTTTGGGAAAACAGCGGCAGTCCCGAAAGGATCAGGGCAGCATCTGCGAACCGGATTCTTTCTGTCGCTCCAAAAACAAAAGCAAACCCGCTGACATGATTATATGCCGGCGGGTCAGACTTTCGAAAAACCCCAGGATAGCCCGAAAGGGCCGCAGCCCTTTCGGCTCTCATCCGCATCCGCCGGCTTTGCCGGCGGGAGGAGCAAATGAAATTTGCTTCCGCTATCAATTTGCGGCCGTAAAATGAGCGTTTCCGGGCATTTTTGCCCGGAAATGCCATTTTACAGCAAATTGATGCATCCATCGAAAGGCTGCTTGCAGGCTTTCGATGGCAGAGTATCGACTTTGTCGATGCTCTGGCCTTCCCCTTTGGGGAAGGTGGCGCGAAGCGCCGGATGAGGTTAGTACCGCCCATGCTGCGGGATTGGACGAACAGCATCGTCGTATACCGTCGCTCCCGGGCAGGCCGACTTTGTCGGCCAAGCGTGCGTAAAACGCATGCGAAAAGCAGGC
>Ga0310694_10003062_pt1 | contig 16548 bp, 19 predicted proteins | sample 174DNAGHGhighgp2_FD_203884 | JGI IMG/M metagenome (GOLD analysis project Ga0310694, IMG submission 203884) | Sheep rumen microbial communities from Palmerston North, Manawatu-Wanganui, New Zealand - 1742 DNA GHGhigh gp2 (v2) (version 2) | ecosystem: Host-associated > Mammals > Digestive system... | reverse complement strand
ACCGGGGAGACGCTCAACATCGCCCAGGTCATGGACCTTTCCGTCCGCCTCGCCTCGGCCTTCTTCAAAGGAACCGTCATCGAACAGAAACTGCGGCCCCTCGTGGACGTGGGACTGCAGTATTTGCACCTGAACCAGGCGCTTTCCACCCTCTCGGGCGGCGAGCTCCAGCGCCTGAAACTGGCCTCCTATCTAGGTGTGGAAGGGAAAATCTTCATCATTGACGAACCCACGGACGGCCTCCATACGAAGGACATCCGCCACATCATCCGCCTCTTCGACACCCTCGTGGAACGCGGCAACACGGTCTGGCTCATCGAGCACAACCTGGACGTCATCCGCAGCGCCGACTGGCTCCTCGAGCTGGGCCCCGGCGCCGGCGAGGACGGCGGCCGCGTCCTCTACGCCGGCCCGCCCGCCGGCGTCCGCGCCTGTCAGGAGTCGGTGACGAAGGATTATCTGTAACGTTCGACGGCGACGCCGTAGCCCAGGTGGTCCAAGGCCTTTGCCAGGTCCTGGACGGCCGTGACAAGTTCGTCCAGCAGGCCTTCTTTCAGCATCTTCTTGTAGTTCACATAGAACCGGACCTGGTATGAGGGAGAGATGGCCACTTTCACGCAGGCGCGGTACAGTTGCCCGGTTACCTTCGCTTCGAACCCGGCTTCTCGGAACCGTTCCGCGATGATGACCTTGGCCGTGGCCGCATTGATTTCGGATACCTTGGTAGTCTGGAGGATGCGCTGCCGGACGCCGGCAATCCGCGCATACAGGAGCGGCTGGAAATGGGCCACTACCTGAGCCAGTTCCTCTCGTTCTTGCCGGCCCATCTGTCCATGGGCAAAGATGCCGTGTTTGGATTTGTACAGCCGTTCGATGTGATGGAGGGCCTCCCGGACACAGCGGTCCAAGTCGAATACGCCCGTGCTCCGGAACTTATCGCGGAAGGTCGGAACCACGTCCATCCCGAATGCGAGGATCTCTTCCTCGGTCAGGTCCTTGAACAGTTTTCCGTTGGTGCTCATCTCAGTTCCATGGTACAGACACGGCCGGTTTTCTCCATCCAGCCGTGCGAAGATTCATAACTCTCCCGGTTGTTGCACACCCAGACCAGCTTGCAGCGCATGTTGTCCGGGAGGACGGGCTGCGGGGCATACCCGTCGGTCAGAATGACGAGCCCGTCGTAGCCGTTCTCGTTGGCATAGTCGATGGGCTCTTGAAAGGAAGTGCCGCCACGGCCGACGACGATAACATCCCGCAGGACCTTTTTCAGGGATTGCACGACCCGGACGCCCGCGTCGAACTGGATGACGTCTACGGCCGTGAACCCATAGCGGAAGGCGCTGTTGACCACGCCGTAGAAGTAGGAGAGGTCCGACGACGAGATGGACCCGCTCACGTCCACGGCGACGAGGACCCGGGTGTCGAAGCGGCGGATGGAGCCCATGTTGTCGAATCCCGTCCGACGGTTGGGACGCATGCGCGTGAGTTTCCGCTGCGTGGAGAGGATACTGGCCCGGAAGCCGGACAGGACGTTCCGCCAGTTGATCCTGGCCTTGGCGGACGCCTTGAGCTGCTCGGCGAAGTTCCCGGCGAGGGATCCCCAGTCTTTCGTGCTCTCGATAATTCCGTCGATCATGACGACCGCAAGGTCGTCCTCGTCCCAAAGTTCGGAAAGGGCCGTGTTCTTGTCGGCATTGTCGGAAAGCCGGTCGGTCCGCGAGTCGCCGTCGCCGCCCTGGCCTAGGGCATCGCTGCCGTCGCCCGCACCATTACCGTCTCCGTCCGCGTCCGGCGGCAGCAGCTCCTGGATCCGGCGGGAGTACCACTCATACTCGCGTCCGGTAGGGAGATCATAGTCGCCGGGCTGTTCCATGTGGAGGCTCCCGAACTGGTAGTTGTCCCCGATCGTGAGGTTGCTGCCCACGGCGATGGCCTGCTGGGAGCAGGCGTCGGGTTTCCGCTGGTAGGGGTGCTTCAGGAGAATCCGGATCGCTTCCGTCCGAAGCGCCTGGTCCAGCGCCTCGTCGCCCATTTCGTTCACGAAGTCCGGGTTGTATTCCACTTTCCGAGCTCCGGAACGGACGGGGCAGGGGATGGACGCGTTCTCCTCGATGCTGTGCGTGCACAGCACCTGGAAGAGCGCCGGTTCGGAAATGAACCAGCGCTCCAGGATCCGTGTGATTCGCTCTTTCATTTAGCGGATGCTCTTGACGTAGTAGACCATTGTCATCGTGAGGACCGGGCACTCCCGCGCGAGGAAGGAGATGGCGTTGGGATAGGTGCCGTGCTGGATGTACAGGTTCGCAAAGTGCGCCGCGGCCTCTTTTTTCTCCTTGGCGAGGAAGTCGAAGTAGGCTTCGACATTCTTGCGGGCCTTTTCCTTGGCCGCTCCGGCGAGCTTTTCCACCTCGAGATGGCGGAAGATGCCGTCGTTCACGACCGACAGCTGGTGCAGCTCGTAGTCCCGGAGGGTGGGGATGTGTTTCTCCAGGTTCTGGAGGACCTCCCGCCCGGACAGGATCTTATGGGCGGAAATGCTGCCGACGAGGGCGCTGGCCGCTTTCGGTCCCACGATGGCGGAGAGGGCCTTGGTCACGACCGGGGTGATTTCGGTCACGCCCTGGAGGATGTCGCTCACCCGTTTCCAGCCGCGGCGGTCCGGCGTCTTGTCCAGTCCCGTATCGGCCCCCTCCTTGGCGTCGGGGTCCTTGTCCAGCCACAGCGGATTTTCTCGGATGAAGTCGCGGACACGGCCGTCCACGCCCACCTGCTCGGCCCACAGGAGCCATTCCTGGACGGTCGGGCGGAAGCCGACGACATTGAACCGGGACACGAGGGCCGGGTCCAGGTCGGTGAGCTGGTACTGGTCGCCTGCATTCACGGCCGAGATGATCCGGCTGCCTTCCGGCAGGCTCCGACCCGCCAGCTTGCGGTTCAGGGCCAGGTCCATGATGGTCTGCAGGACCTCCGGCCGGGCGCGGTTCAGCTCGTCCAGGAACAGGACAATGGGCTTTCCGTCCAGCGGAAACCAGTACGGCGGCATGAACTCCGTCTTGCCGGTGGCGTCGTTGCGGTTGGGAATGCCGATCAAGTCGCCTGGATCGGACATCTGGCCGAGAAACAGGGGGACGACCGTCATCCCTTTCCCGGAGAAGTATTCGGTGAGGATTTCGGACTTGCCGATTCCGTGGTTGCCCACCAGCATGATATTCTGGTCGGCGGGCGTCAGGTCCAGGAGCGCCCGCAGCTCCGTCGTGTTGATGTTTACGTTTGCCATACGGTTAATAATACTCCCGCGGCGCGAGATTATTGCAGACTCCTTGAAAAATAGGTGGGATAATTGCGTATATTTGTCTGAACCTCCCAACAATTGACACGAAAATGGCCATCTATTATCACGGAAGTCCCCTCTTGTTCGATAAGTTCGATCTGTCTCACGCGCTGGAAGGCGACGGGAAGGCGAAATACGGGTATGGCGTTTACGTCACGGAAGCCTACGCCTCCGCTGCACATTACGCGCACAACAAAAAGCGTCCTGAGCTCCAGGACTACTATGTATATACGATGGAGGTTCCCGATTGTTTGCAGGACAACTGGCTGTCTCTCTACAAACGGGTCCCCGTGTCGGCTTCCATCCTGGCCCGGGCGGAGGAAAAACTGAAGATTGCCTTCCCGGATGAGGCCAAGGCCGAAGGGATCCCTTTCCGGAAATACTTGGGTAACTGGCTTACGGGGCAGCGATTGACGGTGAAGCAGATGACGTCCACGAAAACGATCGACGGAGAAAAGGCGGCCTCGGCTTTCCTGCTGTCCATCGGCGTGGAACTCATCGTCTGGCCTTTCGAATGGAAGCGTCCGGACAATGGCCGGAATATGGCGGTCCTGGACGACCGTCAGGTGAGGATCCTCCGGATCGACCAGGTGGACTTGGATCCGACGAAGAACTACGCGCTGATTCCGGGGTCGGAAAGGCTGGTCAAAGAATTCTGAAGCCTATGCACGTACGTGAGCTCATCGAGAAGTACTATCCTGAGTACTACGGCTGGTTCGACTATCCGGCCGCGGAGACGGTCGCCTTCAACAAGATTGATGAAGAGTGGGGCATTTTGGGCAATTTCGCCGCCACCCCGCTCGTGGTGGACGGGGTCCCCTTCGACTGCGCCGAGAAGCTCTTCCAGGTGATGAAGTTCACCGACCCGGCCGCGCGGAGAGCCGTGTACGCCCGCAAGGGAATCCCGCTCAAGTGGGCGGCGAAGGGCCTCGAGCGGGATGGTTTCTGCCGGCCCGACTGGGGAGAACACCTCATCGATGTCCTGAAGTTCTGCCTTGTGACCAAGTATGCGCAGTGCGAGGCCTTCCGTGCCGAACTCGCCCGGACCGGCGGCCGCTTCATCGTGGAACAAGCCCATGGGCGCGCGGACACCTATAGCGCCCGGCTCTCCGACGACGGAACGACCTGGTCCGGCGGCAACCTGATGGGCCGGCTCCTGATGGAACTACGCGACCAAGGCACGCTGACGTATCACCTTCCCGAAGAAATCCTGCATTTCAGCGACCTTTTGGGAGATTCTTAGAAAGATTGGGCGCGGACCATCGTATATATAGGATGATGGAAAGCATTCTCAATCTCAAAGCCCTGCTGAGCCAGGCGATGGAGGCCGATGTCACGGCGCTCCGACAGTTTCTCACAACGAATCCCGGACAGCCGCTCGTGGCCACCGGATCCGGCGGAGCCGGGTCCGTGGCGGACTTCGCGGCCCTGCTGTACGGGGCCCGCGGCGGCATCGCCACGGCCGTATCTCCCTACACCTTAAACGCTTATAGCGATGACGCCCTGAAGACTTCGAAACTCCTGCTCGTGAGCAAGGGCGGCCACAACAACGACATCGTCTTCGCCGCAAAGCGGGGCCTGGCCGTGAATCCCGCGGGGACGGCCAGCTTCACCCTCAGTACTGGCGACCGGAACGAAGTCCGGAAACTGTTCTTCAAAGCCGGCTCGGCCCGCTCCTTCGACATCCCCGGCCTGACGGTCCAGGACGCGTTCATCTCGACCCAGACTCCGGTGATGTACTTCGCCCTCCTGTGCCGTGCGTTCGACCCTAGTGTCGACCTGTCCAAGTACCGGACTGCGCCGTCGGTGCCGTACCGACTGGAGCGGAATGACGGCACCCCGCTCACCCCTGCGGACTTCCAGGATGTCCGGAGTTTCGTCGTCCTGCACGGCTCCTGGGGTCGTCCGGTGGCGGCGAACCTGGAAGGAAAACTCGTCGAAAGCGGCCTCTGCCCGGCCTGCGTGGTCGATTTCCGAAATTATTGCCACGGCCGTTTCATCTTCACATCGGCCCATCTGGAGGACTCGGCCATCGTGATGTTCGTCTCCCCTCGGGAGAAAGACATTGCCGCTCGGACTCGTAAGTTCCTCCCAGCATCGAATAAACTCGTCCTTATCGAGACCGAAGCCGATGCCCCCGATGCCTCCCTGGACCTGCTCATCCGGTCTTCGGCATTCTTCTTCGACCTCTGCGGGGTCACTGGCACGAACTGGGCGTCTCCCAAGAACCCCGGCAAGATTGACAAGCGGCAGCCCATGTGGGTGCCGTTCATGGCGGAAATGAAACGCAATGGCCCCTTGACCCTCGGGAAAGACTAAGTCCTATGACGAAACAACTTCAAAGAATGATCAATCGCGACCGCCGCCGGAGCATCGCCCTCATCGAGTACCCGCTGCTGGCAGTCAAGGTCGGCGACGGGCTTCGGAAACGGGGGATTCCGTTCCTGTTCGAGACCCGTCTGGACAAGAACGTCCTAACAGTCCGGGTTGTCAAAGAGTATTTCCTTGAGATTCCGATTACGCTGGAGAGCGTGGACCGGACGGTGGGGCTGGTCCCGTACTGCATCCATCGGCCCGACCTGGCCCACGAGGAGATTCCCGGGGTGCGGCGGATCCGCGACTATGCCCTAGCCAGATCCTGGAACGAAAAGACGGCTAAGTCGTTATAGCCTTGGTGCCCATTCGGGAGACGCTCTCGGAAGCGAACCGCTGCGCCTCAGTCAGGATCCGGACAAATTCCGCCTCGTCCAGGTCGCGGAACCTTTTGCCGGACCGGGCGATGCCACAGATGATTGCCGAGGTGGTCGCGTCGCCGGCGCCTTCGGTGTCCACGACATGGGCATTGACCACCGGCGGAAGCGTCTTCCAGTCCCCGTCCAGGAACTTGTAGCGCAGGCCTTCCTTGCCCAGCGTCTGCACGAACAGCTTGTCCCGGAAGCCGTCCGCGAAGGAGGCGTCCGGGATGTTCTCGTTCGAGAACTTGACGATGTCGCTGCACCGCACGCTCTCCAGGTCCGCATTCGTCTCGATGCGGGCTGGTTCGAAATAGACGGTCGTCCCGCACTCGCGCAGCGTCCCGGCGATGTACCGGTGTCCGGCGGCGGGGTCGTCGAAGAAGTAGAAGTCCGGGACGAAGTCCTCCTGCAGGGCTTGGACGAAGGCCGGCGCCTGGTCCCGCACGCGGAGGAACCTCCGCTTCGGGAACCGGCTGCCGCCCGGCGATCCCGCCCGGACGCTCACCTTCATGGACCCGTCCGGGAACCGCTTCCGCGTCACCCGCAGCAGCGAGGTGCCGCCGTCCGGCGTGTTTGTCACGAAGCGGGTGTCGCAGCCGAACCGCTTCAGGTCCTCCGTGATCCGGAGACCCTCCGGAGAGTCGTCCAAGCACGCCTGCGGATAGGTCTCGAGCCCGAGCCCGGCCAGGATGCACATCACGTTCCCGCATGTCCCGCCGACCTCGTCGCCGAGCACCGTTTCCGTGAACCGCCGGCTTCCCGGACCGTCCGGATACTTCCGGACCACGTTCGTGTCCAGGTTATAGATGCCCGAGCCGAGGACGCGGGCGAGGGTCTTCTTGCTGTCCATATGTGAAGGAAACGATTTATCTTACTAAACCAAGCTCAACGAGAATGTCCCGGCATTCTGCCTCGGACAGGCTATCGATATCGATATCCAATTCCGGCTGTCGGCGTGAAGCGAAAAGGGACTGGAGCATGGTCGGCACGGAAGTGTCTTGCTTGTAGCTTGCCTGCGTGTGTCCGGACTGATTCAGCTTCGCAATGATGTCGGCCTTGATCTGGCTGATTCTCTTTTTTGCATAATTCTCACTGAGCCCGAACTTCTCCTTGGCCATTCTCGTGAACGGGTCCTTGACGTGTTTCTGCTGTCCGATAGATTCCCACAGCTGAAAGTCCTCCTCCGAGAAACCGAACTGATACTTCAGATAGAACAACCGCTGGTCACCGGGGCTCATCTGGGAGACAATATCGAGGATTCTCCGGACGTACTGCATCTTGGCCTGGTAGCTTTCCTCGAGCACCGCCGCCTTCTCTTCACTGTAGAAATACAGGATCACATCCTCGTTCGGCTTTTTGGGCGTCCTGTGGGTGACAGGTTCCTTGCTTCGCTTGAAGGTGGTCTCCTCCTCCTCTTGGGCGGGATCATCAGGGATCGCCACGGGATCGTCATTCTCATCGGTGGGGCCAAAATCGACGGCCGTTCCCTCGTAATACTTGCCCAGGCGCTCATCGAAGACCGCCTGTCGGGGGTCTTTCCCGAGTTCGTCCAGCTTGGCGAAGAAAGCCTTCTTGATTCTCCAGTAGAAGAATTTCCTGAAGGAATCGGCGTCCTCGTTCCGGAACAGCCCTTTCGCATAATCCTTCTTCGCGAGCTCGATGGCATAGATGGACGTGTCCATGACGAAATCGTCCAAGGAGATCCCGGCGCGCCCGGGATGCCACTTGAGCTCGACGTCCCGGACGAACGAGGCGGCCGTGTAGCGGGCATAGTCAAAGTACTGTTTCCCAAGGGGTTCCTGTATGAACCCGGCGTCAGTGATTGGTTGTCTCCCTCGAATCATGTGGCGTAAGATTGCGGAAACAAAAATAACAATTATCCATGGGGTTCACAAATAGGGTAACGATAATCGGATGATCCGGTATTAGTGTACGAACGACAAACAAAAACAGAAATCATGGGCATTGTGGTTAAATCAAGGTACAGTATTGGAGACACGGTCTGGTATATCTCCAATAACAGGGTCCAATCGCTGGACATTACGGGTGTACGCGTATGCGTCGACTCGGAAGGAGAATGTGAAGTGGACTACATCCTCCATTTCAATTCTTCCTGGATCAAGGAGGACCGGCTTTTCAAGTCGAAGAAAGAACTTTTAGAATCTCTGTGATATGGAAAAGGAGTTTGCTTTCAATCTTGGCGACAAGGTTTGGCTGATGCACAACAACGGCGTGGTGTGCGGCAGCATCGCGAAAATGTTCTATGTCAAGACGATCAGTTGCGTTGACTTTGAAACGGTCTCTGACAATGAAAGATACTATATCTCCGTCAACGGCAAGAGAATCGGGGACTTTGACAAGAAGAGCCTGTTCGAGACGAAGGATGAGCTTCTCAAATCCCTGTAGGAGGATGTAGTTGTTGGAGGCTAAAACTGGTAAATAATCCGATATTTAAGTATAAAATGATTAACTTTAACAATTAAAGCAAAAACCACCCCATTGAATCGAATCTCGTCGGTGGATTAGAATGAATCTTTAAAGGAGTTGTAATGGCATTTGTTTACGAATCGGTGAACGGTAATACGTTGACCAAATCACAGGAAGTGCTTCTCGATACCATCGAGAACCTTCCGTTCCCCTTTGGCGGCATTTCCCAATTGAAGGACCTCCGGACAAAAACGCAGCTGAAGGTTCTTGTAACTGACCGCAAAGCAATGCTCAAAGACTGGGAACGCTATATGGAGAGGTATAAAGTTCTCCACGGGGAATTCTTTAGAGGTAAGCATGCCCAGGCCTGTCACAGGCATCAGGGCGAGATCGGTGAAAGGCGGGAATTCGCGGAGGAACAGATCAGGATCGCGAATGAACCGGCAGAGGGGTATCAGCATCTTCTTGGCCTTTATTCCAGAACCTATAGTTGGTGGACGGGAAGGCAGTGCCCGACGGTCGACCTGATCATGGACAGCGTCAGGGACTATGCCCTCAAGGCTAATATGAACGAGGATACAGTCCTGGGACTCGTTTTCATCCAGGAGATGATGCACGCATACTTCGATGCCTTCAACAGCAAGGGCTTCCCGGCGATTAAAACGCTTGAAGACACTTTTTCCGAATTCGGGATGCTCTTGTTCGTTGACAGTTTCCCTTCTTCACTCCATAATGTTATTTTCCCCTACGCATGTGACTACGTAAATTCAAAAATCGGGAAGAAGCCTGCCGGGGGAGGCTTTGGCATTGAAATGTATGCAAGGGACTACGGTAGTGGTGCCTCCTTGATCAAACGTTATAGGGATATCTCCAACTGGATCGAACCGTCTCTTCGGTACAAGTTGGATTATATGAAAAGCATGGAGGCGTATGAGAAAGACCCCGACGACGAAGAAAACACTGAGGCGGTATACGAGTATGTCAAAGGAATGCTGAATCTTAAGTGCGATCCGCCGTATGACCCCATCCAGCCCGCCATTGGGGAGAGTTGGGATTTTGACAAGTAACGATATCTCGCTTTACCAGTATTATTGGTAAAACCGAGATGATAAAATGAAAACGACTGACAGCACGGAACTGATCTCCGTCGGCGAACTGGTGAAGGAACTGGAGGGGTACGAGGAGAAACATTGGGACTGGAATGTGGAAATCACGACTGACGAACCTGTCGGGGAAGATGAGGACCCGCCCTGCATCATTGTCGGAATGCAGCTTGACGGGGATGGCGATCTGCGGATCGAGATCGAGGAGGAATGGGCCGGCGGTGGGGACTATCATGTCGACGAGCTCCTTGGACGCCTCCAGGACTTCGATCCCCGCACAAAGGTGTATCTGGCCGGCGGCGGGCTCCTTTTCAGCCTTGACAACCACGGCGGCATCTTCGCGGAGTCCGGCGACGATGACGATGCACTCAACTGCTACGCCACGGTCTTCGGAGAGTACGAGAGAGAACCGACCGGGTGGCTCTCTGAATCCGAGAAACGTGAACAGGCGGAAAATGCCAGGAAGATGGCCCGCAAGGAGCGCATGGAGACCATCGCGTTGGCGGCGCTGACAGCGGTCATCTTTTTCGGGCTTTGCTACAATGTCTACGCCCTGGCGGTCCATTCCGTTCGGCATGCCTTCTGGGAGAATATCGGCGGGATCGTGTTGTGTGCCTTCCTCCTTGTGATCTGCGGGTTGACGCTGTATTACTCGAAAGAGAAACAGTAAGACGTGGTCAGAAGGAAGATCGATTCGGACTTTAACCTTGCCGGCTGGCCGGGCGCATCCAAGAAGCGGGGAAATGGATTGTTCATGGAATAATGAGTGAAGTGATAACCAGGACGACAGTCCTCCTGGCAGGAACCCGGGATGCGATTATCCGAATCCTCAACAGGGCTTTCCGAGTGTGCTCCTCCGGTGGGTACAGGATTACCGATGATGACAGCATCGAGACAATCAACGGCAAGATCAGCGCCGCCAATGCGCATATGTCAGGATGCCTGACCGGATTCACCCTGATGGATTATCTCGATGACCGGAGCCGGATGGACAGCCCGTTCAAGGATTTCGTTCTCTCTTATATTGACGAAGAGGAACCGGACGGCTCCGAGAACTACGACGTAACCCCGGTTAAGGTTTCTGCCGAAGGTGATGAATATACCCTCAAGATAGTCTCCCGCGTCCATGAGGGCCAGCGTACCTACTTTCCGGAGGACTGGCATTACTGGTGCGCCATGATATCCATCAGTGATGAATGCCTGATCAGTTTCAAGAAGGAAAGCGAATGATCAATCGCGGCCGCTACAGGCGGTCAAGATATGCCCTGGCCAGGACCTGGAACAAAAGGACGTCTAACTAGGAATGCCCTTAGCGGAAGCGTTATAGAGCTCGTCAACGATACTCGGGAACTGCAGGATCCTGTCCGCGTTCCGCTCATTGAAAACCAGGTGTGCGAAATCCCGCTTCTTCAGATTGAGGTCGATGTCCTTGAGCCGTTCCACCAGGGCCGATTTCAGCGCATCCATGGAGGCCATGCCTGTCCTGGCAGACAGGAAGTCCATGTTCGGACGGGTCTTCGAGAGCAGGAAGATGGCATCATAGAAGTCCCGTCCCTTCTGGCGGGAAAGGATGGCAGCGAACTTCATGGCGCACAGTACGTCCTGCGGCGGTACCTGGATGCGGAAGAAGAAGCCCATCCTGTTGATATTGGCGACTGCGGGCATGTAAGAGACTCCCTGGTCCTGCGCCTCGACCTTCAGCAGCAGCCTTTCGTCCTTGTGACCGGTCAGTCCCAGGTTGAACAGCATCTCGGGGAAATAGAGGTTGCGGCGGAAAGCGGTCAACTTCGGGTTGGGCTTGTCGCGCGTTTCGACATCGATGTTGTTCTGCCGCAGATAGGCCACCACGGAGTCGGTCATCGACACGAACTCTTCCTCGCTCAGGTCCTTGCAGTCGAAGTCCAGGTCCTCGGAAAACCGGTCGATGCCCTGGACGAGCCGGAGGTTGGTGCCGCCGATGAAAGTCAGTTTCGTGATGAACGGGGTTGACGCCAGGTGGTCCAGGATCATCAGCTGAAGATACTCCTTCAGCATATAACGGTCAAAACGGCTTTCCCCGGCAATGGACGGGGGAAAGAAACTGCGGATATAGTCGAGGTCAATCATATTCCGTACACCTTTCTCAAAAGCTTCACTCGATGGTCCAATGACATGCTCCCGAATCGCGAGAGATAATCCGACAGGCGCTCCGTATTGAGCTCGTCCTGCATAAAATCCTCATCCAGGCGCAGCTCTTCCATGTCCTGCTCCGTCTTGTAAAAGGGGTTCAGGTAAAGCAGGTCCAGCAGAGCCTTTTCCGGTGTGGCCAGCAGCAGGCTGCGCCCGTTTCTCATCGGTCGGGCCTCAAATCCGAAATAGAGCGGCGTCTTGACGTTCTGGTAGTGGAACGTGCCGAAAGCGTTCTCGAACCTTGCCGTCTTGAGCGTCGTCACGCTCGTGAGCTGCACAACCTCCTCAGGTATCATCCCGTAGAAGGACAGCGCACTGTGGAGGCTGATGTATGAGGGCATATAGATGCGGTTTGCAACATACCGCGCGGAGTCTGGTTCCTGCCGGAATTCCGGGAACGCATAGTACTGGTTCCGCAGCTTCAGGACCAACCCTTTCCGGCACCACCGGGTCAGGTTGTTCCGATCGAAATCCTTCTCCCATAACAGCACCTGATGGATGTTGAAGCACCCCATCGGGTACATCCTGTCCCGGAATGTCAGAAAGTCCATTTTACCATTTTGTTTCCAATACTCTGCAAATATAGTGATTTTTGGAAACAAAACAAGCTGTTTTCCTGCTTTTTACTGCTCGTCGGGACCTTCTTCGAGCTCCTGCTGGGCCTTTTGGGCGCGGGCTTCCTCGAAGGCGGCCGTCATGGTCGGGTTGTTTTTAATTAGCTGGCGGATCTTCAGCGCATCGACCTTGTTGTTAGCGGTTATCAGGTGGCCTTGCGAGACTTGGAGGTTCTTCTTGATGGCCTCGAGGCTCTTGATGGTATTGTCGATACCATCAATTGCCTCTTTGAACCGGTCGCCAGCGTACTGGACACTCTTTTTGAAAGAGTCACGGAATTTTTGAAGAGAGTCCTCGAAATTTGTGACGTCCATGTCCTGCTGCTTCGCGATGGCCAATGCCTTCTTGTATTCCAGCGCCTTCTTCGAGGTCTGCACCAGGAGGGTGATGATGGGGATGAAGTTGTCCGGACGGACGACGTACATCTTCTCATATCCCGGCACGGAAACGATGCCGTTGTTGTACAGGTCGTTGTCCATCTCCAGCATGGAGACGAGCACGGCGAACTCGCACTCCTTCTTCTTGCGGTCCTTGTCCAGCTTGTCGAAGAAGTCGGCGTTCTTCTTCTTGTTGACGGCGGCGTCGCTCTCGTTCTTCATGTCGAACATGATCGAGATGTACTCGACCCCGTCTTCCTTGTCGCGGAAGATGAAGTCACCCTTGGACCCTTTGGTCTCGTCGCCTTCCTTTACGGCAACGTTGTCCTTGAGGAAAGTCGCGTTGGGCATCACCGGAAGAAGCGTCTGGCTGTACAGGGTGTAGCAGTGCTGCTCCAGGTCTTCGCCGAGGAGCTTCACGGAGCGCTTCGCCTTGAAGTTCTTGTAAAGCTCGACCTCCTTCTCGAGGCTCTCCTTCTCCACCTTGTGGGTATCCAGGATGGCCTGGACCCGCTCGGCGGCGTTCTTCCGCTCGTTGGCGGCGTCGGAGATGAGGCGGCTGATCTCCTCCTCCTTCTTCCGAAGCTCGGTCTCTTTCTGGTTGAGGGCGTCCGCGGCCTTCTGCTCTGCCTTGAGCCGGGCGGCCTCGAGCTCGAGCGTCTTGCCCTGCTCCCAGCCGGCAATCTGCTGCCGCAGCTTCTCGATTTCCAGGTCCTTCTTGGAAAGGTCTTCCTTATGGCGCGCGTCCAGTTTGGCGGCCTCCTTCGCGGCTTCCGCCGCCTCCTGGGCCTGCTTCTTGGCCTCTTCGGCCTTCAGGAGTCTCTTGGTTTCCTCGATTCGGCGGTTCACTTCCGCATCAAACTCTTCGGTGCGAACCTGGTTCAGGATCGCGGCAAAATCGGCGTCATCGACCGTGATAACAGTCCCGCAGTTGGGGCACTTGATTTCCTTCATATCGTGTTCTTTCTTTTACTCTATAAAAAATACGCTCGTCAGACCGGAATATTTCACGCTTTCCGTAAATATACGGCTTTCCGGCGGAAACGCAAAAGCCTTCTTGGTGTTCATGGGTTCTTATCGTCCCTCCTCCACAAACGCCCACACCTCATTCTCCCCATCCTCCGGGACGAAGGAGAGGCCTCGCTTGAAGTGGGGAGTGTGGGAGAGAAGGGCGTCGATCCGCTCGAGGTCTGACATGCGAAGGTTGGCGCAGCGGAGGTAGGCGACAACGTCGCTCGGAGCGTCCAAGTCGGCCTGGCTCGGCGCACCTTCGCCATCCGGGCTCAGTTCGTCCCCGTCTACCGCCGCCAGCTCATGCTCCAGCCTCTCCAGCAGGAGGGCGGGGGTGGAGGCGGTGACGTGGAGGGCGCAGGCGGGGTGCGGGCAGAGCTGGTCGAAGTCCGTCCGGCGTAGGGAGACGTAGGACTCCTCGCCGATGATTTGGGAGATCGCCTCTGCGATCTGATTCTGGTCCGTAATCAACATATGGTCAAGATTGTGAACTGGTTTTGTGTACAAGGTGTGATTTTGAGGGTTGTACCTTGTACACTATTTTGCCATTTGGTGTGGCTGTAGGGCCGTTTTGATGTACAAGGTGTCCCACCTAAAAGCACACCTTGTACAAGGGTCAGGTAGCCCGCCCGTCAGACGGCCCGGGCAGGGCCGTTCGGGTGGGCGCCGAGAATCATTTCGCGGGTTACGACAATCTCGCGGTTGCCGTCCATAAACGCGGCTTTCGGAGCCGCGAACATAACGTCGCGCATAGCCTTTTCCATTATGCTGCGCAGGCCGCGCGCGCCCGTGCCCAGGTCGGTCGCGAGCTGCGCGGCCGCCGTAATCGCCTCTGGCTCAAAGGTCAGAGTTATCCCGTCCTCGCGGAAAAGCTCCGTGTACTGGCTCACCAGGTTGTTCTTGGGCTTGGTCAGGATACCCTCCAACGCCGTCGTATCGAGCGGATCGACATACGTGACAACCGGGAATCGGCCCACGAACTCGGGAATCAGTCCGTAATCGCGCAGGTCCTGGGCCGTCACGTCCGCATAAGGGTTGCCGCTGTCCTGAGCGGCCGCCGCATTGCCAAAGCCAATCCGGCCCTGGTCCCGTCCGGTTCTCCGTTCCACAATCCCGTCCAGGCCCACGAACGCGCCTGAGCCGATAAACAGGATATCGGTCGTGTCCAGGTAAATGAGCGGCTGCTCCGGGTGCTTGCGCCCGCCCTGGGGCTGGACACCCATGATGTGCCCCTCGACCATTTTCAGGAGCCCCTGCTGGACACACTCGCCCGACACGTCGCGCGTGACCGACACGCCCGCCTCGCGCTTGGCAATCTTGTCCACCTCGTCAATGAACACGATTCCGGTGCGGGCCTTTTCCACGTCATAGTCACAGTTCATAAGGAGCCCCGAAAGCAGGCTCTCCACGTCGTCTCCCACGTACCCCGACGCCGTAATCGAGGTCGCGTTCCCGATATAGAAGGGAACGCCGAGCATTTTCGCAATGGTCTTGACCAGCATGGTCTTGCCGCAGCCCGTAGGGCCCAGCAGCAGAATGTTGCTCTTCTCCACGTCCGCCCCGCGCTCGGGGTCGGCCTTGTGGAGAATCCGCTTGTAATGGTTGTACACCGCCACGGAGAGGGTCCGCTTGGCCTCCTCCTGTCCGACCACATGCTTGTCAAGGTAGGCCTTGATCTGGTCGGGTCTTTTCAATTGATTCTGTCTCATACTCCTACTAATACGTCACTTCCGCGGAATTATTTCAGTCAAACGTTGAATCCGATGCGCCGACCGGACTTCTGCGCGGAGAGGGTCTCCTCGTCACAGTAGGTGAGGAGCTCCTGCAAGGTGGCCTTCTGGCCGGAGAGGACGTAGCCGACGGTGGCCTTGCGGGCGATGTTCTCGATGTTGCCACCAGAGAAGTCGTAGCGGTTGGCGAGGGTCAGGGCGTCCTCGTCGGAGAGGCCGTCCAGCATCGACTTCCAGATTTTCGCGCGGGTTTCCGCTCCCGGCTTGACGAACTCCACCTTGAACAGGAACCGGCGCGCGAAGGCCTCGTCGCAGAAGTTCGTGGCCAGGTTCGTCGTGGCGATGAGGATGCCGTCCAGGTTTTCCATGGCCTCGAGGCAGATGTTCTGCAGGCTGTTCTGCATCTGGTCCACGCTGCCTTCCGGATTTTCCAGGCGCTTGGAGAAGATGGCGTCGGCCTCGTTGAAGAGGAGAATGGGCGCCAGCTCGTGCGTGCGGCACATCTCGCGGTAGGTCGTGAACACGCCCTTGACAATCTTCTCGGAATCGCCCACCCACTTGCTCTTGAGCTGGGACATGTCCACGGCGAAGACGGCGCGGCCGGTCCGGCGGGCAAGCTCGTAGGCCCCCGCGGTCTTGCCGCAGCCGGCGGTGCCGGCGAACAGGACCGCGAAGCCCTTCGGCATGCCCGTCTCCTCCAGCCGCTGCTGCACGCCCGCGAAGTTCGCGGGCTCCAGCAGCGCGCCGAGCCGCTCCATCTGCTCCGCCACCTTGCCGTCGTAGAAGAGCTCCCGCGGCTTGATGGCCTCGGCCGGGATGAGATCCCGGTGCTTGACGGCCTGGGGCTTCGCGAGCGCCACTTCCGTGAAGAAGGTCTGCTTGATGTCGTCGGAGAGGGCGAGGCTGTCCGTGTCCTGGAACCCCTCGTCGCCGCCGAAGGTGACGAGGCCCGCGGTCTGGAGCGTGGACTTGCCGTTGGCGAGGGTGCGGCGGATGCACTTGTCGTCCTCCATGTAGTCGGACACCGTGAGCAGTCGGTCGATAGGGAAG
>Ga0310694_10003059_pt1 | contig 16553 bp, 16 predicted proteins | sample 174DNAGHGhighgp2_FD_203884 | JGI IMG/M metagenome (GOLD analysis project Ga0310694, IMG submission 203884) | Sheep rumen microbial communities from Palmerston North, Manawatu-Wanganui, New Zealand - 1742 DNA GHGhigh gp2 (v2) (version 2) | ecosystem: Host-associated > Mammals > Digestive system... | reverse complement strand
GATTTCTGTTGAAACTTTGAAGAAATGTATCCGTAAAGGTACGTTGTCTATGTCTTTTGTTCCGGTATTATGCGGAACTGCATTTAAGAATAAAGGTGTTCAACCGCTTTTGGACGCAGTTATTGATTATCTGCCGTCACCGTTGGATTTGCCTGATGTTTCCGGTACTAAACCAGGAACTGATGAAGTCATTACGCGTAAAGCCGATGATAATCAGCCTTTGGCTGCATTAGCCTTTAAGATTATGAATGACCCGTTTGTCGGTTCTTTAACCTTCACGCGTATCTATTCTGGTACTTTGGCAGCCGGTTCTTATGTCTATAACTCAGTTAAAGATAAGAAAGAACGTATCGGTCGTATGTTGTTAATGCATTCTAACAAACGTGATGATATCAAAGAAGCATATGCAGGCGATATTATCGCTTTGGCAGGTCTTAAAGATACAACTACCGGTGATACACTTTGTGATGCCTCTCAACCGATTGTTTTGGAAAACATGGTATTTCCTGATCCGGTTATTGAGTTGGCCGTTGAACCGAAAACTAAAGCCGATGTTGAAAAGATGGGCTTAGCATTGTCTCGTTTGGCAATGGAAGATCCTTCGTTTAAGGTTTCTTCTGATCCGGACTCCGGTCAAACCATTATTAAAGGTATGGGCGAACTTCACTTGGATATTATTGTTGATCGTTTGCGTCGTGAATTTAAGGTTGATGCAAATGTCGGTAATCCGCAAGTGGCATATCGTGAAACCATTACCAAACCTTGTGATATTGAATATACTCATAAGAAACAATCCGGTGGTGCCGGTCAGTTTGCTAAGGTTAAAATTAGGTTTGAACCGATGGAAGGCTATACCGGATTTGAATTTACCAACACGGTTGTCGGAGGTAATGTTCCGAAGGAATATATTCCTGGTGTTGAAAAAGGTCTTCGCTCTGCAATGGATGCCGGTGTTATTGCCGGATATCCGGTAACAGGTGTTAAATGTAACCTTTATGATGGTGGTTATCACGAAGTTGACTCTAATGTTATGTGTTTTGAAATCGCTGCACGTGCTGCTTTCCGTGAAGGTATGCGTCAAGCCGATCCGAAACTCTTGGAGCCGATTATGAAGGTTGAAGTTGTTACACCTGAAGAATATATGGGTGATATTATCGGTGACTTAAACTCTCGCCGCGGTTTGGTTAATGGTATGGATCAACGCGCAAATGCTCGTGTGATTGATGCTCATGTTCCGTTAGCTAATATGTTCGGCTATGTTAACACCTTACGTTCTTTATCTCAAGGTCGTGCGCAGTTTACAATGATCTTTGATCATTATGCGGAAGTTCCGAAAGATGTTGCTGAAACAGTTAAGGCAAAGAACAGCTAATTTTTAACCGGAATAGCCGTTGTTGACGGCTATTCCATATTTTGATTGCAGATGCAATCGTAATTGAAATCTTTTTGTTTAATATTAGGAGAAGATTAAGATGGCAAAAGAGAAGTTTGAACGCAGTAAGCCACACTGCAACATTGGTACCATTGGTCACGTTGACCATGGTAAAACAACATTAACTGCAGCTATTACAAAAGTATTGGCTGAAAAGGGTGATGCTGAATTTGTTGATTACGCAAACATTGATAAAGCACCTGAAGAGCGTGCACGTGGTATTACCATTAATACATCTCACGTTGAGTATGAAACAGATAAGCGTCACTATGCCCACGTTGACTGCCCTGGCCACGCTGACTATGTTAAAAACATGATTACCGGTGCAGCTCAAATGGATGGCGCAATCTTGGTAGTTAGTGCAGCAGATGGTCCGATGCCGCAAACACGTGAACACATTTTGCTTGCTCGTCAAGTAGGTGTTCCGGCAATTGTGGTATATATGAATAAAGTAGACCAAGTAGATGACCCAGAGTTGTTGGAATTGGTTGAAATGGAAATCCGTGATTTGTTGTCATCTTATGACTTCCCAGGCGATGAAATTCCGATCATTAAAGGATCTGCATTGGCAGTATTGGAAAATGGCGATCCGAAAATCGGTCATGATTCCATCATTGAATTGATGAATGCAGTAGATAGCTACATTCCGCAACCAGATCGTCCGAAAGATTTACCGTTCTTGATGCCGATTGAAGATGTATTCTCCATTTCCGGTCGTGGTACGGTTGTAACCGGTCGTGTAGAGCGTGGTGTATTACACGTAGGTGATGAAATTGAAATCGTAGGTATTCGTCCGACACAAAAGACAACATGTACCGGAATTGAGATGTTCCGTAAATTGTTGGATGAAGGTGAAGCCGGTGATAATATCGGTGTTCTTCTTCGTGGTACAAAGCGTGAAGAAGTAGAACGCGGTCAAGTATTGGCAGCTCCTGGTTCTATTACGCCGCACACCAAGTTTGTATGCGAATGCTACATTTTGACGAAGGAAGAAGGTGGACGTCATACACCGTTCTTCAATAACTATCGTCCGCAATTCTATTTCCGTACAACAGACGTAACCGGATCTATTGAACTTAAAGAAGGCACAGAGATGGTTATGCCTGGTGATAATATCACAATGACAGCAACATTGATTCACCCAATTGCGATGAACGAAGGTTTACGTTTCGCTATCCGCGAAGGTGGACATACGGTAGGTGCTGGTGTTGTTACCAAGATCGTAGAATAATCTTAGAAAAAACACGCAAAAGGGCAGTCAAATCGTCCAATGGAAGCCTGACCTCAAATGCTCATTTACGCTTTAGTAAACTCCGCTTTGAGGCAGGACATTGGGCGACAGCACTGCCCTTTATCGTATTTTTTGGTTAGAAGAAATTTGTGTTTCTTGCAAAATTTTCTCGTTTTTAATCCGTTGTGAAAAGCAGTTCTTCGGGACTGCTTTTTCAGTTTAAAATTATAAAAAAAATATTCCTCTCAAATTTTCCACCGTTATAGTATGATGAGGGGTCGGCTTTAATGTCGACCTTTTTTGTGGGTGATAGCACTGTAATTTATCGTATTTTTAGGGGGATTTATGTTGCATTTTAGGAATTGTGTGTTATAAGAACTATAGCAAAATATTATTAATCTCTTAAAAATTCTGTTTATGATTACAATTGAAAATGAGACTTTTCAAATTCGTAAAATTCGGAAAGTCGATGGAAAATGGCAGTGTTTTCCAAAAGAAAAGAATGCTCAGCCAATTGAGCTTGATGCGGATATAGTCTATGGTAAGTTGCCTCCGGTCAGAAAGTTTTTATGGCAATATCACGAATTGCACATAAAGCGTGCTGATTCCTTTATTATTTCAGCTGAAATGGATGGTTTGGTTTTGTTTGATATTCCGGAAAATCAATATCCTGATGATATTAAGCGTGAACTGAAGAGGACTGAAGAATTTATGCAGAAGGCTGAACAATGTAGGCTTGCTTATGATGCTAAGGTTAAATCAGAAATCAGCAATTACTTACCGATGGTTAAGCCGGTTTGTGATATGGAGAAAGAAATATCCAAATTGTTGATTGTTTTTCGGCCTTATTTGAAAATTCACTTCTATAAAGGTGAAAAGTCAGAAGATGCAAAACAACGTCTAACTTTGATGTATTGGCTCATGGTTATTGCTGACCGTCTGTATAAACGTCATGTAAGAAAAGGTTTTTTTGATGCAGCACAGGGTGTGCTTTATTTTATGGTACAGCGCATAGATGGAACTGTTGATTATAATGAAGCAATGGTTAATAGTTTGGTAGAAAATCCGAAATATCGAGACGGACAACCTTATGTTTTGTATCATGAAATTACTGAGCAATTGCATGAGGTTTTACCTAACCTTACTAATAAGACTGTTGAAGTTTACTGTAATTATGTTGTGCGTGAGGTTTTATATCTTGCAGCACAAGATGTTTTTGAGATGCATGATGAAGAAGCATATCATTCACGTTATTATTCTGCAAAAAGAGTAGAAAATCCCAATGGAATTGATGAAGAAATTTATATGGGACGGCGTTATAATATGAAACTTCCGCAATTTGTATCTTTTATTATTGAGAAAAAATTTTCATCTGAAGAAATTGAAATGTTGCACAATAGATATAATCTGTTGTAAAACTCATTTTTCAGGAGATTTTATGATTTGGTATAAAATCGCTCTCGTAAGAGGGCGATTTTTAGTTTTAATACTTTTATAGTATCTTTATCGTATTTTTAGAAATTACCAGGGAATTTTTGTACAGGTGAACCTTCTGAAGCCCTGCATATATGTCTATAAGTAAGAGAAGTATAGGTATCTTAAAAAATAAAGCTAAAATTTTTTATTTTCATAATCACCTAAAGTTGGGGTTTAAATGTACTAAGGGGGGATTACATTTGTTTGTGTTTGTTATGAATTGGAGGAAAAAGTATATGAAATTATGCAGAAATGAACTTTTGCTGATGGGCGGTATGTATCAAGCTTTGGCTTTTATTGTAGCGATGTTCAGCAGTGAAATCGGGATGGCAATGTTGGGTGTCTTATATGTTTTATTTTGGGCGGCTGTTTTAACGCTTTCTTTAGCTCTTGTTCCATCGTGGGGGTTCGTACATCGTATGAATGATGCGTTTCCACGGTTGTCTGTCTTTTTAGCTTCTATTGGGTGGATACCTTATTTTTCCGTTTTATATGCCATTGTGACTTATATTGTAGATTTGTTTGTTAGTGGGTCGGATAGTATTACAGTGTATTTAAATAATTATATGCCGGTTTTTGATATTTATATGGCGGCAATTGTTATTTCACTTTTATATGCGACTTATAAAGTTTTCTTTAAAGGTGAAGATTTGGAAATGTCTTGTGCTTTTCCGACTATGCGCTAATGAAGGAAATGGATGTGTTATGCCGCCTGATTTTTTTTCGGGCGGTTAATTATTTTCAAAAGTTTCTCTTATTTGGGTGATATTTTGGCATAAGCCATTGGCAGATGTTTCTATGAGTACACCCCATATGGTTAATTCTTTGCCATTTGCAGGTTCTAAGCGATTTTGAATGGTTAATTTATCCGCTAATCTTTCCATTGGTGTTTGTGGGTTAAAACCTAAAACTGAGTTGAAATCTCCACACATTCCGACGTCTGTAATATAACCTGTTTTATTTGGTAGAATCCGTGCATCGGCGGTTGGAATATGAGTGTGTGTGCCGGCAACAAGGCTGACTTTTCCATCCAGATAAAAGCCGAGTGCTAATTTTTCTGAAGTTGCTTCACCGTGAATATCTACTACTATGGCGTCAATATTTTTGCCTAAGGTATAAAGTTTCAATAAATTGTCTAAAGGCTCCGTAATACTGTTTATGGGAGGCATAAAAAGTCGTCCCAGTACTTGGGCTATCAATAACTTTTTACCGTTAATTTCTAAAATTTGTGAGCCTTTACCGGGGAGAGTATCCGGATAATTTAACGGTCGAACGATTTTATTACAATTATCTAAAAAAGGAAAAATCTCTTTTTGTTGCCAAATATGGTTACCGGTAGTAATACCATCTACTCCATTTTTCAAAAGTTCTTCGGCAATGTTTGGACTTAATCCGAAACCATGTGCGGCGTTTTCGCCATTAACAATGACGGCATCAATTTGGTATTTATCACGGACGTCTTTGATATGTTTTGTTATAACATTTCTGCCGGCGCGTCCGACTAAATCTCCACAATATAGAATTTTCAATTTTTAGTTCCTTCATAAGGTGAACCGCCCGGACCGTACCTTTTATCATTCTATCCGATACCCTTTAAGTAAGGTGGGCACCATATAACAAGACCACGATCTTGACAGTGACAGTTCCCTATAAGATAGTGTTGGCCCGGAAGATACGCAATCAGATACGCGAGGGGCAGTTCATTTGGTTTATAGTATCGTCTATCTTAGATGGATTTTAACTTTAATGCAACAGATTTTATGATTTCGCCTAAAGAATTTATTTGTTTGGCAATGGCGTCATCAGCTTGGTTCAGTTCTTCTTCGGTTAAACTATTGGGGATGGGGGAATTTGGTTGAGGCTGAATAGATGATTCTGTTACATTAGGTTGAACAGAAGTGTTTTGAGCAATAGATTTTTTTAAGTCGGCAAGTTCATCGGCAATTAGCAATCCTACCATGGCCAGTAGCTGGTTTTCATTAATATAGCCTAATGATTGGGTTAAGGCAGTTGCTTTTTCATCAAGCAAGCGACCTAATTTCATAATATGCGCTTCTTCACCGTTTTCGCAAGAAATGGCATATTCGCGATGATTGATAGTAATAATTACCTGTGCCATTACTTTAATGCTCCGTTTAAATTCTCAATAATACCATCTATCCGCTTTGCTTTTTGTTTAATTTCTTCTTTTAGCATAGTGAGATTTGCCTCTAATTCTGCTTTAGAGGTTAATTCTTCTTCGGCGGCAATATCAAGCGATGCCGCTAGTGTGTTTAGGTTTTGCAGGGCTGCGGCTGTTTTTGAAAAATATTTTGAAGTTTGTTCCATTTTTGACTTCCGTTTATAAAAACAGTATGTTATCTTGCTCTTATATTAGAGATTAAACTAAGATTTACAAGAGGCAAAAAAACTTATGCAAAAGATTATTTATCGTATTAATGTAGAGAACTCTGCTTTTTTGGATAATTTAAGCGCGGATTGTTATATTTTGGATACTGTGTTGAGTGAGGATTTTTGCAAAAAATTTATTTCTCAGGCGGCAACTTTGGAAAAAATTGTATTGTTATATGGAGATGATGCCGTTAAAACGTGTTTGACCTATGGAGCAGATGGGGTAGTGTTGGATTTAAATGTTGAAAATATTAAAGAACAAGTGGAAACATTGCGGAAAACGTTGGGTAAAGATAAGTTTATCGGTTTATTGACACGCAATCGCCGGCACGAGAGTATGCTTGTTTCTGAGGCAGAACCGGATTTTGTTATATTTAAGGTTTGGCGAGATGGTTTTGAAAATGTTAAGGAATTGATAGATTGGTATGCGGATTTTTTCTTGATTCAATCGGCGGCATGGGTGATGGAAGAAGGGATACCCCTTAGTGAATTAAGTACAGATTTTATTATAAAAGAGCTTTAAGCATATCATTTGAATAAAATTAATTTTGTTAGGGAAAAATTAAGTTTTTTTAGTTAGTCTAGAGCTAAGTTTAGAACCTTATGCAGGGGTATAAACTATTGTTAATTACTTTTCGTTATAACTTTAGTTAGGGATATGACTATTTGCATAATTGCAAAAAAGATGTTTTTCTGGTAGAGTGATAACTGTTAAAGAAAGTATTTTTTAGGAGATTTAAAATGAGAGTTAATGAGCAAGGTCGTTCAATGATTGAAATGCTCGGCGTTTTAGCCATCGTTGGTGTTTTGTCCGTTGGTGGTATTGCCGGTTATTCCAAAGCTATGAACAAGTTTAAGACAAATAAAGTTATTGATCAGATTAATATGATTTCTACAAACATCAGAACATTGTATTCTTCTCAACGTAGCTATAAAGGTCTGAACAATGAAGTTGCAATTCAAACAGGTTTAATTCCTGGTGAAATGTATGATACAGGTAGTACCGATACAACCAAAATTACTCACGCTTTTGCGGGTGCAGTTGAGATTACTCCAGCTGCAGTTGCATCCGGTGGTGCAAATTCTTCATATGTTATTGCAATTGATGGTGTTCCGGCAGCTTCTTGCGTTTCCATTATTACTACTGACTGGGGTGGGGATGCCGGTTCCGGTTTGTTAGGTATTTCTGCAGTTCCTGGTGTTGCTACCGGTGCTAATCCAGCTGCTGCTTCTGCCCAAGCAAAGTTGTCAGCTGCTTCTATTGAAGCTAATGCTTCTACTGCTGTTCCGGGTAATGCAAATTATGGCTTGCCGTTCAGCATTGTTAATGCTCACTCAGCATGCGGTTCAAATGGTAATGCTGCAATTGCATGGAAGTTCTTATAATCTGATAAGAGCAAAAGCTTAAAAAAAAGAGCGAGTTTAGGCTCGCTCTTTTTTGTTGCAAAATAAATTTTTTGGTGTATTGTCGCTCCAGTTGAAGTGATTTTTAACTTATTATATTAACATTGTAAATATGGAGAACGTATACTATGAAACAATTAGCCGGATCAATCAGAATCGGATGGGTTATTGAATATAAAGGTAAACCATGGACTATTACTAAATCTCAGCATATTAAACCAGGTAAAGGCGGGGCCTTTATGCAGGTTGAAATGAAGTCGGTTGAAGAGGGAACAAAAACTAATGAACGTTTCCGTACAGAAGATACCGTTGAAAAAATGATGGTAGAAGATAAAGATTGTCAGTTTTTATTTGAAGATGGAACCGGTTTGAATTTTATGGAAAGCGAAACTTTTGAACAGTTCTCCATGCCTGCCGATATTTTGGGTGATTCTCGTCCTTTCTTAACAGAAGGTATGGTCGTACGTATTTCTCATATTAATGACAGACCGATTTCTGTACAATTGCCGCAACAAGTTATTTGTACTGTGGTTGAGACTGAGCCGGTTATTAAAGGGCAGACTGTTACTTCTTCTTATAAACCGGCCCTTTTGGATAATGGTGTACGTATCGGTGTACCGCCGTTTATTGCTACCGGTGAAAAAATTGTTGTCGGTACTGAAGAAGCCAACTATGTTGAAAGAGCAAAATAATGCCATATATTTCTCCTATGCTCACTAATATTGTAACCGCGGTTAAAAGAGCTTCGGTTAATCTAAATCGTGATTTCAGCGAAATTGAACATTTGCAAACTTCCGTTAAAGGCTGTCTTGATTTTACTAAAATTGCTTTTGATAAAATAGAAAAAGGGTTGAAAGTCGAATTTTCTAAAATTATGCCACAAATGCCGGTAGTATTAGTAAATGAGAAAACACCTAAAGAAGGCTTATTATTAAGTGTTTCAGGTATAGAAGGTTTGCCTAATTTTGCCCATGGTCATCCAGATTTTGCTATTTCCGCTGCGCTTATTAACGGGACTACAGTACTTGCCGGAGTTGTTTATAATCCGGCGCGAGATGAGTTGTTTTTTGCCGAACGCGGAAAAGGTGCTTTCAAGGAAGGGTTTCGTAGTCATGAAAGATTACGTGTCGGTGCCAGACAGGAACTTGATGGCGCTTTGGTTGCTGTTAAACCAACTGCCGGTGATATGGAACTTTCGGCGAAAATTATCAATAATACCTTGGCATTGTGTCATGATGTACGGATTAGCGGTTGTGTGGCACTTGATTTGGCTTACGTTGCGGCCGGTAAATTAGATGCTTTAATTGCACCGGATTGCTTATTAGCCAGTATTGCGGCAGGGGTACTATTAGTTAAAGAAGCTGGTGGTATGGCTCTCGATATGGCACAAGCTGATACACGTACCGAAGAGTTACCGAAAGTACTTAATTCCGGAAATCTGATGGCGGTTAGTTTTAACTTGAGCCAAAAAATCGCTAAGATTTTAAAATAGTTTAAAAAATTGTAAAAATATACTTGCAATCTAAAAAAGTGCAGTGTATAAGTGACGTAAATTTTTTAATGTAGTTTAGTTTTTGGAGATAATAATGAAAAAAGGTATTCACCCTGACTATCACAAAATTACTTATGTAATGACCGATGGTACAGAAAAGGAAGTTTATTCTACTTGGGGTAAAGAAGGCGATAAAATGACGCTTGAAATCGACCCGAAGTCTCATCCGGCTTGGACAGGTATTCATCGTATGGTGGATTCCGGCGGACAGGTTAGTAAGTTTAATAGTAAATTTGCTAAGTTCGGTTTAAAATAAGAACTTGCATAATACCTGTCATGTAGTAAAATAACTCCCTTATGTGCTGTTATTGTACACAGCGGTTGCGATTTTATTTCCAGCACAGGAATTCTTCAAGTTCTATGCAAAATCTCCCTTTAGGGGAGATTTTTGGTTTTAAGTGTAATTAATTTTGGTTTCTAGAGCGGTCTTTGTAGGCCGCTCTAAATTCATGTACGTCTGTATACACTAAAATTTAGAGCGCCCTTAAGCCCATCTCTATTAACTCAAAATTTTTTCTCTTTTATAAGAATGTATTAAAAACTAGTAAAACAGGCAGTTTAAATCCTTATGTGACTTTTTGTACACTAGCTCAAGTTATGTTTATTAACGGGAATTATTATTTGTTGGAACAGGGGTAACTTGTTCTGGGTTTTGATTTTGATGATGTCTTGTTCTTTCCGCTTCTCGGTTTGCAATACGACAATTGTCTGGAACGGCAACACTTCTATTTGTTTGAGAAAGATTTATTCTCGCTTCAGCATTAAGGCGCTGGGTTCTTAAGTACTGTCCCAAGTCTTCACTATTTTGATAAAAAGGAATTTGATTATGTGGTACGGGATAACCGTTCGCTTTTGAAAAATTTAGGACATTGGCTGGAATACTAGGATTTCCTTTGGTTGAATCCATGTTAACGCCTAATCTTTCAAAAATTTTAATAACTTGGTCTGCACAGTTATTACTATAGAGTTGGTAATCATCAGCAGGCGGTTGTTGAGTTTTATGGGCAATAGGTCTTGCATCTGCATTTGTGCCATAGATCATTTTATGTATGGCAGTTACCGAATTGGCTACTGATATAATATCAAGTGGTAGTAAACCTAATACATTTGCTATCGTTGTTGTTGCAGCTGTGCGCAAATTTAAATCTTGTGTCGGCATAATGATTATTCTCCAAACAGATACTTATCTTTTGCTTATTATATCATGTTTTATTACTTCTTTCATATTTTTCCGAATTATATGTTTTTTAAACTTTTGTAGAAAAAATAAATCTTTCCTTGTATCTCATGTAAAACTGGTTTAGGCTATGCCTAAAAGTATAAGTTTTTAAGAAAGGATGATGAACAATGACAGCACCTTTAATGCCTAAAGCTACGGCGGTTTGGTTAGTTGAGAATACAACTTTGACCTTTAAGCAAATTGCAGATTTCTGTGAATTGCATGAATTGGAAATTCAAGCAATTGCGGATGGTGATATTGCTTATAATATTCGCGGTGTCAGTCCGATATCAAATGGTCAGTTGAGTGCGGAAGAAATTGCTCGTTGCGAGGCAGATGAAAAGGCTCGTTTGGTTGCTTCTCCGTTGGAAAAGAATGTTAAAGAAAGAAATGCAAAAGCTAAGAAAGTTCTTTCTCCAACACAACGCTCTGAAAAACCAAATGCCATTTTGTGGATTTTAAAGAATTGTCCGGAAGTAATTGATTCACAAATTTGTAAGCTTATTGGTACAACGAAACCGACAATTAATTCTATTCGTAACGGGACGCATAGCAATATGGCAAATTTGCGTCCGGTTAACCCAATGGCCGTAGGGCTCTGCTCTGAAAAAGATTTGGAAAAAGCAATGTCTATTTCTCAACAACAGGCTGAGTTAAAAGAAAATAAGGGTAAAAAGAAAACCCAAAAGAAGACGGCTAAGAAAAAAACAGCTAAGAAATTGGCTAAAAAATCTACTGTAACTTCTAAAGGAGGAAAGAAAATGGCAAAAACTGAAACAAAAAAGACCGCAGCTAAAAAAGCTCCGGCAAAGAAGGTTGTTGCTAAGAAGACTACAGCTAAAGCAACTGCAGTTAAAAAAACACCGGCTAAGAAAGCTGTAGCTAAGAAAGCTCCAGCAAAGAAGACTGTTGCAAAGAAAACTACAGCTAAAGCAACTGCAGTTAAAAAAACACCGGCAAAGAAAACTGTAGCTAAGAAAGCTCCGGCGAAGAAGACTGTTGCAAAGAAAACTACAGCTAAAGCAACTGCGGTTAAAAAAGCACCGGCAAAGAAAACTGTAGCTAAGAAAGCTCCGGCTAAGGCTGCTGCTAAGAAGACTACAGCTAAAGCAACTGCGGTTAAAAAAGCACCGGCAAAGAAAGCTGTAGCTAAGAAAGCTCCGGTAAAAAAGGCTGTAGCTAAAAAAGCACCGGCGAAAAAAGCGGCTAAAAAGGCTAAATAGTTTCGATTAGAATTGCGTTAAAAGAGGTTTTTCTGATGAAATGCCTCTTTTTTTACATAAAAAAACCTTGAGAACGATATTGCTTTAGGGGCGAATGTTCTCAAGGTATTTGGTGGCGGTAATCGTGGTTAAGCAGGAGTGCCTCCACAAATTATCATCCAGAAGTTGCGGAACGAGCGGTTGCGCTTAGCGAGGAATTCGCATCCCTTTAGTACGCCAAACATTAAGAATCCGGTGATGGAACCAATTATTATAGTTCCTACCAGAAATGTTCCAAACCCAGCAGTTTCTACTGTATCAATAGCGCAAACTGCTACAGCGACTATTGATATGAGCATACATACGATGAAGATGCCCAAATTTCTTTCTTTGTTGTTCATGTTATGTTGTTTTTAAAAGGTGAATATTCCATGTTTTAGGAGTAAGATAAGAACATCACGGTAAAACAACCATGACAACAAAGATTCATATCTATATCCTAATTATAATTTAACGTCTTAATCATAGCATATTTTTGTTTATAGGTCAAATAAAAAAATAAATATACATACTCGTATGTATATTTCTCTTGAAATTTAATTTTTTAATCTTATATATTATATAGAATATGTGAAAAGAGGCGATTTTAATGGGATTTCAAAAGAAGAAAATTATCAGGGTTTATCCTTTTTCTTATAATAAAATCTTGGGGGGACAGCGCAAGATTGATGTGCGTCCTTATGTGCCTGCTTTGCAAACATTGCGCGTTGGTGATATGTTGGAATACGTCAATATTGAAACACAAACTTCGCTTGTTCGCGAAATCAAAGGTATTGCGCTTTTTGAGAATTTTGAAACATTAATCAAGATGCTTCCGCCGGAGATGATTGGTTATACAGACCGTGATGAGGTTCGTGTACGTGTTGAGCGTATGTACTCTAAAGAAGAGGAAGAAAAATACGGCGCTTGCGCGCTGTTTATTGAAGAACCGAGTATTCGTATGCAGATGAAAATGAATAGTTTAGAAAGGATTGCTTAATATAGTCGGTTGGATTTAAATGTCTTTAGTAGTGTTTTCTTACAGCTTTTTTAAGTTTTTTCCCACCGTGACCTATGTCTGTGATGATTTCAATTTGTGCATTATTAAGCGAACGATATAAATCCCAAGCCCCTTTTAGAGGACAGCACATGTCAAGCCGATTGTGAATGATTAGAGTCGGAATGTCTTTAATCTTATCAATATGTTTTAAAATCTCGTTTTCTTCCAAAAAATAACGATTAGCCGCATAATAGAGTGATATCCGACAAGAATTTATGACGTCATTATCAATGCGAACATCTTCAAATTTAGCATCTGTCTTTCCTAAAATGCGTTCATAATTGCACATATATTTTACGGCGGTTTGAATAGAGCTTAAATCCTCGGAAAAAATCAATTTGGCGTAGTGTGTGTAAGGATTTTCTCCTTCACTTTGGCGACGGATCTCTTCTAATAAATCAGGGTAAAAAAGTGCACTGTCTTTTAACATCCATTCCATATCTTCTCTACGGGCTAGAAATACGGAATATACGCTTAATGCTTTGGTTAGTTCCGGGTAACGTTCGGCAAAAAGTAATGCCAAAGTTGAACCCCATGAGCCACCGGATACAATAACCGGTTCTTTGATACCTAAATGATCCAATAATCTTTTGGCATCTTTGACCAGACGTTTTGTGTCATTTAAGGCTATGATGTCTTCTGCTTTTGAACGTTTGCAGCCTCGTTGATCAAACATAATAACGCGTTGCTTTTTTAAGTTAAAATATTGTCCGTGACTTTCTTTGCAGGAGCCTCCCGGACCTCCATGAAAATTTAGAACTATTTCCCCTTTGGGATTTCCCATTTGCTGATAATAAATTTCATGCCCCTCATTTGCAGGGAGCCAGCCTTTATCAAAAACTTTATTGTTGAAAAATCCGAACATTTTTTTCCCTTTTTTGGATATTTTTTATAGTGTGAGTGGTAAATACTTAATATTTATTTAATTTATGAGAGAAAATATGAAAATAGTCGGTACGGCCATTATTTTTAATGATGAAGGAAAAGTTCTTATCGGACAGCGCCCTGAAGGCAAAGCTCTGGCCGGGCTTTGGGAGTTTCCTGGAGGAAAGCAGGAAGAAGGGGAAACAGTAGAAGAATGTATTGTGCGTGAAATTAATGAAGAATTGTCTGTTCATTGTGAAGTTGGAAATTTTCTTTTATCAGTTTCTAAGGAATATGAACATGGGGCCTTTCAATTGATGGTACATTTGGCAAAAATTGTTGATCCGGAAAATTTGCATGCTAATGTACATCAGGACTTGCGTTGGATTACTCCGGAAGAAATGGATAATTATGAATTTCCTCCCGCAGATGCTGAAATTATTACTTATTTGCAAGAAAATTTTTAATTATTAAATCTTTTTTAGTGATTTGACGAATATAATGCCGGTAAGAGTATTCTATCGGAGTATATTTATGTCTGTAAAACAGAGCCTTAAATATTTGGTTTTAGCTACGTTTTTTTGCTTGTTGCAATCTGCGAATGCGTCGGCTTATTCATATAATTTAAGTGCTAATACTATTTTCCGTCAGGCAAAACAAGAAAATTTTGAATATTTTCGCTTATTAAAGCGTTATCCTCGTGCTATTGATATTTCAGATAACAAAGGAGATACTGCTTACTGTTTGGCGATCAGATCCAATGATGTACAAGTTATGCGTTTTTTAGCGATGCAGGGTGCAAATGTACGTCATTCTTGCGTTGATCGCATTCAAAATGAAATAAAGCAAGCAAAATCTTTATCCAGAAATACAAATACAGTATCATCTTCTACCAGTCGCAAATTTAGAGATGATGGCTTTTTTGCTGATGATAAAAATGTGTGGTATACGGCAGCGGCATTGGCTGCTGGTGGTGGCTTAGTGGCTGTCTTGGCAGGAAATGGTGGGGGTGGTTCTCATCACTCAGGCGGAGGTTCCGATTCCGGTGGCGGCGGTGGTGGCGGAGATACGCCGATAGATCCGGTTGGAGAACTGGTCGATACGACTGTTGAAGATTTTGAAACGCAAGAATATAAAAATATGACCTTGCTTGAAGGTATTAATGCAGCCAAAGCTTATACTCATATTTTTAAGAAAGATGAAGAAGATCATCTGTTTAGTCATCAAGCAAAATCCGATAATCGTTTGAAGACTGTTAACGTTGGTGTAATTGATACAGGTATGTATGCTAATCAGGATTTAAAGGGTAAAATTACTAAAAATTATGATATAAATATACATAATGGTGAAAATTCAGCATGGATTTATGTTATTTCTCCTGCGAGTCAGGCTTATGTTCTTAAGCATCATGGCAGTTATTACGGTGCTATTTTTTCATCTACCGGAAATGACATCTGGGTAAATAGCAATGGGGGACTTGATTTTAATGAAGCAGATATCAAAGCTATGGTTGAGCAAGAGTTAGGTATCTCGTTTAGCGAGATGACCTTGATGAATGGTAGTGGCGGTAACCCGGGTAGAGATTTTAGCAATTTAGTGATTAGTAGGTATGATTTGGATTCTATTTCTGAATGGCGTTCATTAATGAGGGAACTTAGTCATGGTACGCATGTCGGCGGTATAATTGCGGCCAATAGAGACGGAACAGGTGTACATGGTGTTGCTTTTGAAAACGCCAGATTATATAATGCCAGCTGGGATTTTGGTAATAGTGATATTCTGGATGTGGTTAAAGATATGGTAGATAATGATGTTGATGTTATCAGCAATAGTTGGGGACAAGATACAGAGGATGGTTGGAGTGCATCGTCATTAAAATATTATATAGATAACAGTTGGGTAGCTGATACCAGGGATGCTTATATTTATGCGGCTAATCATAAAACTGTTTGGGTCCAAGCTGCCGGTAATGAAAGTTATAGCGATGCTCAGTTATGGGCAGGTTTAGGTGCTTTGGACTTATCAAGTTATGGATATAGTGGGCCGGGAGAATATGAAGTTCCTTATTTAGCCGTTGTAGCTCTAAGTGATGCAACCAAAAACAGTACAGCTCCAGCCGGTAAGTTGGCCAGTTATTCTAATTATTGCGGATCAGTAAAAAATTATTGCATAGCAGCGCCAGGAACGAATATTGAATCTACTGCAGCATCTGAACAAGGTGATATGTTGATGAGCGGTACTTCTATGGCAACACCTGTGGTTTCCGGTAGTATTGCACTTTTGAATGGTTATTATCCGTGGTTGTCGGCACAAAATGTAGCATATATTTTACTTGAAACGGCTAATAATAGAGGAGAGTATGCAGATAGTAATAAATATGGTCGCGGTGCGTTAGATTTAGAGGCGGCAATTACAACACCTGTAGGTAGTTTGAAGTTAGCAGAGGATACAGGCTTTACATCATTAAGTCCTGTTAGTAGTAATCGATTAGCATTGAGCGGAGCGATGCAAACGAAAATGCTTAAAGCAATGCCTAAGAGTGTAACGGCATTTGATGCTTTAAACCGTCCATTTGATTATAATGTATCAAATTTGGTTAGCAAAACACATGGTTCTAATGCAAATTTAAGAAATGAAGTTTCACATGCGGCTATGCCTAATTCTCAAAAAACAATTCGCGATG
>Ga0310694_10003057_pt1 | contig 16560 bp, 13 predicted proteins | sample 174DNAGHGhighgp2_FD_203884 | JGI IMG/M metagenome (GOLD analysis project Ga0310694, IMG submission 203884) | Sheep rumen microbial communities from Palmerston North, Manawatu-Wanganui, New Zealand - 1742 DNA GHGhigh gp2 (v2) (version 2) | ecosystem: Host-associated > Mammals > Digestive system... | reverse complement strand
GAAGCGTCGCGGATGATGTGCATCACCACCGGAACCATCTGCGTGACAAAAAGGGACAGGGCCAGCAGGATGATGATAATGGTGAGGATGGCCAGCACGGAATCCGGCAGGGCTTTCCCCTTGATCTTGCATTTGCGGAAAAGCCGCATGAGCGGATGGCCGATGAGCGACACCACAAAAGCCACCAGCACATAGACCAGCACGCTCCTGAAATACCAGCATGCCGCAAGAATGACGGCCAAAACGGCCAGATTCATCATCCATCCGGCCAGTTTATCGATGTTCCTTTCGTTTTCCATATCAATACCTTCTCGCCTGCAAAAATAAGAAAAAACAAGCAAAACCGCGTGCTTTAGAAGCAATATCCGATTCCCAGTTCTGCACAGGCAGTCTTAAAGCCAATCGCGGAAATCCCGGCCATATTTGCGCTCCACTTCCTTCAGCAGAAACGCTATTTCCGGAATCTGGTTAGGCATGGTTAATATTCGTTGACCAGCCAAATCTCTAAAAGCCGGTTAGGCAGTGAATACGTTTCACCTTCTTTTTGGATGACCCCGCGGTCATGGAGCACCCGCAAGGCACTTTGAACCGAGCTGGGGCTTTTTAAAAAATGCTTTTTGCAAAAAGCAATGGATGTCACCTGCGAAGCTTTCCCCTCTTTGGCGATGGCGATAAGCAGTTTTTTCTGCATTTCAGGAAGAGTACTCATTTGATCCTGAAATGTGCGGGCATAAGTCTTGATGACGTATGTCAGTACCGCAGGGAAAAGCTCCCCGGTGGCCTTCTCTCCCTTGCCAGTCCATGCGTACAGTTCAGATACCATGCGAATACTACAAGTCTTCCACCTTACGGCTTACACCGCACGTACGGGCTTTGTGAATCATGGCCGCCTCTTCATCAGGCGAAAGGTGGTCGTCTTTCCAAGCTTCGCTGAAAGTTTCCATAGACTCACCTGCTGAAGTATCGGAAACATATTCTTTCGGTTCCAGGGTACTCATCATGTCATGTTTTTTACTCTTCTGGAATATCCTCAACGTCTTCATAAAAAAAAATACGCGGTCTTTTCTTCTTCACTCCAAAAACGGCCAAATCGACAGGCTCGAAAGAATACTCGTCTTTTTCTAATAAATCCGACTCGGATAAACTCATGGGCAATTCTTTCGGCCGATAAATGCGGAAATGCTCCAGTGTCTCCATTTCATGACGGACGAGAGAAGGGTCTGCGGGCGTAACGGCGCCGCCAAGAGAGTAAGAGGCTTTTCGCTTCCCGTCCAACAAACTCTGAAGCCACGCGATGTATTTCTTCCTAGCTATCTCTACCCGCACACTCTCAAGTTGCGCTTCTATGCGTCTGACAAGCCCAGGCTCTTCTTCCCCACGATAAACGGAAAGAAAGAAGCGCAGCATATTATGGGAAATATGCAGTTGCTCATTCCGGCAGATTTGCAAACTGGAAATACCCGACAAGAGCACCCAGCGCGGATCCCGCTTCCCAATATGATGGTCATTAAGAGAAATCTCATTAATGACCAGATCGCCGTCATCTTCAATGTTTTTATACTTTATCCTGTGCGTAACCGACTCCTCGGCTTTAACATAATAAGACGGAATGATATACTCATTGTCATCCCGTTTGGGCAGAAAGACGTACGCTCTCCCTTTCCTTACCATGAATTGATAGGAATCTATTCGGATTTTCTTCAAAAAATACGGTTCCATGGAATGCAAGATTATTAATCAGCGGCGGTCATTTCGTGGAAATACTCCCAGATAAAGACCATAGACATGGTGTCCAACTCACAATAGCGCAGAAGGGCTTCTGCCAGGGCTTTTGTTTCAGTCTCAGAGGCAAACTGCAGTTTGGAATAAGCAGCCAATGCAGCTCCGCCATTGGCGATCTGTTCCCCCTCCTGCACATAGGTTGCGTCGAACTGTTCCAGCTCATCATCGGTGACCCCCAGATAGGAGGCGACGGAATCCAACAACTTGTATGGATTCTTCACCGTACTATCCGGATTGAAGTTGATCCAGGCCTTCGTATTGCCATTCTTGTAGTTCTGACTTGGAATTGTGTCGCCATAAATTGGCTCCTGATATTTCTTCTGAATAGCCTTGCTGGAGTTGAGGATAGCGGGAAGGACCGCCTTGATGGAATTACTGCCCTTCATGGAAGGATGGTAGTAGTATCGGAGAATGATGTCCAAAAGGTCGACCATGTCGCGTGAGCCTGTGTGACTGTTTCCGGCTTTTCGTTCAGCATCAGTGGCGCGTGTGATGGTATCGACAAAGCCTATCAGCTCTTCTTTATCTTGTTCCGAACTGGCAATCAATTGTTTCCGTATCGCACGAAGAATGGTGTTCTCGTGCGTGGCATAGCGGAATACGGTACCATTGTCCCCTTCCAGCTGTCGCTTTAATTCCCGTACAAATTCAAAATTAGGGAAGTGCCGTTTCTGCGTATTTAGATATTGCCCGGCATGGCGGATGCTCCCGTCAGTTTCAATTATGTGATGAGAGAACTGGAAGGCAACTTGTTCATACGGACGCATGCCCATATAGAAAGGCAGAGCCACAGCCGTGGTCTCAAAGTCTATCATGTGCAGAGGATACCGCCAAGCGGACATTTCGGCCTTGAGCCCGGGAATATCCAGATATACCCCGTCATGTATATTCTGGCTGAAATCAGAAAGCAACTCCTCCTTCCCCGTTGCAAGGCCGATTTGAAGGAGTTTGCGTTCAATATGCGTCAACCCGGGCTTTTTCCTGTCCGTTTCCTTAAAATCGTCCTTGCCAAGGTCCTGCAGGAAATACTTCCCTTCATGAATCATCTTGTCCCTGTCGATATATTGTCCCCACAGGTCTTGGACAAGCGGACGGGCAAAATCCTCTTCCGTAAAGTTCGCCAACTTCTTCCAGCATTCCTTTTTGCCATCCGCCATTCCGGGCGTTCCTTCATTGGAGTAATACGGGCACTTGAAGCACTTTGAACCCAAAGGGGAATCCTTCTTCTCATGCCCTACATACTCTTTGGCCATTTCCTTTACAAACTCCTGGAAACTGCAATGCATCAGTTCCTTCTGTTCTCCGGTTTGTCCGAAAATGATGCGGTCGGCCACCTCATCCACATCAATCGGAGTGAGTATCTGAGCATAACCCCTGAGTGATTCTGCACCAGGCTTTCGGACCACTTTGCTATGATGTTCATCCACTTTTACCAACTGAAAAAGTTGGTTGATGCCATCAAAATCGGCATACACAGATTTGTCGGCCAACATCAGAAAAGCTTTCACCTTAAACTGCGGTCCCAGTGCATTTTGAATGACGTATTTCTGAAAAGCGACATCGTACACATATTCAAGGATGGAACTACTCACTTTATCCTTGCTGCGCTTTTGCATAATACTGTCTTCTGCCGGATTCCAAGACTTGGCCTTAACCTCAATTAAATTAATGAGATTGCCTTTCTTCTCTATGATATCCGCCCGTACGAAACAGTTCTCCCAACGGAACGCGGCCTCGGCAATATTCACGGTGTCTTGCTTAAGCAGTTCCACCGTCTGCGCAATAGACTGGTCATAGCTTTTTACTGCTGCCAAATCGGCCTTTGGCTTTATATCGTAATACACTTTGGCTAAGTCTCCGGCCTGGTTGCCGCCATCGGCCAGCGCCTGCAGAAAACTGTCCTCGTTATTCTGGTTGGCATAGTGCTCACTGTCGTAGTAATAATACAACGACGCCGGACACTGCAGAGCCTGCTTGAAGGCCGATTTGGTGAAAAGCTTTTGCGTCATAAAGCCCTTGTATTGTGCAATTTACGTTTAGGATAGAAAGGCCAGAACTATAACAATATTCTTCCGTCATTAAAGAGAAAAGCCTCAAGATAGCCAGGAGAAGGAAGCCCAAGATTTCCACTAATTTGGTTCATTTCATTACAGAAAGACATATAGTGAGCAAGCGTTTGTCTTGCTTTTTGATTAGTATTTAAATCCGTATATATCCGATTCAGCACCTTTAAACTATTCGAATCAAAGATAAGGGGGAGAACAGTATTACCCATTTTCAAACTCTCTCCAACAAAATAGAGAATCTTGGTAAAGAAACTGACTCCCAAACCAGAAAAATGATTCTGACCTCCTCTACACATAGAAACAAAAGCGCCTTCAATATCATTATTCTCAATTAACTGAATGAGGTTTTTTATTATTGCTTTGACCTCTTGTCGCGGGATAGCAAAAGCGGCTTCGAAATAGCGCCGCCCATTCTGGAAGGTTCCAATATTGCCCCAAACCATAGTGCAGAGATACGCATCATATAAATTATTATTGGCGAAAAGGTCAACAATCTGTTGTCGCGTAACGACAGCATTAGGCATAACACCATATTTTTCCCTTAGCGCTTGAAACACTGGATTTCCCTGGTACATCGGTCTATCCCAGCGATTGTGTTCCCGATTAAAATTAAGTGCAGCCAAATCCCTATAATTAGGGAATTGTGTTCTAATATCGTTTTCTAACATAACTAAATGAATTAAAAAAGGATTCTGTAAAAATGTGTATCCCCGCAGTCCATAAAATGACAGAGGAAAGTTTGGCCAGGTAACCAATTATTCCTGATAATTAATTCTTTAATTGTTTTAGCGCCACGCAGGGTATCTCCATGATGGTAAGTTCCAATTTTCGCCTCGTACTGATGGCCATGATATTCAACAAATACTTGATCACAAAAATGCGGGAGTGTTTTGGCATTATCCATTATTTGGAGGGTACTTCCACTATCATAGACTTTCAACATTACAAAATTTCCCTTCCAAACAGTCATGGCGCTATCAAATACTGTAGGGTAATAGTGATCAACTCTGTCTATTTGACTATAACCCTGCCACGGACAATGGTTGTATTCGTATGTATATCCGCCGTAAAACATGTATTCCGGCATTGACTTTCCGCTTCGTACGGTCCGTGCCAGCGGAGCATTCCAGTCAAAGAAATTAGTCCAATTGAATCCGAAGGCATGGCCGGGCTGAATGATGGCGATCCCTTTTGGCGTAATCTTGTTGGCGAGATAGAGTCCGGCGTAGGCCGCCACTCCTTCTGCACCTAAAAACAGAAGTGAAAAACGTTTTGGTCCATGCTCTTCACCATACTCCCCATCTCTTTCCAGAACTGCCCAATGAGCAAATGGCTTCCAATCTGTTTGATAGCGGTTATACTCTTCCGGATTGATATAGTCCGGCATCTTCATTTGCTTGTCTGCACCAATATCTGCGGGATGAAGTACCCGGTGAGCAAATAGATGGTAACCGAGGAAGCCATTCAGGTTTTCAAGGAGTCTTTCCTCTCCCGTATGATAATCCACATAAACGAAACTGCAAATTCCAAGGTGTGAGAAGTGCATGTTGCAGTACCGGATCAATTCTCCATCGATATCGCATGCTGGATAGAAAAGAGAATCCTTAAGCAATTCTTTCAATGCGAAAGGACCCCGCTCAATGTCGTAGACCTTTAGTTTTTTTAGAGTAGTAATGTTCATAATCTGAATTTTAACTTTTTGTCTGACAACTATCTTTGTCCACGGTATGGGCAATTACAAGTGGCTTTATTCTGTTTGGGGCAGGAGTCACATACAGAACGCATTTTAACAAGTCCGTTGTAGAAACTCGGGGACGCCTCGCTCAGGCTATGACCAGCCGCTTTCGACTGAGGCATAGTCTCCAAGTTATGCCACGGTCCGTGCATAACATAATTTGAAAAATCTTTTAAAATCATTTCAAAGGGTTTGTCAAAGGGAACAGCCACTCGTTTATATTGATTGGCTATTTCATCATCGAAAACTAGAACCAAACGCGTTTCCTTTTCGTAGTTCCAACCAAACTCTTTAAATAAATAAGGATGTTCTTCCATCAATCGACTCACATCATCACAATCAACAAGCCGATAGCGATCCGTATCATAGAAGAAAAGACCTTCGTTGGGATCGTTTTTATTTTTCCCCAGATTCTTCTTGCTCCAGTAGGCTACGTCAACAAGCCTCACCTCGACTTTATTGTCGAGCAGTTTCAACAAGCCTTTGGAATCAATGCCATATATGCGAATCTTATTCTCTTTAAAATCCTTTATCCATTGAATTATTACTTTTCTGGGAAACCTTATTTTAATGGCTTCCTCATTCGGAATGCCATAATTAGTCCACATGGAAATATTTTCAGTAGGGCCAAAGGAGAAACTGGTAAAGAAGACTCTTTTTCCACAGCGCTTGTCATTAATATCGTTCATATTATCAGCAGCGCCAAGGTGTAGCATTCGATGCGGGATGCTATCATCGGGCACTACTACGGGATTAACCATCTTACAAAGTGACGACCAGTTTGTAAGATGATTGTAACCTAAACGATGTTCGTTTGTAGTGAGCATATGGAGAAATTCGCTACTTGAAATCAGGCATTCTCCATTTTGTTTTCTTTCTAATATTATCCCCTTTTTCATATGAAAACTCCTGTTAAGAGAAGATTCTCAATCATCGCTTTATCGCATTGTTGAACCTGATTGCGTATAATATTACATACATTGGCGTCCCTATGTTTCCCCAAGTTACAAAGGAAATACTCAATCTTATCTGGCTTAATATATTAGATTGGGCTATTCCACAAATTTATAGTATGATACCTATCATCTCAATTAAACGAGTTAATTATTATACAATTCATAAAACGGCGCAAACTTCCCATTCACGCCAGTCTCTTCCGGCTTTCCGTGCTCCAAAATGGCGAAGCGGATGTCTTTGAAGCGGCCGAAGAATTCGTCCTCGTCCAGGATATCTCGGAAAAGAGGGGCAACGAGTTCCGGCCGGAGCCGGAAAGCGCCACAGCCGAAGGCTCCGAGTACGAGGGAGTCGTGTCCGCAGTTAAGTGCAATCCGGAAAATAGTTCTTATTTTATCCTGCATGATGGCGCGCCCCTCTGGCGTAAAGCCACCGTCATCGGCCCGATACTCCAGGTTGTCATTTGCGTAGCGGTTGGTATCACGGAAGTTTAGAGCTGCCACCGAGATCACTCCAACCTGGAAAGGCTCCTCCAGTAGTGCGAAGCCGTTGCTCATGTCACGGAACACAGTAACACCGGGCGAATAGACGCCCCCGTAACGGATATGTAACGGGTAAGCTCTCCGGATGAAAGGTGCGCTACATCCAGTGGCCGATTCTTCGCTATAGTACTGATACAGCGAACGGGAGAGTGTGCTTACACGGCACAGGCTTTCCTCCTGCGCATTGGATCCTCTGTCATATCCGCCGCAGGCGTGATAAGCACTGGCCAGATTAAGAACGGCGGGATTCAAGCCAGCATCAATCATATCCTTGGCAACGAGCATGCTGTCCTGGTTCACGACAGAGGTCTTTGTGGAGCCAGGAACGACAGGATGACCAGCACTTGAGAGCGGCTTATCGTAAACCACAGTCCCGGAAATCATCGGATCATTGGCCGGGAGGGCGACCTTTTTGCCGGAGACCGTCAGGTATCCTCCTGCCCGGAAAATTTCGCAGTTGCTTTTGTAAACAGAGTAGTTTACATTATGCGGTCCATAGCGGCCCTTTCTAGCGTCCACTTTAGCTTTCTCGTGGTCCCATGAAGGGAATTGGAATTGATTATAGCTCATACGTTTTCTAGATTTGTCCGGGGTAAAGGTAAGCTTTCTTTTTTATAGTGTCAATCGTAATGTTCCTAAACTAGGAATACCTTTGGCACATTTCATCAATCTTGGCAATAATCGTGTCCCGAAGCGTAGCTGGTTCCAAAACTTCAATGGTAGCTCCGTGGCTGAGGAGTGCATGGATGAACTCGGGGGCTTCGGGACTCAAGAAGAAAGAGAATACAGCATAATCCTCTCCGGTCTCTATCTCTCTCTGGGTTGGGTGGAACGGGGCGGAACGCCAATAGGCGGCTTCTTTGCCGAAGGCCTTGATTGTAACTGTCTGAGGCTCCCCAACCATTGTAATGCCATATGCATACCGGAAGTGCGCCGCTGCATCAAAACCTTCCGGCAGCGTAAAAGTTTCGTCCAGGACGTTCAAACCTTTGAGGCGGTCATCCAGTGCAAATGTCCTTTCCATACCACCATCATCGGCTAAAAGATACCACCTTCGCCGAAACATTTTCAGACAGTATGGGGCAATCTTTCGCTGCGTTGTGTACGCATCTCCATACTTCTTATAATCCAGCATAATCTTCTTTCCTCGGGACATGGCATCTGCAATGTCTTCCAGCCACCTGATGGCCACTTGAGGTTCCCGCTCAAAAAGGATGCGTCCACGCAGTTTCTTGTCGCGGTCCAATTTGGCGTTTAGAGACACATTGCTATAAAGAAGATGGTCAAGTTGGCCGTGATAATTATCGACCTTATATTTATGATCTCCTGGTTTCTTTGAATGGACGATATTGATATGGAGCATTTTGGGAATAGCAGCCAACATCTTGTTGAATGTGCTTCTGGAGAGGTTTTTATTGCCGGGATTCACCCTTTCATCTTTCCTCCATTTTTCTGCTATCTTGTTGAATGTGGCACCATCTTCTCTAAGTAGGAACTCGACAAGCCAGATGTATTTTTCGATATAGTTGCTCCCCTCTTTTTTACTGACCTTTTCTTTTCCTTTTCCGTCAATGGTGCCGATAACTCTTCCTCTGCGGAAAGCAAAACCTTCCCAAAAACCGTCGTTTTCCTTTGGTTGAAGTTCATCATAGATGCAGGGGGCTTGCTGGTGGCCCTTTCTGTTGAGAACCCCCCAGTAACCGTCCTTTTTCACCAAAAAATAATAAATGGGATTCTTCTGTTTTTCCACAAGTTTTGCGGAATAGAAGCAAATCTCTTCGTATTCACAGGGAATGGATTCTATTTTCTTTATAGAATCGGCTTGAACGCCCCAAAGCCAGTGTTTATTCTGAAGCAGGGTGACCTTTTTACCATTACTCTCCATCTCGACACTCTCGATGCCCTCATAAGGCTCCAGCGTATTTGCCCTCAGTTCGATGGTCTTTTCTTCAAATCGGAAGCTGACTTTTGCCTTAGTACCTTGTATATCGGTTATGCGGCCTATGCCGAATTGTGCGTGCTTTACCCTGCAACCTACGGGAAGGCGTTGCTGAAGTTCCGGAGACAAGGGATTTTCCTCAAGGGACGGAGCCTCCGGGTAAGTCCCTTCAATGAAAGCCTTGATAAGCCCGGCGTGCGATAAGGGCTTGTCTATATTTATGTCGCAATTGGTATTATAATCAACTAGGATGACATCTCCTTGTAAGGCTAGTTTGCGAATCTTATCTACTACATCGGAAACCTTATTTTCCAAAACCCAGCGATATGCTGGAGCATAAATATAGCGACGCGCATCCACAGCTCCGAGCAAGTCATCTTTCCTGCCGGACACACCTTTTCGATGTCCGAGAATTGGCCCGAACCTGCGGATGCTACGCTTGAGGCCCTTCATGGAAGTGTTTTTGAAAAGAGACGTGTCAATATCCGCCATCTGGAATACCTTCAACCCCTGCCAGATACCCTCTACGCTGGCGGATACCCAGTTTGGCGAAAATGGAACAGGGATACCCCGGTGAGGGTAGAATGGGCTGAGTTTCTGATAGTTTTCGTCCGCAGAGTTAGATGTGACATCAATAATAGTAGCTTTGGGGTATAATTCCTCAATGCTCATAATCCGCTTCCGGTGTTTCTTTTCGCCCACCAGTTTACCCAGTTCTCTATCCTTTCTCTCTTTCTCCTCCCGTTTTTTCTTATTTTCCTCAATGACAGCGCTGAGCCTTTTTCTTGGAAGAACTATAATCATAACGTGTTTTAGTGGTCATCTACAAATATAATAATTATATTCCATAACTAGGAACACTTTTCCGAATTGTTAGGCAACTATTATATATTTTTGTCCTCGAAAATTTTCACCTCTCACCTATCAAATATAGTTTAATGGAATTAAATCTTTCCATTAACTCTATTTGTCCAATAGTTCTTTGACATATTGTTTTAGTTAATAGTGGTTTTTCAATCACTATACCTTATTCACGTATATACTTGAAAATTAACATTAAAACCAATTATTATGATTATTGTAAAAAACCACAAATGCAGTATTGAAAAACTTAAAAGTGATTATCCGAATGCCGTCATTATCGATGTCACTTCTCACGCCAAAGACGAGTTTCTCCGGCTCTCTCCCTTCTATCCGCTTGGCGGAATCCCGGTGCCGTACTCGCCGGGCTGGACCGCCTCCTGCATGGAGGCCATCTGGCAGGGCCTGAAGGATTATGATTCCGTCGGGACCGACTACTCTCTCTTTAAGAACACTACCATGAAGAATCTCAAGCGCACCACCCGTCGGTTCGGCCATTTGCGAGGCCACCGGAAAGGGGTGGGGAGCAAGGACCTTCTCGGGTACATTGATGCACGCAAATACATTTATCTTCCCACCTATAAGTGGATTCTAGAAAACAAAGTTCAAAATGAGATTGAAACGATTAAAACTCTTGCTCAGACGCATGATGTTATCCTCCTGGACTACGCAACTAATGCTGACGTGGAGGATTGCACAAAGCCCCTCTCCCATGCCGCACTCATCAAAACCTTCATCGAGGGGAACTACCCCTGCTACGAAACTGTGAGTTCCGCTCTGCAAGAGCCGGTCAGCCCGGGCACCTCTTTCCATGTGGGGCAGCGGGTCCGTCATCCCAAATTCGGGGTGGGAGTTATCAAACGTCTGGAGGGAGAAAGGGCGGTGGTAGATTTCGAAGAGATTGGCGAGAAACTCCTAGCCTTTCGCTTTGCCAAACTGGAGGTGGCCTAAACGCCACCTCTATCCTTCGAGTCCTGACATTTACTTTAAAGAAGCAAAAGATGAAAAGAAAGTACATTGAAATTGCAGACGGAGGCGGAGACCTCCTGGCTGTATGTAGAGAGGTTGGCGGTGAGCCCCTTTGGGGGTTCATGGACCGGAGTGGCCGGGAGGTAATCCCCTGTATGTTCAAAAAAGCTGGACCTTTTTCGGAAGGTCTTGCCGCAGTAAGAGATGAATTCGGGTCTTATTTCATAAATGAATCAGGTGAATTCGTCTTCGTATGCAATGACAACTATGAATATGACCTATGCGAGAACGGTAAGATCCGAGTGGAAGACCCGGACAATGAGCGCTACTTCTACGTGAACAAGAAAGGGAAGAAGATATCTCCCTGGAAAATGATAGATGAACCTTACGATCGATACTTGAGTGAAGGTCTTCGTGCAATAGACTATGATTGTGGCGATTCCCCCTGTTCCTGGGAAAATGCAAAAGGAAACACGGTTATCGCTGCCCGCGACCTGGATTTCTATAATGGCAACGACTTTCACGACCGTATAGCCTCAGCCTCTCATACCAAGTACGGTCATTACGGCTATCTGGATCAGCGTGGCCAAATACTCGTTGACTTCGTTTTCACAAACGCCTTCGACTCGGACAAGGGGATGCTTCCTGTCTCCGTTGGTGGCCACTGGGGCTTCATCGACCTGGAATGTAATGAGCTCATCCCCCTGGTTTATTGTTATTCCCGCTTTAATGCAGATGGGATAGCCGTCGTGTCCAGGATGGAAGAGGACACTACAAACGATATCGAATCCCGGAAGCATAGACGCGGAGCCATCGACCGCGCCGGGCGGGAGGTCATTCCCTTCCTCTATAAGAATATCGTCAAGATGAAGGGAGGGTACGCCGCTCTTACTAATAATGGCCGAGTGGAATGGATTGATATGGATCCACCAACGATGGAAGGCTATGCATTTGCATTCGATTATGATGATGCTCCTGTCCGCAAGGTGGCTCGCCTTATAGGCGGGAAACTGTACTGGGGCTTCACCGACATGGACGGCCAGGAGATTGTGTCCTGCGAGTGGGATGATGCCATGCTGCTGGGCGGAGTTATCCGCGTGAAGCGGGATAGCCTCTGGGGGCTGATGGACCTCTCTGGCAAAGAGCTCTCCGCCTGCAGGTTCGACTCTGCATTCGCCCCGTACAGAGAGGGGCGGTGTGCTGTACAGCGTGGCGGCCTATGGGGCTTCGTGAACGAGCGGGGAGAAGAGGTGGTTGAGTGCAGCTATGATGCCGTTACGGATTTCCAGGGCGGCCGCAGCGTGGTTCTCCTCGACGAGCATTACGGCTTCATTGACACGGACGGCGCGGCAGTGACTCCTCTGATGTATGATATGGCTCTTCCATTCTCTGAGGGCCTAGCCGAGGTCTGGCGGGATGGCTATGCGGGCTCTATCAACACAGAGGGCAAGGAAATTCTCCCCTGTGAGTTCGACTACGTAGACGAGTGCTCGGAGGGGCTTGTGATGGCAAAGAAAGGGAAGCATTGGGTATTCTATGACACGGAGGGGAAAGTGGCCATCGACCTGGCCGAGATGGATATCGATGGGGTATCGCGCTTCAAGGAAGGTCTTTGCGGCATATCGAGAGACTGGAAATGGGGCTTCATCGACCGCAGCGGGAAACAGGTTCTGCCTTTCCGTTTCAAGTATCCCTACTTCAACGGACGCATCCAATTCTGGAAAGGCCTATGTAAGACATCCACGGAGGAAGCATATCCGTTGGTAGGCTGTTTCAATACTAAAGGAGAGGCTGTCATCCCCCCTGCGTATGACCGGATATGGTTTTTGGAAAAGAACCTTGTAGAAGTGTGGAAACGGGGAGTGGGAACGGGGTTACTAGGCTTCGACGGAAAGGAAATCGTTCCCTGCCTGTATGATTCTGTGGCAATCGACAAGGAGGGGAAAATTGTGGCGACAAAAAACAACATGAAAACTATTTATTCACTTGAAGGAAAAATATATGAGTAACAGCATTTCTGAATCCCTTGACAACATCAACATCATTCTTGACACCAAATGCCACGATGCAGGCGGTGAGCTGCACTTTGATCCCGAGCATCTCGGGATCTTCCGGGAGGAGACTGCCTATCTCGGAGAGCGCCTGGGCCTGAGTCCTTTCCAATGCGTCCTTCTTGCCGTTATTATCCAACTCCCGGAAGGGCGCTGCAGCATTCGGAAGGTGGGGTCGACACTCGGCATGAGCTACCTCAAGACACTCTCCTATTCGGAGGATTTCGACAAATTGCGTGAAATGGGGTACATCCGCATTGAACCGGACAACGACATCAAGGTAACATCAGAGGCCATCTCTGCGCTGATGAATGACAGTGCGCTTGAAAAGCCGAAAGTAGAAGGACTCACGGCCAAAGAAATATTCCGCCGAATCAGTATGTCGATGAGACTCCTTGCCCGGAATCAGATGAAAGAAGAAAATGTTTTGGAGGAAACCGACCTCTTAATTCGTTCCAACCCGGAAGTGCCCTTCTCCGCCGCCTGCATCAACCTTTTTAAAGCTCCCGAGATTGGCCGAAATGAACGCTTCCTCTTCTATGTGCTTTCCTATCTTCACGTCTGCAAGGGTTTCATGAATTTCGATTCCGATGACATACAGGGGTATTATACAGACGACAGCACTTTTTACGGGATCCAGAGCCGCATGGAAGATAACGGCCTCGAACTGCAGGCAAAAGGACTTGTCGTTCCTTCTTCCCTGAACGGGTTCATGGCCAAGGGAACTTATTCGTTCAGTGATACTGCGGAAAAGACGTTCTTCCGGGAGCTCAGTATCCCTTCTGTGAATGTACACATGGTGGATTTGAAAGACATGCAGAATAAACCCGAAAAGAATCTGTTCTACAATCCCCGGGAAGCCGAGCAGATTGAGCGGCTCTCCTCTCTCCTGGATTCGAAGCACCTGAACGAGGTTTTTCAGGCCATGACGGCAAGGGGCCTCCGCACGGGCTTCACCTGCCTTTTCTTCGGCTCTCCCGGCACTGGGAAAACGGAGACCGTTTACCAGCTGGCCAGGCGGACAGGCCGTAAAATCCTGGAGGCCGATGTGGCCAAGCTCCGCAACTGCTATATAGGAGAGACCGAAAAGAACGTTCGAAAGCTATTCGTGGATTACCGCCTCGCCAATGAGGAGAACGAACTCTCACCCATCCTCCTTTTCAATGAGGCCGATGCCATCTTGGGGAAACGTATGGAGGGAGCCTCCCGCGCAGCGGACAGAATGGAAAACAGTGTCCAGAATATTCTTCTACAGGAGCTGGAGGATTTCAGCGGCATTTTCATTGCCACCACCAACTTTACCACGAATCTGGATCCGGCGTTTGATCGACGTTTCCTTTACAAGATTTGCTTCGAAAAGCCTGCGCTTGAACCCCGGGCAAAAATATGGAAATCTCAGTTCCCTGCGCTTTCTGAGGAAGAAGCCTTGTCCATCGCATCAGCGTTCGATCTTAGTGGCGGTCAGATCGAAAATGTAGTGAGAAAGAATGCCGTAGACAGCATTCTTACCGGGAAAGAAGGGAGTTATGAAGATCTCCTCCGATATTGCAGGGAAGAATCATTGGGTAACAATAACAGAAATAGAATAGGATTTTAAATATGGAGAATTCGATACTTGACCGCGGAATGGCCGTCATCGCCAAAGTCTTTGGCCTCATAATGGGGTTCTTTTGTATCCCGCTTTTGTTTGCAGCCTGGGAACTCTATTTCGCTTTTTTTCTGTATCTGGGACCGGTGGCCCTCCTGGTGAGGGCCCTGTTTCCCGGTTCTGCGCCCCGAATTAACCGGGCCTTCAACAAGTCTTGGGATTTGATCAAACGGTTAACTGTTGGCTATATCAAACTTTTCCTGGGGTTTTAGCACTTCGGAATGATTCTGAGAAATCATACCCTACTTACCCCTGCAGGCTCCATCCGCCACCCCATGTAATGAGTTTCAAGCCGGGCGTACTTATATTGCGAAAAATATCGCAACGAAAATTTTCGCAATGACTGCCCCGCCCCTACCGGTCCAAAACCGGGACAGGGTATGGGCGAAAACGCCCCGTTTTGACCCTACCCTACCATCGGCGCGGACCCCTAGCGGCACCCATATCCCCTCCATCGACCCCCATACCTGCCGCACCCATGTCCGATATGCAAAAAAATGACTATATTTGTAGTATGACGGACATTTTCCAGGGACTGAATTCGCGCCAGCGGGAGGCCGTAGAGGCCACCGAGGGGCGCATCCGCGTGGTGGCGGGCGCCGGGACGGGCAAAACCAAGGCCCTGACGCACCGCTATGCCTACTTGGTGAATGTCCTGGGCATCGACCCGGCCAATCTGTTGTGCCTCACCTTCACCAACAAGGCTGCGGCCGAAATGCGCAGCCGCATCGCCGCCATGGTCCACAGCGGGGACTACAACGACTTCGTGTGCACCCTGCACGGCTTCTGCGTCAAGTTCCTTAGGAAGGAAATCTACCGCATCGGCTTTCCCAAATCCTTCACCGTGCTGGACGAGGAAGACAGCAAGGCCATTGCCAAGCAGGCCATGGACGAGTTGGGACTCAAGCGCACGGAAAAGACGGTGAAGCAGTTCCTGGATGCCATCGGGGCCGAAAAAGCCCTCAACGGCTACATCCAAACCTATATGCTGCCGGGCAGCGTGGTCTCCGACGAAATGCGCCGCACTTCCCGCCTGGCCGCCTACGTGAGCCGCCAGATGAAAAACTACGCGCTGGACTTCGACGACCTGATGAACGTCACCAAGTACATCCTGGACCGTTTTCCGGACGCCTGCGAGGAGTGGCAGACCCGCCTCAACTACATCATGGTGGACGAGGCGCAGGACTGCAACCTGGACGACTGGGACCTCATCGAGCGCCTGAGCGCCAAACACCGGAACCTCTTCATCGTGGGAGACCCCGACCAGGCCATCTACGAGTGGCGCGGCGCCCGGCCGGACCTTTTTGTCAATTTCGCGGCCGACAAAACCATCATCCTGGACGAGAACTACCGCTCTACGCCCCGTATCCTGGACGTAGCCAACAGCGTCATTTCCAACAACCAGAACCGCATCCCCAAAGACCTCTTCACCCGCAAGGCCGAGGGCAGGGCCGTCATTCACTTCCACGGCAAAAGCGAGAAGGAGGAGACCGAATGGATTGTGACGCAGATCAAGCGCCTGCTGGAAGGCGGCGCCCGCGTGAGCGACATCGCCATCCTCTACCGCAGCAGTTATCTCTCCCGCGCCCTGGAGCAGGAACTGCTCAATGCCCACCTGGAATACACCATCTGGGGCGGCACGCGCTTTTTCGAGCGGCGGGAAATCAAGGATGCGCTCAGTTATTTGCGCCTTGTTAGCAACCAGGACGACGATCTCTCCTTCGAGCGCATTATCAACGTGCCTTCGCGCAAGCTGGGGCGCAAGTTCCTGGACGGCATCCGGGCCCTGGCCGATGAGAGGGGCATCTCGCTCTACAGCGCCCTGCAACTGAACGGCGATGCCAAATCGGCCCCCTTTGTGGAACTTATCGAGGATGCCAAGCGGTTTGCGCTGGAAAACCGGGTGAGCGACCTTCTGAACCGCCTGCTGGACCGTTCCGGCTACAAGAAAATGGTGCGCGAAGACCAGGACGAGGACCGTCTCGAGAACCTGGACGAACTCCTTTCCAGCAT
>Ga0310694_10003056_pt1 | contig 16563 bp, 17 predicted proteins | sample 174DNAGHGhighgp2_FD_203884 | JGI IMG/M metagenome (GOLD analysis project Ga0310694, IMG submission 203884) | Sheep rumen microbial communities from Palmerston North, Manawatu-Wanganui, New Zealand - 1742 DNA GHGhigh gp2 (v2) (version 2) | ecosystem: Host-associated > Mammals > Digestive system... | reverse complement strand
CGTATTATCAATAATAAGGTAATTCTTGTGTGTTTTTGGCTTACTTATGGCCCGCTATAAAAAACAATAGAATTGCAATAAATATGAAGATTGTAATTTGCAAGATATTTATTCTATGACATGGATGGCCTCTCGGAAATTCAATCAACCACGTAAGATGCTGATAGTGGTCTAGTTAGTAGATGGGGTAATGACGCGGGCAGCGGCGTGGAAGTGGGTGGCGTAGTAATTCTGACGCAGGTCATCGACAGCGACGCCGCGAGACGATGACGAGTGAACGAATTTGTTGTCTTTCAGGTAGATGCCGACGTGGGAGACACGTCCGTCACCATTGGTGCAGAAAAAGACCAGATCGCCCTCACGCAAGTCGTCCAGGTCGATGACACGGCAGTTCTCTTCCAGCATCTTGGCTGAATTGCGGTGAACCTTGATGTCATAAACCTTGAGAAAAACCTCCATGACCATACCCGAGCAGTCGGTACCCTCGCCGCAGGTGTGCGCACCGTAAACATAGGGGGTGCCTAACCAGCGCTTGAGTTCCTTGTAGAGATGCTTGTTGTCGTGCCGTCCCAACTTGATGTCGAGACGTGCCCACTCGTCGCTCACGAGTCCGTGTCCGCTTTGCGGGATGGGTTTGTGTTTTTCGGCCTTGCTGTCGTCGGGGTTGTCGGCACTTGCGCTGCCGCCACGGTTGCGCCGCTCATGATAGGGCCGATAGGTGTGTGTATTGTGACTGGTACTGCGGCACGATACCACTGGCAGCGACAAGAGTATCGCCGCTGCCAGATAGAGTATCTTTTTGCCGTAATTAGCCATTAGGCATCAGGTTGTTTATTCTTTCTCTTCTTTGCCGGTGGGAGCGGGCTTGATGACATTCTCGTCCTTATTCTCCTCTTCCTCCTTAGTGGTAAAGTCGGTGATGCCGGCAACGATAAGGATATTGTACCAGGTGATGATTTTCTTGATGTCACTGTTGTGTACACGTTCCTTGTCCCAGTTCTCGAGAACGCCATCCATGAACGTGTGGAGATCCTCGTTGGTTGAGATGGTCTTGAGCTCGATGCGGTCGTTGTTATATTTCTTGCCGATGTTCTCGAATACCTGTGACAGGGGCACGTCCTCGCTCGTGGTGAAGATGGAGATGTCACCCAGCGACATCACGCGCTCACGTGAATGCACGGGGAAACGCTTCTTATCGGTGAGGCCCTCGACGAGCAACATGTTTTTACCGTAGGAAATGAGTTTGTAAAGTCCGGAACGACCCGAAATAGATAAAATTTTCTTCAGCATAATTTTAAATGAATAATGTTGATGTTTAATGATATAGTTGATTGTTGTTAATGTTTACTTAGTAGATTGAGGACCTGTGGCAGGACTGCGGTCACATCATCGTTGATAATGGGGTGCTCTCCCGTTGCCAGTGCATCCTCGACGCTTTGGGCAGCGATGCGCTCACGCACCTGTTGCTCGGTGAGTCCGCTGCGGGCCATGACCCGCGGGATGCGCACACTGGCCGGAGCAGTCACGTGCCACACCTCATCGACCAGCCGGTCAAGTCCGGCAGTGCGCAGCAGGGCGGTCTCGACAAATGCCACTCGGGCACCGTTGTCGGCTTGACGCTGAGCCCACTGCTGCATGTCCCTCGCTGTGGCGGGATGGACGATGCCGTTGAGGCGTGCCAGTGCCTTGTCGTCACCAAAGGCCACCTCGCTCAGGTGCTCGCGGTTGAGCGTGCCGTCGTTGTGATATGTCTCCTTGCCGAAGGCCTCTATCAGCAGGTGTCTCACCTCTTCATTCTCGGTCATTAAGGCCTTGGCGCGGCTATCACAGTCATAGACCTCGTGACCCATGACCTGTACCAGACGTGCAACGACGCTCTTGCCGCTGCCGATTCCTCCTGTGATAGCGATGAGTTTCATGTCCTGCTCACTCAATGCTTCTCGATGATGTACTCCACGCTGTCGTGTGACAATTCCACATCCTGATAAGCGGCCGGCATCTCGCCAATCATCACCTTGACCTTGTTACTGGGAGATGCAAAGTCCACCGCATTGTAATCGACCACCGCCGTGATACCGGCGTCATCCTTGATGCGGCTCACCGGCGAACGGTAGTTCACCTCAACATCGCTGGGGAAGAGCAGCATCTTTACCCCTGCAGGGGCGTTGCGCACGACAATCTTGACGGTGCGTGTCTGCTGTTTGAGTTTCTCGATGGGCACGATGATGTCGATGGCCCGTGGCTCGATAACGGCTCCGTTGATGGGAGCGATGGTCACTCGGCGACGCAGGGTGTCGGTCAAGTCGGTCTCCTCGACATGGTAGGTATAGACCTCGTTGATCTCGCTCAAGGTCTTGGCGTCGCTGAACACGAGCACCGAGTCCTGACTCTGTATTAAGGCACCATAGCGCGTGTAGTCTTCACGCGGCTCCACAAGGATGTCGGTCTTGACAGGCACTTTCTTGCCAGGCAGGTCAGTGAAGCGGATGTTGATGTTCTCGGGCAGTACGCTCACGATGGTGGCATGCTTGTTCAATATGGCCGCCAACGCCTTCTTCAAGTGGCTCTGATCCACCTTAAAGTTACCGTTGCCGTCGTTATAGTCGCCAAAGCGCAACGTTAGGGTGGGTGTCTTGTGGAACAGGTAAGAGAAGAACCTGTAGCCACGGTCACTCACCGTAACCGTGAGCGTGTCGGGCACCCTTGAGAGCAGATGCACATTGCTGGGCATACTCACCTTGACGGGTACCTCCATATCGAGTTTTACATCACTGTTGAAGGTCAGGAAACTCCAGAACACGGCCGAGATGACCACAAAGCACAGGTAGAGGAGAATCGACCTTGTGCGGGGCGATTCCTTCAACCGATCCTGTAAATCGTTCCAGAGTTTCATGATTGCTCAACGATTGGGCTTACTTGGTAGCTTCGGGGACATCTTCCATTGACTGGTAGATGGAGTTCTTGTCGATCTTGATGGTGACGTTGCTGTCGATCTCGAGCAAGACGTAATTGTCCTTGATCTCACGGATACGGCCATAGATGCCGCCAGCGGTCATCACTTTGTCGCCTTTCTGGAGGCTGTTGCGGAAGTTATTGATCTTCTTCTGCTTCTTCTGCTGCGGAGCAATCATGAAAAAGTAGAAAATAGCGATAAGTGCAATAATCATGACCATGCTGCTCCAACCTGAACCGGCGGCTCCAGCCTGTAATAAAATCGAATTAAGCATAATGATATGTCTTCTTTATTTGTTAAACAATAAGTTATTCTTCACTGTAAATCATGTTCGGCTTAGTGCTTGAGGAGTTTTCCCTCCTTGCGCAACTGCCTGACGGCGTTGTTGAGAATACCGTTGACAAACTTGCCGCTGGCTGCGGTGCTGAAGTTCTTGGCCAGCTCGATATACTCGTTGAGCGTCACGGCGGCAGGTATCTTTTCAAAGGTGCGCAACTCGGCAAGTGCGGCACACATGATGATGCGGTCCATGAGCACAATGCGGTCCTTGTCCCATCGGCTGTCCTGTACCAGTTCGTCGATGATGGCGTTGTTCTCGGGCATCTGAACGACAGTCGAGCGGAACAATTCCTTGCCGAACTCGCTGTCTTCCTCATCCTTGAACATGGGCAGAATGGCTTCCTCCTCGCCCTCGGCAATGCGCCTGAAAGTCTTGATTACAAACTGTCCCAGCAGGTCGATATCGTCCTCGGTCCAGAACAGTGAACGCTGCTCGACAGCATCCAGCATGTTCTCGTCGGGCAGGATGACCTGTTTCATGAGTTGTTGCCACAGCAGGCTGTCGGCAGTGAAACTGTCTTCCTCATCGGCCATGTAGTCGTTGTAGAGCTCGCTCTTGAGCACTTTGTCAAGCATCAGTCGCTCAAAGATGGGGTCATCGTTCCAGGTGACGGTGTGCTCTTGGGCAAACTGCTGCAACTGCTCATTCTCGGCAAGGGCCTTCACGAGACGGTTGTTGACAAACTTCATGTTGGGATTCAGATCCTCCTCGCTGGGCATGTACTTGTTGCGTGCCTCGTCGAGACGCATTTCCTGGATGTGGGTAAGCTCCACGGGCAGGCGCATCAGGTAGTGATACAGCTCGTAGGTCTTGTCAAGACTGGTTTCCAGGTCCTTGAGCGCGTTGTCCAGGGTGCGCTCGGGACGTGTAAGCATATAGGAGTACAGGTTTTGTACGACCTTGGTGCGGATTAATACTCGATTTATCATAGTGTCAGTGTTTGAACTTGCAAAGTTAACGAAAAAAGGTTGCTCGGGCAACTAAATCACGGGTTAATTCACTTCCTGATTGTCGTTGAGGCGCTGTCTCACGACCTCATAAATCATGATGCCGCCAGCAACCGACACGTTGAGCGAATTGATGTGCCCGAATTCGGGAATCAGCACCTGGGTGTCACAGAGTTTCATGATTTCAGGTGAGATACCCTTGTCCTCGGCACCAAGAACGATGGCTACAGGACCCGTATAATCGGCTTGAGTATAGGGCAACTGCTGCTTGTCGCTGGTGCCCACAATCTTGAAGCCGCTGTCACGCAACAACTTGACGGCACTGACCAGATTGTGCTCACGGCACACGGGCAGGTAGTTGAGGGCGCCTGCTGATGTCTTGACGGCATCGGCATTGACGCTGACGCTCTCGCGGTCGGGGATGACGATGGCGCTCACGCCGGCGCACTCACAGGTGCGGGCCACGGCGCCAAAGTTGCGCACGTCGGTCACGCCGTCGAGTACGACGACAAAGGGGTTCTCACCCTCGTCAAACATTTGTGGAACCAGATCCTCGACGCGGTAATAGGTCACTGCCGCCATCATGGCGAGCACACCCTGATGGTTGCGGCGGGTGATGCGGTCGATTTTCTGCACCGGTACGCGTTGCACCGGTACGCGCAGACTTCTTGCGCGTTCGCTGATTTCCTTCGCGGTCTCGTCGTTGAGTGTCTTGCTCAAAAAGATTTTGTCGATGTCCTTGCCAGCATCGAAGGCTTCGAGCACGGCATGGATGCCGTAGATGTATTGGCTCTTGTCGATCATTGCGGTTTCTTATTGTGCTTAATGAGTGATTTAGCGTTCTCTATAGCGGCCTGCTTGAGGTCTTTGCCGCTGAGCATGCGTGCGATTTCCATCACGTGCTCGTCGGCGTTGAGGGTCTCAACGCGGGTGAGCGTTTCAACATCGGTGTCGGTCTTGAACACGCGCAGGTGGTGGTCACCGCTGGCGGCCACCTGGGGCAGGTGGGTGATGGCGATAACCTGGATGCTGCGTGCGATGTCGGCCATCATCTCGCCGATCATGTTGGCCACCTCGCCGCTCACGCCGGTGTCCACCTCGTCAAAGATGATGCTGGGCAGGCGCATGTGGCGGGCAATGATGGTCTTGATGCAGAGCATCACGCGTGAAATCTCGCCGCCCGATGCCGTGTCCTTGACGGGCATGGGGCGCTGGTTCTTGTTGAAGGCCATCATGAACTCTACCGTGTCGGTGCCGCTGGGCGTCAGGTCAGTGGCATGAAACTCCACGTCAAAGGCGAGGTTTTTCATGCCTAACGGTGTGGCCAGCGCCAGCAGTTCCTTGCCGAAACGCTGTGCGGCGTCTTTTCGCTTGTCAGACAGTCGCTTAGCGATTTCGGCTGCTGCCATGCGGCTCTTTTCGGCCAGGGCCTTCAACTCCTCGATGAAGTCGTCGTTGTGCTCGATTTCTCCCAGTTGACGTTCATAATCACGCTGGATGTCGATGAGCTCATTCACATCCTGGGCATTGTGCTTGCGCTGCAGGGTGTAGATGTTATTCAGCCGTTCGTCCACACGAGCCAGTTCGGCGGGATCATCGTTGAGCGAGTCCATCGTGGTCCCCACGCTCTGGGCGATGTCCTTGAGCTCGATAAGAGCTGACCGGACTCTTGCCCCCATGCCTTCCACGTCGCTCAGGTTGCGTTCAGCTTCTTCCAGGCGTTGTGCGACCATGGTCAGCCGCTCCAGGACGCTGTTTTCCTCACTGTCGAGAACATTCTCTACAGTCCACAAGGCATCCTTGAGGTCGGTGATATTGCTCAGTTTGCTTTGCAGGGCCTCCAGTTCTTTGTCTTCATCGGGCTGGAGCTTCATCTCCTGCAACTGGTTGAGTTGGAATCGGATGTAGTCCTCGTTGCGCCTGAGTTGTTCCATCTCGCGCTGTGTCTCGTCGAGCTTTTTTACGGCGTCCCGGTATTGCTGGTATGCCCTGCGATACTCGTCGAGCAGTTCATTGTTGGCGGCGAGGCTGTCCAGAATCGACAACTGGAAGGCGGGCTGTGACAGCAGCATGTTGCTGTGCTGGGAATGGATGTCGAGCAGGCGGGTGCTGAGTTCGCGCAGCACATTGAGGCCCACGGGGATGTCGTTGATGAAAGCCCGTGAGCGTCCCGTGGGAGAAATTTCGCGCCTCACCAGGCATTCCAGCTCATCCCAGTCGATGTCGTTATCCTTGAAAAACGGCTCGAGGTGATAGCCTGAAATGTCAAAAGTCGCTTCGACAACCGTCTTGGCGGCCGTATCGCGGATGGCCTTGCTGTCGGCACGATCTCCCAGTATGAGTGCCAGCGCCCCCATGATGATTGACTTGCCGGCACCGGTCTCACCGGTGATAATCGTCAAGCCATCATCAAACCCGATGTCGAGTTTGTCGATGAGCGCATAGTTAGAGATGTGCAACTGCTTAATCATTACACCTCCAGGAATTTAATTTGCTGCTTTCTTAATCTCGTCCAAGCGGTTGGTCTCACTGGGATAAACCTGGTACAGCATTTCATAGACCGCTTCTTTTTCGGTGGTGTTGGCTTTGCTGTAGATGTTGACGAGTTCGTCGAGCTTGGCATCCTTGAACATCGTCAGGCATACCGACATGGGAGCCACATCATAAATTTTGGCTAGGTTTTCCAGTGTGTGGGTGATGGCTGAGCGTCCCTTGTCCACGGTAATCACCATCTGGTCCAGTCCCATGCGATGATAGTCGTAGAGCATCTGGCGGATGGGTGACGTCTGCTTGTCGGTAAATGCGCTGAGCACGGCACTGCGGTTGGTGTTGTCTTCAAAGGCTTTCCAGCCGGTCTCGGCAGTACTCTGTGCGAGCCTTACCACTTGTGCGGCCTTGTCATAATAGGGGTCACCGCCATTGAGCTCAAACGAATCAAAGTCAATGGCGATAATCATATAGGCCCAAAAGTTGAGGATGGCTGTCAAGTTGTCCATCATCTCCATCTCTGAGAAGACGAGTTGCTGGCCCGTTTCATACGTGAAGTCCACCTTAGTATCCCTGAAGTTGATCAAGGCCGTCGTGTAGGTGCTGTTGAACACGGGTCGTTGCGATTGGATCTGCAGGTCGCCCTTCATCACCCTCGTGGCGTCATCCCAAGAACTGAGCGTGAACAGGAGTTTGCAGTAGATTTTCTCATTTGTACCGAACACGGCATTGGTCCATTTGGTCGTGTTCATGTAGTCGGTAACGGATTGCTTGAGCTCATTGAAAACGTCCTTGCTGCCGTTGGTGATCTTGTCGGAGTTGACTTCAACCTCACAGAAGAGTTCAGTCGCTTCGTCATCGGCAAAAGCGGCGAAAGCGCTCAGCAGCGCCACCGTCATAAACAAAAATATCTTTTTCATTATTTGGCCAAATACTTGTGTAAAACATCAACAATGTCGCGGGCAACGTCGCGCTTGGACTTGCACTCTCCCTCGATGGTCTCACCCTTGTCAGTAAAGATGGTCACCTTGTTGGTGTCCACTTGGAAACCGGCATTCTTGTCACGCAGGGAGTTCATAACGATGAAATTCAGGTTTTTGCGTTCCAGTTTGCCTTGGGCATTGGCTTGCTCATTATCGGTCTCCAGGGCGAACCCGACAGTTACTTGGTCGGCTCGCTTGGCTTGTCCGACGGCGCGGGCGATATCGGGGTTGGGCGTGAGGTGGAGCACAGGGGCTGCGTCTTTCTCGCGCTTGATTTTCTTGTCGGCGACGACCTCGACGCGGTAGTCGGCAACGGCGGCACACAGGATGACAGCATCGCTCGCGGGCAGTGCCTGCATCACGGCGTCGTGCATCTCGAGCGCCGACATCACATCGATGCGCTCGATATTGGCACTCTCGGTCTTGAGTGAGACGGGACCGGTGACGAGGGTTACCCTGGCGCCACGTTGGGCACACTCCTCGGCGAGTGCAAATCCCATCTTGCCTGACGAGAAGTTGCTGATGAAGCGCACGGGGTCGATTTTTTCGACTGTAGGTCCAGCGGTGATGAGCACATGCTTGCCCTGCAGGTCTTCACCTGCCGCGAAGAACTCGTCAAGGGCCTTGACGATATTCTCAGGCTCCTCCATGCGTCCCTTGCCGATGAGGTGGCTCGCCAGCTCACCCTCGGCGGGCTCGATGATGTGGTTGCCGTAGCTGCGCAACAGTTCCAGGTTGCGCACCGTGCTGGGGTGGCGCATCATGTCCAGATCCATAGCCGGAGCGACAAACACGGGCGCCTTGGCCGACAGGTAGGTGGTTACCAGCATGTTGTCGGCAACACCGTGAGCCATTTTGCCGATGGTCGAGGCTGTAGCAGGGGCGATGATAAGTGCATCGGCCCACAGGCCCAGGTCCACATGGCTGTTCCATTGACCCGTGTTGGCAGTGAAGAACTCGCTGATGACGGGCTTGCCGCTCAGTGTCGAGAGCGTCAATGGCTGGATAAACTGTTTGGCATTGGGGGTCATGATAACCTGCACCTCGGCACCTGCCTTGACGAGCAGGCGTGTGAGCGTGGCGCACTTGTAGGCAGCGATGCCGCCCGTGATGCCCAGGATGATGTGCTTGCCTTTCAACATGATGTTTCAGTCAATCGTGTTAATGTTGTTTCTGCTTATACTGGATGTACAACTTGGTGATGACCTGCTTGGTGTTCTCGGCAAAGTCGCTCTTCATCATCCAGTCGTAGTAGCCGAAGTCGAGTTTGGTGAATACATCTTCAACGGTCTTGCCCTTGTGCTTGCCAAAGTTGAAGACGGGTTGTTTCAACTCGTTGTAGATGATGCGCCCTGCAAGATCCACGTTGCGGTTGTGAGTCGAGTACTGCGAGAGGAAGTCCACATTGTTCTCCAGGGGCTCGGCATCGTTGGCATAGTGGTCGAGCTGTGCCTTGAGCACCTCGAGGGTGGTGCGGGCATCGTCTTCGGCCGAGTGGTGATGGCTCATCGGGTGACCGCAGTAGAAGATGCAAGCCGCTTCCAGGTCGCGTTTCTCGCGCTTGTGGTAGATGGTCTGCACATCGATGAACTTGTGCTGCGACGGGTCAAAGGTTACACCGGCTTTGCTCATCTCCTGAGCCAGCAGAGGGATGTCAAAGTGATTGCTGTTGAATCCGGCGATGTCGCTGCCCTCAAACACGCGTGCGACGTCGTGTGCACGCTCCTTGAAGGTGGGTTCGTCCTTCAAGTCCTCGTTGGTGATACCATGCACATCGATGGCCTGCTGGGGAATGACCTTCTCCGGGTTAAAGCGGAAAGTCTTGCTCTCCTCGTGACCATCGGGATAAACCTTGACATAGGATAGCTCGATGATGCGGTCCTCGGTGATGTTAAGCCCTGTCGATTCCAGGTCAAAGACCACAAGCGGGCGTTTCAGGTTCAGTTCCATGCGATTTTCAGTTCTCAGTTGTCAGTTTTCAGTTGTCAGTTGGATGCCAATTCCTAACTTCTAACTCCTAACTCCTAACAAAAATTAGATCATCATGGGCATCTGGAGCACGATGAGGTCTTCACCGGCCTTCTGCTCACTGGGAACAAACACACCTGCACGTGCGGGATCAAGCAACTTGAGGAATACACCGTCGCAGTCGATGTTGTTGACCACGTCGATGACGTCAGCGCTCTTGAAGCCGATGTTCATGGGCTCGCCATTGTACTCGCAGGCGATGGTCTCCTCGGCAGCGGTCGAGTGATCCACGTCTTGAGCGGTGAGCACAACCTGGGTGGGCTTGAGGTCAAGGCGCACAAGACCTCCGACGTTGGCAAACACGGCGACGCGGCGCACGGCGTTCAGCAAGGTCATGCGGTCAACGGCCATGACATAGGGGTTGTCCTCGGGGATTACCGAGTTATAGTTGGGGTAGCGGCCGTTGATGAAACGGCACGAGAGCTGGTAATCAGCGTTCTCAAAGGTTGCGCTGCTCTCATCGACCGTAATGTTGATGGGGTCATCGCTGTTGCGGTCCAGGATAGAAGCGAGGATGGCAGCAGGCTTGGAGGGCAGGATGAACGAACGCTCAAAGTCGGGGGTGACGTTGGTCTGGCGATAACGCACGAGTTTGTGGGAGTCGCTGGCGACATACACAATCATGTCGGGCTTGATGTCCCAATAGATGCCCGTGAACTGCGGGTGCATGTCATCGTTGCCCACGGCAAACAGGGTGTGGGCAATGCCAGCAGCGATGCTCTTGGAGGGTAACGTGAACTTCTTCACGTCATTGGCGTTTGCGGCCTTCTCAGGGAACTCGTCGCCGTTGAGTGCCATGGCATCATAGTAACCGTTCACATAGGTCACCTTGACGGCAAGGGTCTCATCGTTGATCTCAAAAGTCAGCGCCGTGTCGGGCAATTCCTTGAGCGAATTGATGGTGCGTTTCACATCAAGAGCGAATTTGCCTGTTCCCTCCACATTCTGAACTTCGATGTTGGTCGTCAGGCGGGTTTCCATGTCGCTGCCGGTGACAACGAGGCGGTCACTCTGCAGTTCGAACAGGAAGTTGTCGAGGATGGCATACGCGTTCTTGTTGCTCACCACTTTGCTCACGGCATTCAAGCGGGTGAGCAGTAATTTACTTTGGACGTTGAATTTCATACAGTTATGACTCTTTATATCGTTATTAATTTTCTTATTCAATTCTTTTAACCTACAAAGATACTGCAAGCTAGAGACAATGCCAAATTATTTTTGGGCATTGTTAATAAAAAAACGCAAAAAAGCGCCATCGATTGCCTCGATAACGCTTTTTAAGAGTTTTTGTCAGCTAATGGCTGACTGCTTTTGGAGATGGCTTATCAGTCCAGCTTGTGGATGATGAGACCCGAGCGCAGCTTGGGCTCAAACCAGGTGGCCTTGGGAGGCATGATCTTGCCGCTGTCGGCAATGTCGATGATCTGCTTCATGGTCACAGGATAGAGTGCAAGAGCCATCTTCATCTCACCGCTGTCAACACGGCGCTTCAACTCGCCCAGGCCGCGGATACCGCCGACGAAGTCGATGCGCTTGTCGGTGCGCAGGTCGGTGATGCCCAGGATGTCGCGCAGGATGTAGTCGCTGCTGATGGTCACGTCGAGCACGCCGATGGGGTCGTTGTCGTCATAGGTGCCTTCCTTGGCGGTCAGCGAGTACCACTTGCCGCCCAGGTACAGCGAGAAGTTGTGCAGCTTGGCAGGCTTGTAGATCTCGGTGCCCTTCTCCTCGACGATGAATTTCTCGCCCAGCTTCTCCAGGAACTGCTCCTCGGTGTTGCCGTTCAGGTCAACAACCACGCGGTTGTAGTCCATCACCTTGAGGTGTGACTGGGGGAAGCACACTGCCAGCAGGTAGTTGTACTCCTCGGTGCCGTTGTGGTTGGGATCGGCCTTGGCCTTCTCTTCGCCCACGTGGGCAGCGGCGGCGGTGCGGTGGTGACCGTCGGCGATGTAGAGGTAAGGAATCTCACCGAACTCGCGGGTGATGGTGTCGATGGTCTCCTTGTCCTTGATGACCCACAGGGTGTGGCCGATGCCGTCCTCGCTCACGAAGTCGTACTCGGGAGTGGTCTGGGCGGTGCGGTCGATAATGTCCTCCAGGGTGCTGTTATCGGGGAATGCCAGGAACACCGGCTCGATGTTGGCGTTGTTGATCTCGATGTGGTGCATGCGGTCAGCCTCTTTCTCGCGGCGGGTGAGCTCATGCTTCTTGATGCGGCCAGTGAGGTAGTCCTCAACGCTGGCGCCCACTACAAATCCGTACTGTGTGCGGCCATCCATGGTTTGAGCATAGATGTAGTAGCAGTCCTGGTCATCCTGAACCAGCCATCCCTTGTCCTGGAACTTCTTGAAGTTCTCAACAGCCTTGTCATAGACTTTGGGCTCGTGTTCACCAGTGCCCGGCTCGAAGTCGATTTCGGGCTTGATGATGTGATACAAACTCATCTCGTTGTCACCGGCCTCGGCACGTGCCTCTTCGCTGGAGAGGACATCATAGGGCTTGGAAGCTACCTTTTCTACATACTCTTTGGGTGGTCTCACGCCACGGAACGGTTTTACTTTAGCCATGATAAATTAACGGTTTTAAAAGTGTTAATAGATTGAATATAAAAGTTATTTGATTCTCTTGTTCTCGTCTTTTGCCGAATAGCGCGAGCGCCTCAACTTGCGCGCACATGTGCTGCATGTGCCATAGACATACAGGCTGTAGTGATCGGTGTTGAAGGCGTTGAAACGACGGGCGTTCATGAAGGCGGCAAAGTTGGTGTCCCTCACTTCCTTGACCTTGCCGCAGGTGGTGCAGATCAGGTGGGTGTGGGGCAGGGTGATGCGCTCGTACTGGGCCTGCATCCCCTCAAACACGTGTCGCCTCAGCATCTTGGCGTCCATCAGCAGCTCCACGGTGTTATAAACGGTGGAACGGCTCACGCGGAACCCGTCGTTGTCGATGATCTGCTGCAGCTCTTCAATGGTGAAGTGGCCATTGATTTCCAAGATGCGTTTCAGGATGGCATAGCGCTCGGTGGTCTTGCGCATGCCATGAGCGTCCAGGTACTCACTGAACTTACGCACGATAGGATTGGTGCTGTTGTCAAAATCTTCGATATTTGGACTGGTTCTCATCGGTGTGACAAAAGTACTATTTTTTTTGCAATCGAGCAAAGATTTTTGTGCTTTTGCAATTATTTCACTTTTCGGGTAGTGTTCAGCATCTGTTCCACGCTCAACTGGCTGACGGCCTCAAGGGTCATGTCGCTCAGTTCATCGACGGCCTGGGCACTCAAGGTAGTCGCCAATCCGATGACCCTCGCCCCCGAGGCACGCCCGGCAATCAGTCCGTTGCGCGAGTCCTCAAACACGATGCAGTCCTTGATGTCGATGCCCAGGAGTTGAGCTCCCAGCAGGAAGCAGTCGGGGTCGGGCTTGGCCTTGGTGACCATGTCGCCGGTAATGATGTGGTCAAACAGGGTGGGAAATTCTGGGTACTGGCTGTAGAGGGACTGCATCTTCTTGCGATCACTGGACGTGACGATGGCCATGTGAATGCCGGCATCGCGCAGCCGATGGACGAACTCCAGTGCGCCGGGGAAGAATTCATAACGCATATTGCGCTCATAGTCAACCAGTTTGTCAAGCACCTGCTGCCGCTCCTCGTCGTTCTTGAAGTAGCCGAGGATGCGTTTCAGGTGAAGCCCCTTGATGTAGCTGGCGAAGTTCTCAATGCCTGTGGGGTACTCCTGGTCCATCTGTTCCCAGAATATGGTGTACAGTCCTTCACTGTCAAGCAGCACGCCGTCCAAATCAAAGAGCACACCGCACTGTTTTTTTATCGTTTCACTCATGGGTTATCTTCATTTGATGAATTAAAACGCAAAAGTACTGAATTTAGCACAAATTTCACTAATTTTGTGCCATAATTCTGCAACAACAATGATACAGGAACTTCAATTGCGTGTCAGTCCACGCACAGCAGCGAGCGTGGGCGCTATCGCCCAGCATCTGGCCAAATATAATGATATTCCCGCCGAGCGCATCCAGGGCATCAGGATATTGAAGCGTTCTATCGACGCCCGTCAGCGCAACGTTGTCGTCAACCTCAAGGTGCGCGTCTATGTCGATGAACCGATGACTCAGGACTATCTGGTGCCGCCCATCGACTATCAGCCCGTGGATGGCAAGCGTCAGGCCGTTGTCGTGGGCATGGGTCCCGGCGGCCTGTTTGCGGCATTGCGGCTCATCGAGTTGGGCATCAAGCCCATCGTCGTGGAGCGCGGCAAGGATGTGATGAAACGCCGTGTGGATGCCTCCCGCATCCAGCGCGAGGGTGTGGTGAACCCCGAGAGCAACTACTGCTTTGGCGAGGGTGGGGCAGGTGCCTATAGCGACGGCAAACTCTACACCCGCAGCAAGAAACGCGGGTCGGTGGATCGTGTGCTGGGCATCTTTGTGCAGCACGGGGCACGCGAGGATATCCTTGTGGACGCCCATCCCCACATTGGCAGCGACAAGTTGCCCGGGGTCATCAAGGCGATGCGTGAGACCATCTTGCGTTGCGGCGGCGAGGTGCATTTTGAGACCCGTGTGACCCGCCTGATTGTCGAGGACGGTAAGGTGACAGGCGTGGAAACCGCTGCAGGAGAGCACTTTGACGGGCCTGTGATTTTGGCAACGGGTCACTCGGCGCGCGATGTCTATCAGATGCTTTATGACAGCGACATCACTGTCGAGGCCAAGGGTATTGCCGTGGGTGTGCGCTTGGAGCATCCGCAGCGCATCATCGACCAAATCCAGTACCACAGCGTGTTGGGACGTGGCGAGTATCTGCCTGCCGCCGAGTATAACTTTGTGACCCAGGTGGACCATCGCGGTGTATATTCATTCTGTATGTGTCCCGGTGGTTTTGTCGTGCCCGCCGTGAGCGAGCCCGACGGCCTTGTCGTCAACGGCATGTCACCCAGCAACCGTGGCTCACATTGGGCCAACTCGGGCATGGTGGTGGAACTGCATCCCGAGGATTTGCCCGATGCATATAAAAAATATGGCGTCATGTCGATGATGCATTTCCAGCAGGACATGGAACGCCGTGCCTTTGCCGAGGCGGGCAACACTCTCATTGCCGGAGCACAGCGAATGAAGGACTTTGTTGATGGCAAGTCGTCTCGCAACATTCCGCCTTCATCCTATCTGCCTGGCGTGCAACCGTCGCGGCTGGACTTGTGGATGCCTCCGTTTGTCGCTAATCGCCTGCGCAAGGGATTCAAAACCTTTGGCAAGAACGCCCGCGGATTCCTCACCAACGATGCCATCGTGATCGGCGTTGAGACGCGCACCTCATCCCCCCTGCGCATCCCCCGCGACCTGGAATTGCTGCACCATGTGACCATCGAGGGCCTCTATCCCTGCGGCGAGGGAGCCGGCTATGCCGGCGGCATCGTCTCCAGCGCCATCGACGGCGAACGCTGCGCCGAGGCCCTGTCCAACGCCCTCAAATAATTCTAACAACATAAAAAACAACAAAAACATAATTTTTTTGCGACTTGTGCACAATATGGCGCACTTTTTGCAGTTATTGATGCGATTAAGGTTTATTTTTAAACAAATGACACCATTATGAAAGACAAAATGATTGTTTCGTATGCCCTTCTCGCACTGAGCGTTTTTTGTTTGGGCTGGTTCATCAAGGCTGGTATTGATGATTTTGCAAGTAAGGACCGCAAGGTCAGTGTTAAGGGTCTTGCCGAGCAGGAAGTGCCGGCCGACAAGGTGACTTGGCCCATCGTCTCCAAGGAGGTGGGTAACGACCTGCCGGGCCTGTATGACCGCATTGCTTCCACTCAGGCCAAAATCAAGGCATTCTTGATCAAGGGCGGTGTCAAGGAAGATGAAATCAGCATGAATGCCCCTCAGGTGGTCGATCTGACTGCCCGCGAGTATGACTCGGGCAACAAGGCCTACCGTTACATCGTGACCTCGGTGCTTACCGTCACGAGCAAGAATGTGGACCAGGTGCGCAATCTGATTGCCAAGCAGGGCGATTTGCTGAAGGAGGGCGTGGCCATCACGGGTGACAGCTACGACAACCAGATTCAGTATGAGTTTGTCGCTTTCAAGGAGATGAAGCCCAAGATGATGCAGGAGGCCATCGAGAATGCGCAAGTCACGGCCGAGCAGTTTGCCAAGAATTCAAACAGCAAACTCAACAAGATTGTGAGTGCTGACCAAGGCCAGTTCTCGATCGATGACCGCGACCAGTACACTCCATGGATCAAGAAGGTGCGCGTCGTCACCACCGTCACTTATTCTCTCAAGGATTGATTACATTTTTAAGGTAAAAGGGATAATTAACAACTGAATACCCTGATAATGCTGAAATTCATCAGACATTATCAGGGTATTCGATTTCTGTTTCCGTATTGGGTTGATTGGCGTCTTCAGGGTAAACATTGGGATCAATCATGCCGGTGTAGAAAAAGAGGGTCTTGCTCTGGGTGTTGAAGTGATTTTGGTTGGGTGACCACTCGCCACGCTGGATGCCTGGGGCGAGTTTGATGGAGCGTCTCCCGTACATGTTGTTGATGCCGTCGATGCTGGTCATCAGGCGGCGCAACTTGCCGTGGTCATCAGGGTCAAACACATTGAGCTGGATGCCTCCGCCGTGCTGGATGTCAAGCGCCATCACGCCCGCCTTGCGGTAGCCGAAGCCGTCACGCCAGATGCGATTGAAGGCGTTGAGGGCTTGTCGCACGATGGTCATCGTGTCGCTCGTCGGGGTGGCGAGTTGCAGTTGGCACGAGTTGGAGTAGAACGGCAGGTCCTCGCGGAA
>Ga0310694_10003055_pt1 | contig 16564 bp, 11 predicted proteins | sample 174DNAGHGhighgp2_FD_203884 | JGI IMG/M metagenome (GOLD analysis project Ga0310694, IMG submission 203884) | Sheep rumen microbial communities from Palmerston North, Manawatu-Wanganui, New Zealand - 1742 DNA GHGhigh gp2 (v2) (version 2) | ecosystem: Host-associated > Mammals > Digestive system... | reverse complement strand
TCTTGAAGTAGTACAGGAACGAGGCGATGCCTTGCAGGGCGGGTTTGCGCTGACCCTCGATTTCCATCTTGAAGTCGATTTCGGCCTTGCAGATGCCGCGCAGGTCGGCGATGTTGTGAAGTTTGGTGACCAGGCGCACGCGGCTGCCGGTGATGACGGGCTGGCCAAAGCGCATCTTGTCCATGCCGTAGTTGACTTGCATCTCCAGGTTGTTGACCTCGATGATCTGGTTCCACAGATGGGGAATGAGCGACATCGTCAGATAGCCGTGGGCGATGGTGCTGTGATAGGCGCTCTCGGCCTTGGCACGCTCCACATCTACATGGATCCACTGGTGGTCGAGCGTGGCGTCGGCAAACATGTTGATACGATCCTGGTCAACGGTGAGCCATTCGCTGGCACCGAGTTCCTCTCCCAGATGGGAGGCAAATTCTTCGTAAGAGTTGATTGTGAGCATTTTTATAGTTAACAGTTAATAGTGAATAGTTAACGGTTATTATTTCTTGAATCTTATTGCCTGAGGCGGCGGCGCATGATCAGGGCGGTGACCATGCTGGTGAGCAGGCCGACGGCGGCTACCAGAGCCAGGGTGACGAGGACATCGGTCCATTGCACCTCGACGGGATAGGCACTGATGATCATGTTGGCAGGGTCGCCGCTGAGCCGCAGCCAGCCGAACTGCTGCTGGCACAGGCACAACACGAGGCCGATGACAACACCCGTCACCGCACCCACCAGGGTGATGAGCCAGCCCTGAAGGACAAAAATGCGGGAAATCTGGCGGTCGTTGGCACCCAGGGCGCGCAGCGTGGCGATGCTGTCGTCCTTCTCGATGATGAGCAGGGACAGGGTGCTGATGACATTAAACGTGGCAATGACAAGGATAAAGGCCAGCAGCAGGAATGCCATCCACTTCTCGATATTGACCAAGCGGTAGGCCTCGCGCTGCTGCATCAGGCGGTTCTTGACCTGATAGCCGCCACCCAACGCATGGGAGATGGCTTCCATGACCTGTTGCTCTCTAGCCCCCGCAGCGAGTTTCACCTCGATCTGCGTCGCCTCGCTCTCGTAGTCAAACAATTCCCGCGCCATATCCAGCGGCACAAAGATGAGGTCGGCATCATAGCTGTTCTGTTGCAGCTGGAAGATGCCCGACACAAACACCGAGTCCTGCCTGAAAGCGCCCATCGGGTTGGCGATGTTTACCCTACCCTGCCGCTGCGGCGCATACAAGCGTACCATACCGACAAATTCGGGTCGCACCATCAGCCGCACGGCAGGCCCGGCACCCGCCACAGCAAAGCGGGAGACCTGGTCGCGCAGTTTCCACTCTCCGTCAACGATGACCGAGTCCATGCCGTTCATCATGTTGTAGTCATCAGGGACACCCTTGAGGCGCACCGGCATCTGCATCTGGGCATAGATGGCCAGCGCCTGGTCCTCGATGACAGGTATCGCGCGTTCCACACCGGGGATGGCAGTGACGGCATCGATAACACTGTCGGCATCACTCACGGTCTTGCCCACTGTAGCCGTGATGGCCACCTCGGGGTCAAGCATCGCGAGTTTGCCCATGATGAGTCCGCGGAAGCCGTTGAAGACGCTCAACACACAGATGAGCGCAGCCGTTGCCACCACGACGCCGCACACAGCGACAATCGAGATGATGTTGACCGCCTGATGCCCTTTCTTGGACACCAGGTAGCGCCACGCTATCTTCAACGGCAAACTCATTTTTCAGTTAACAGTTAACAGAGAACAGTTAATAGAGAATAGATATTAGAGAATAGATATTAGATGAATTACTAACTTCTAACTCCTAACTTCTAACTCCTGATTTCTAATTCTCCTCGTTTTCTTTGGGCTTGTCCTTGGAAAGGAGTTCATCGATGTGGTCGATATAGTCGAGTGAGTCGTCGATGTGGAACTTGAGTTCGGGGCAGCGGCGCAACTGGTAGCGCGTCTGCTGAGCCAGTTGGAAACGGATGCCCTTCTCATTGGCAGTGATATTGTCCATGATGGCCTGCGCATTCTCGCTGGGGAAAATGCTCAGACGCACATTGGCCACGCTCAGGTCGGGCGAGACACGCACGCTGCTCACACTCACCAGTGTGCCACGCGTCTTAGCGGTCTCGCGGCGGAATATCTCGCTCAGTTCTTTTTGAACCAAACGGCTGATTTTTTGCAGTCTTGTAGATTCCATTATTAAATGATATTTAGTTTCTGGCTGCAAAGGTACTAAAATAAGATAATAGATAAAAGATATTAGATAATAGATGGCATCCGATTTCATTTTATGCAGGGTAACAGCACCAAAATATTCGACTTGAGGCATTAAACACCTGAAAGGTGGCCTCTATGTAAAGTCTCCGTCCCAGGAGACTTGCCCCCAGGACGGATAATCGTTTCAATACCAAGTTGACTCTAGCCGTTGCAGCCATCAATGGCCACCCAGCAGCATGTTGAGGATGGCTGAGATGTCGTCAATGTCGATCGAGCCGTCACCGTTGACGTCGGCATACTCAGGCACGCCACCCTCCAGAATCATATCGATGATGCCTGTCACATCGTCCACATCTATAGTGCCGCTGCCATCAATGTCGCCAGGACCCGCGCCGATAAACGGAACAATGTGGGTAAAGCGTCCCCACTCCTCATGAGCACGGTAAGCCTCAATCGACTCGGCTGGAACAAAAAGAGGCACATAGTTAGTCTGCCTGTCATAATACTCGGTCTCAAATGAATACGCAGGTACACTAGGTGGAGTAATCCTCCTGCAAATCACACTGGACAAATATGTATCAACAAAAGCTCGCTCGCCTATACTAACTACAGAACTTGGTATATCCAGGCTGCCCTTTGAAAATGAGCCAAAGCCTGCCATTTCCCCGATGCTAGTGACGCTACCCGGGATGACCGTGCTGGGACACCAAAATATCAAGGTGTTACTTGCTGTCTCAATTATGGCATTGCAACTGTTCCTAGAGTCATATACAGGATTGTTCTCATCAACAATGACCGACTCGATGGGACATGCATTAAACGCCTTCCTTCCAATTGTGGTCACCGACTCGGGAATCACAATGCTCTTAATGCCGCTCATGAAGAAGGCAAGATCTCCAATGTGTGTAATCGTGTTGGGCAGCACGACGCTGGTTACTTCAATACAACCACGGAAAGTATCATACGAGATCTCGGTCACAGTATAGGTCGTGCCATCATACTCTACAACACTCGGTATCACTACATCACCCGAGTAGCTGTAATACGATTCTCCACTATACCAGTACTCGCCCATCCAATAACCGCTCGGGTCTTCGGCCTCCTTACACACGGCCACAGTGGAATCACTTGTAATGCTGTAGTAAATTCCATCGACAATGAAGTCAAATAACTGCACATAATATGGATTTACAATCTCACTCACCACAAAGGATATGGCACTTATTCCGCTCCTGGTCTTGCCGTCAGCTAGAGAATACGCCTCCACGGTGTATTCGTCAGGAGTGTAAAAATACAACTCATCTTCATAAATTGTCCATTCACAAAATTCCCATTCATCTATGCCATGATTCATCACTCCAATCCTGTAATAGGTAACCGACTCAAGTTCCAGAGGACTGATGACAACAACACAACCGCGATTGTCTAAATAATTTAGACTTATATTTGGAGCACATGTTGGCTCCATCGGCTCATCTTCAGCTACTATTGTATACGTAGTGGCCACCATCAGAAATAGAATTAATAGTAATTTTTTCATTGTCATTTTAGTTTTTATTGGATTAATAATATGAACTTCTTTCACATAGCTGTTTGGATTCAATGCGCAAAGATATGCATTTCCATTTCAATGTGCAACTTTCTTGACCAAATTGATGGTTATCTTCTATTTCTTTTCAATATTGTCAAATATTTTGACAGTTCTTCTGAAAATGGCTGCGTGCAATAGCCTCATGGAAGCTGTTGCACGCAGCAAAGGGATTTGATATCAACTATCGCCAATAGGGATTATCAATGGCCGCCCAGCAGCATGTTGAGGATGGCTGAGATGTCGTCAATGTCGATCGAGCCGTCGCCGTTGACGTCGGCATACTCAGGCACGCCACCCTCCAGAATCATATCGATGATGCCCGTCACATCGTCCACGTCAATGCCGCCGCTGCCGTCAATGTCGCCAGGTCCAGCCCCGATAAACGGCACGATGTGGGTAAACCTGCCCCACTCCTCGTCGGCACGGTAATCCTCCAGAGACTCATAGGGAACATAAAGTTTCGCATTCCTGTAAATGACATCTTGGTCGTCATAATCTCCCTCAAACGAATAATAAGAGATGGGCGGAATCTTTGCCCTGCAAGTCACCTTTGTAAGGCTCCTGCAGTCGTAGAATGCCTGTGAGCCGACATAGCTCACGGTGCTCGGGATATCGACACTCGTCACACCACAATGGTAGAAGGCATAGTCATGGATTCTCCACACCCGATAGGTCTCATCCCAAAACACAATCTCCTCGGGAATGATGACATCACCTGTATAATAAGAGTCACTGGGGAACGCAGGGTGACCGTCGGAGCAGACCGAAACTTCATAGCCCTCGCCCATCAAATAATTGATACCGTCAACAACACACGCCTTGTAATCAAGAAATATAGCAGGAGTGATTTCAAGACCGATGTCGGCAGTATTCACAACATCGCTGGGCAACTTGCCTTCGGCTTGAGCATAGGCTTCAATGATATAGAATGTATAATCAGCACCCGTCGCCGTGCAGATAATGGGTTCATTCTCGTTAAGTATTGTCCACTCATCGGGGCCGCTGCCTTGTACAACCCTGTAATAGATTGTCGCCGGTACATCATCGTTGTTGGTGATGCTGACAAAGAAATCATTCTGAATATAGATTTCCCTGTAATCGTCACTGTACTCATAGGGATTGAGTACGGTACCTAACATAGAGCAGCTAAAACTGGGAGCAGTAGTCTGCTCCATTCCGTCCTGCGCGCGCAGGGTCATGGTGCTTAATATCACCAGTAAAGGTAAAATAATCTGTTTCATCATCATTATAATATTTTAAGTTTGACTTCATCAGACCAGAGTTGCAAGTGAGACTGCCGTCGGGGCCGAGGTCATAAAACAGGGTGTGATGGCAGTGACCAGCAACATTAAAGTTTAAAGTAATAATTGTTTAGTCTTTATTGGATAATTATTTGAGGCAAATTTACGTCTTACCCACATGATTTGCAACTTTTTATCACACAAAAACGCAGCACTTGAACACATTCGCTCAAAAACGTCAAAAATTTAGACAGTTTTGCCGCCAGGCAAGGGGGGCAATGACACTGACGAGCCACTGCGTGATGAGCGGCTCGTCAGGTTATTGAACAGGAAATGTCTTGTCCGGATTATTGCCAAGGCAGAGGATAGCCCATAGCAACATAGACATACCATTCCCCCGTATCCCATGATCTCATAATGCCAATTGTATAACCATAACCCACAGGCACAGCATAGGTGTTAGTACCTTCAAACAGCGGATTGTCCATTGAAATTCCCATAACTGCATGTGTCATATCTTCAATTTCAGCACCATGTGCGACACCATCAATCATGAAATAGAATGGCACATAAGGACGCTCTCCATTCCCGTCATAGTCGCCAAATACGTCATAATTCAATGAAATAGTTGTCACATAATCACCATTTTCACCTAATTGCAACTTATACCAAACCTCGGCGCCATACTTGTCCTTGAATACCGCCCAATAGCCCTCCATGTGGGGATCCGGGCCAGCCTCCTTGGCAGGAATTTCTATCATCATGACGGTGGGGTCACTCATGAGCATGCCTTCTTGTTGGGCGGTCGCCTGAACTTCAACCAGCATGTCGTATTCGCCACGTTCGATAATGCATGGTATATCCACTTCTTCGTTGTCAACATAGAGATGAAGTTCACCTTCGCCAAAGACTTCAATCTTCACATAGTCGTCGGTCAGCGTGTAGATGACATCGGGGCTTGGGGTTTGCGGGGGAATCGGCTCTGTCCAATTCACGTAGAAGGTACTAGTAATGCTTTCGTATCCTGGTGCACTTGCAGTAACTATAATCTCATTCAATCCATAGTCAGTCAAGTGGAAACAACCGTCATTTAATTCAATCTCGATGCCATTGAGAAGAACCGTGAAAGTCACATCCTCGCTACCGGCATAACGAACAAATACCAAGCCATCATCGTTAGCATCTATGTAAATATAGCCCTCCAACTGCTTGGGGCTAGGAGCAGGGCCCAGCAGCACATCAATCAGTGCAGATATATCAGCGATATTGATTTCCTTATCATTATTGACGTCAAAGGTCTCGTCATTACTTCCTGAGAGGATGGCATCAATCAGCAGGTTTACATCTGCAAGACCCACCTCTCCGTCACCATTCAAGTCACCATATAATGAAGGCTGAATCTCACCGACAGGCCTCAGTATGCATTCTATTTCACAGGTAGAGGAATCAAAAATGATTTCTACATCAAAGTAGCCTGCCGCCGGGATGACTGCGACATAGTTTGTTGCAGGAAATGAGAGGCCCCAGTCGTGGTTAACAACAATCTTGAACTCAAAGGTGCCCTCTTCCAGTAGCACGTTGCTCTTTATCCAATGATACTTGCCATCAGAGCCTTTTTTCATGTCATTGGTTTCGTTGGTTGGATCCCACTCGGTCCCGAACAGCGCATTATTGCTGCCTGCCACGGTATAATAATCCACAGGAGGGACTACATAAATTCCCTCAATAATAAACTTCCAAGTGCTGGGATTGAGCGTAATCGTATATTCATCGCCCGAACCAGTGAATTTGTACGCTCCAGTGTCACCAGCGCGCTGGGTGGTCACATAGGTATCCACTTGTACTGTCTCATCTCCATTGAGCGGCCCGATGCGGTAAGTGCAGTTAAACACGCCCCAGTCGGCATTCAGTCCGTCGGCAAACACAAACCACACTGTCCCATTGATGGTCGCCGTGCAGGAGTAGGTGCCGTCACTTTGAGGTGTCATTTCCATACCGCTGTCAGGATGCCAGTTTCCAAACGGGTCATTGCCCACGATGTAATAAGCCGCATGCGATGACATGGCAAACGTCAGCAGCAGGCCCAATAAAGCAAGTGCCTTTTTCATAACATTTTCGATATTTAGAGTTTAACTTATGTCGCGGTTTTGAGATTGACAGTATCACACCGAATCTGGGACTGAACTGGGCTCCTCGAGTTTCTCGTCGGGGTTAAAGTCATCGTTCAAGGGGATAGCGAGCGAGTCCTCGTTAAAATCCAGCATCGTGGAGTCAAACTCCTCGACAGGTACAATGGACGAGCATCCCGAGTAGAGCGCGGCATCGATGGGCTCCTTGGCGGGCTGGAACCGCTGGTGATAGCGCTGGAACTGCGGATCGCTCAATACAAGTTGCAGGAATCGGCCACAGATGGGCAATGCCGTGCGGCTGCCCTGGCCCAAGGCACCCCAGCGGAAGTGGATCTGGCGGTACTCGCCTCCCACCCATGAGCCGCACACCAGACCTGGTGACACGGCAACAAACCAAGCGTCGGCATGGCGGTTGCTGGTACCGGTCTTTCCACCCAGATCGACGTCATAGAGCGGACGCGTGATGTAACCGTTGAGAGCCATCGCTGTGCCGCCGGCGTCGGTGCGGCATGCCATGAGCATCTGCTGCATGAGCCAAGCCGACCGATAGGTCAAAGCACGCTCCTGATGCTCCGGAGCCTTATAGATTTCATTGCCGTCACGATCCACAATGCGTGTCACGAGCACCGGATCACTGCGCATACCGTCGTTTACCACAGTGCAATAGGAATTAACCAGTTCCATCAGATCGACATCGCTGGCACCAAGCGATAGTGCGGGCTTTGCCTCCATGGGTGACTTGATGCCCATGTCACGCGCCAGTTGGGCGATTTCAGGGAAACCGACCTCCCGGGCCACACGCACGGTTACGCTGTTGATGCTCTGGGCAAAGGCCGAGCGCAGGGTCATATCGGCACCGCTGAACGTACCGTTGGCATTGGTGGGGCGCCAGTGCACCAATTCATGAGTATCCTCGTCATAGACCAGCGTGTCGATAAACTCGTCGAGCCGTCGGTCGCAGGGTACCAGTCCCCGTTCCATCGCCATGGCATAGACAAAGAGTTTAAATGTCGAACCCGGCTGATGCTTGGCGCGCACTTTATCATATTTCCATGTGTCGAAGTCCACATCGCCCACCCAGGCCTTGACATGTCCGTTCTGGGGTTCCATGGCGATAAATCCGCAGTGCATGAAATGCAGCATGTAACGCACCGAGTCCATTGAACTCATCTCCATATAGAGCGAGTCGTTCTCATAGTCGAACAGATGCACCATGTGGGGCTGGTTCATATAGTAGTTGACCGAGTCCAGATCATTGGGGTATCGAGCCAGCAGCTCGTGGTAGATTGGGGTGTTGCGCGCCTTGTCCTCGACAAAGTTGGCAATGAGCTGATTGTTCTCGTCAAGCCAGCAGTCACGGTCTCCCCAGTGATTCCTGAAGTTCTGCTGCACCACCTTCATTTTCTCGGTCACGGCCTGCTCGGCATACTCCTGCATCTTGGAGTCGAGCGTGGTGTAAATCTTGAGTCCGTCACGTTCCAAATCGAGTTTCATGCCCCGGGCATCGGCTATGGCCTCGATCTCACGAGCCACCGCCTCACGGAAGTAAGGCGCCACACCGGCATAGTTGACCTCAAGGGTATATTTCAAGTCGATAGGCAGTGACGACACCGAGTCATACTCAGCCTTGGTGAGGTCGTCCCGTTCCAGCATGTTTTTCAGCACCTGATTGCGACGGCGCAGGCTGTTCTTGGGGTTGATGCGAGGGTTGTAGGTGCTGGTGGCCTTGAGCAGTCCCACGAGCACGGCGCTCTCCTCCAGCTTGAGTTGGCGCGGTGTGGTCTTGAAATAGGTGTTGGCGGCCGTCTTGATGCCATAGGCATTGCTGCCAAAGTCCACCGTATTGGCATACATCTCGAGGATTTCCTTCTTGCTGTAAAAGAGTTCCAGCTTGGTGGCAATGATCCACTCCTTGCTCTTCATGATGAGCATTTTCACACCCGGAATATAGCCCAGCAGACCTGTCGAATAGTCGCTGCGGGTGCGGAACATGTTCTTCACCAGCTGCTGCGTGATGGTGCTCGCTCCACGGGGACGTCCATGCAGCACCATATCCTTGAGCGCGGCACCCAGTCCGCCGAAATCGATTCCGTGATGGTAGTAGAAACGCTCGTCCTCGGTATCAATGAGCACCTTGAAGAACTGCGGATTGATCGAGTCATAAGGTACCGGCGTGCGGTTCTCGTCATAGTACTTGCCGATGGTCTTGCCGTCGGCACTGTACAGGTAACTGGCCTCGGGATTGCGCGGGTGCATGATGCTGTAGGTGCTGGGCGACTTGCCGAACAGCCACAGCAGATTGATGTCAACCGCCACCAGATAAAGCAGGAACAAAACGATAAAGGTGCCTAACGCAGCAAGAGTCTTGACCCACCAGGGGCGACCGCGGTACAGTCCCTTGTACCACACCTTGAAGCGGCGCCAGTTGCGGGTGATGATATTTCCAGATTGATTTTCGCTCATATCGTGATTAATCTTTCAGTTCACATGTTAATGGTATCTCTATTTCCTAAAACTTGATTACCTGATTCCTAACGCTAAAGCCCTACTGCTTGTTGGCGCTGCGGCCTAATCGGCGCTTCAGGTATCGCGGGATAAAGCTCAAGTGGGCCAGTGTCGCCATGCTCGCGCCATAGTGGCGGCACATGATGCGGTAGCGTTCCCATAGCGAGGCGCGATGGTGGCGTGTGGTCATGCCATCGGCAAGATAGCTGATGATGGGCGCCTTGCCCGCATAGGCATTGGCGGGCGACTGCTTGAGCACCTTGATGCACCAATCATAGTCGGCACTGAGCCGATAATGCAGGTCATAATCCGGAACCAGGTCACGGCGTGCCACAAAGGCCTGATGACACACCACCATGCCCTTGAGGAAACTGTCGGCCGTCAAGCGCTTGGGAGCCGTCAGGTGCCGCATGCCCACCACCTCGCGCGAGGCATCCACCAGCTGGGTCTGCCCGTAGATGACACCCGGGTTGTCGGCAGCCAGCACAGTCAGGCGCGCCAGTACGGTATCGTCGGCAAAGGCATCACCGGCATTGAGGAAGATCAGGTAACGTCCACGAGCGCGGGCAATGCCCTTGTTCATCGCATCATACAACCCATTGTCAGGCTCGCTGAACACCCTGATCGACCCGATAGAGGCATTTCGCACAAGGGTAAGGGTGTCATCGGTCGAGGCCCCATCAATGATGAGCATCTCGTAGTTGGAGCTCGTCTGACGCTGCACGCTGCGCAAGGTCGGGGAGATGACACTGGCAGCGTTCCAAGTGACGGTAATAATGGAGAACAATGGGTCCATACTTAGTGAAATCTTGTTTTTAATGGTGGCAAAGTTAGTTATTTCTCATTATTTTTACAATCAAACGGCCTTTTTTAACGTTAATCTTATAAAATAAACGTGATAACGATGAGTATTTCCAAATTATTCAACCTGATAGCGGCCGCCCTCTTGCTGACGGTGGCATGCGGCTGTGACCATATCGACAACAAGGCCGTGCCCAACTTCACCGTACGCATCGACCTGGGCAACTATGCACTCTGGACCACCTATGGCGTGAACGGCATGGGGGACTATCGCATCTTCAACCGGGAGAAACGCCTGCCGGGTAACTACCCCTATAACGTGAACACCTATACCGGCTATGGCGGCGTGCTGCTCATGATGGGCATCGACGGCCCCCTGGCCTATGACCTCTCGTGTCCTGTCGAGTTGAGCCAGGAGATCACCTTGTCGATCGATCCTGACAATCTGGAAGCCTTCTGCCCCCACTGCAAGTCGCGTTATAACCCCATGACGGGAAGCGGTGGCCCTATCAGCGGAGTTGCCATCAACAACAAGGTGGGCATGCGGCAATACCACGTCAACCCGAGCAATGGCGGATTCATCATTACCAACTGAAAAAAAAATGAATTGTTCCACGGCTTGAAGCGCATGCTTTAAGGCACCTCGAAACCGTCTTTTTCCACTTTTTCAATAAAACCGGCATTAGTGCTTGCATTTTGCAATTTACGGAGTCGGTTTTCATTTCTTGGAGGCTGGTTTTTGTGGCAAAAATTCAAAAAATAAATCTTATAGGATGCCATTTATTGTTAAAAAGTGTAAACTTTTTCATTTTTCATTTCCAAAATTTAAACATTCCGACCCGCCTTGAGCCCCCTTTTCAAGGGGTTTTGCGTGGAACAATCGTTCAAAACGGCCAAAATGTCCAAATGTTTACAAGTGTTTAAATAGTTTGGTCGGATTATGGGGTTGGAGTACCTTTGCAACTGCAAACCAGGGCGTACGGCATCAAAATCGTTCTTGATGCCCTTAACGAAAAGGCCGCCGATGTGCGGATTTTCCAGTCCACTAAAACGTATATTATGAGTTTTATTAAAAGTAAAATAGGTTTATCGACATTATTTGTATTTATAGCAATCTCTCTCTCCAGCTTCACCGCTCAGGCTCAGCAGTTGAGCAATCGCCGTCAAGGTACCGTGCTGGAGCAACTCGAGCAAAACAGTCGCAACAACATCGTTGATCAAGTCATCAACTACGCATACCGTTTCCGCGGTACTCCTTACCGCTACGGAGCATCTTCTCCCCGAGGCTTTGACTGCTCGGGCTTTACAAGTTACGTATTCAAGCGCTTCGGCATCGATCTGGACCGTTCATCACGTGGTCAGATTTTTGACGGCGTTCGCGTCAAGAAGAACGATCTCCAGCCTGGTGACCTGGTGTTCTTCCAGGGACGTTCGGGCCGTGGTGGTGTGGGCCACGTAGGCATCGTGACCAAGGTCAATGAGGACAACACCTTCCACTTCATTCACTCGGCTTGCAGCAGCGGCGTGACCGAGAGCAAGAACACCGAGTCCTACTACAGCCGCCGCTACGTCGGCGCCTGCCGTGTCCTGTAAAACAAACCCTATTCACAAATACAAACTACAGCGTGCGTTCCATCAACGGAGCGCACGCCTTGTTTATTTACAGTCAATATATCGGGCTCAACTCTTGCAGCATTGGGGCATTTTGTTTAGTTTTGCACCAAAACAACCGGTCATCATGAATACTAAACGATACTTTCTGTCATTCTTACTCGCGGCCATTGCCTTGAGCATGGCGGCGAGCCACGAACTCATCGACGGCTCGATAGACAATTCGGCCGTCTATCCCGGTACGGTTCACACGTTCCAGGTGTATGTGCCCGAGCAGTATAACGGCAAAAAGGCGGCAGCCCTCTATGTGGGGCTCGACGGGGTGCTGTGCAACGCCCCCCAGGTGATCGACTCGCTCATTGCGGTGGGCAAGATGCCCTGCGCCATCGGCGTGTTCCTGCAACCCGGCATCATCCGTGCCGGCGATGGCACCGTGCTGCGCTACAACCGCTGCTTTGAGTTTGACAACACGACAGGCGATTTTGCCCGTTTTCTCGAGACCGAAGTGCTGCCCGTTGTCGAGCAGATGACCACCTCGCGCGGCAAACCCATCAGGCTGTCCCGCGAGCCTCAGGACCGCATGATCTTCGGCCTGAGCAGCGGCGGCATTGCGGCCTTCAACGCCGCATGGCACCGTCCCGACCTGTTCGGCAAGGTATTCACCGGAGTAGGCACCTTTGTGGCCATGCGTGGCGGCAACGACCTGCAAGCCCTGGTGCGCAAGACCGAACCGCTTCCCCTGCGCATATTCATCCAGGACGGCACCAACGACGTGTGGAACCCGCTGTTCGGCCACTGGTACGAGGGCAACCGCATGATGGCCAGCGCCCTGGAATTTGCGGGCTATGACATGCAATGCGACTGGAGCGACGGCGGACACAACGTGACCCGCTCGACACAGATTTTTGCTCAGGTGATGGAATGGATGTGGCGCGACTGGCCTGCAGCACCCGTCCTCGGCAAGACGCAAAACGACTTCCTGCAAGACCTGCTGGTACCTGACGACACGGGGTGGGTCAAGGCAGGCAACGGCGTCGAACGTGAACCCGTCAGACGCATCATCTACCCCGACCTCACCAACATCGCCATCATCCCCGACGAGCCCGGCAATGCCGTGTGGCAATACATTCTGCAAGGCAGCCAGCCCACTTATGGCGAACCCTTCTACTGGCTCCACAACGATGACAACAGCCGCCCGCTCGACATCTACACCATCACCCTCGACGGCAAGGGCAACCTGTGGGCAGCCACCAGCACAGGCCTCCAGATCTGTGACCAGAACGGCCGCGTGCGCGCCATCCTGCGCATGCCCAGCGACATCGGGCCAGTCAACGAAATCACCATCACCCAGGGCTGGGTATGGCTCCATGCCTCCACAGGCGACTGGCGCCGCCCCTTCAACGTCACCGCCCCCACCTTGGGCACCCGCCCCGCCACCCAAGGCCAAGGATAAAAAAATGTTGCACGTTTTAGCCCTGTTGTTAATATTTTGCTTATATTTGCGGTCAATAGCTAATCTTTAACATCTTAACCTCTACGAAATGAATAGCAACTATAGAATTATCATATCCACTTCTAGCCTGAATATTGAAGAATGGACCGACCTTTATCGTTTTATTGATTCGATATATACCAATAGCAGTGAAGATGCCAAACTGGATGCTCTACACAATTTAAAAGAAAAGAGCATTGAGGTTTGGTATGCCCCTGAATCCAATTCTGATGTCTATCAATTAGATGGGAAAGAATTAGCTGATGACATACTTAAGCAACTAAGTAAAAACACTTGCTACAGCATACTATATCAAAAAGATGATGATACAGAAGAGTTCACAGGATTAGCTCCATTCGTATTCTTCTTACGTAAGTTTATCGATGAAAATACTAATCGAAGCTATGTGTCTTTAGGTATTAACACTGACAACATGGTGGACCAACTCAAAGCTGGAAATTTCTATTTCAAATGCAGCAATTTCTTTCTTTATCAAGGGGCAAAACCCGTTCTCGGATATAGAACACTTTACTTCTTTTCAGAAAAAAAACGCTCAATAGCTAATTTGGCGGGGAAAAGGAAAGGAGGTGAATATCGAGGAGATCCAAACAGACGATTCTTACCATTATTGCATATTACAGAAAACAATTATCATTCCATTTTCACACCATCTGGAATTAGTGAGAACAAGTCTTCAGAAGATTACTTATATATAAGCAACTCACTGAAGAAAATCAAAGATGACCTAAAACACAAGATTCTTAAAACACAAGAATCCAAATTACGCCTCATTGCAAATGATACAGATTCCCTCTTCAGTCAATGGTTAATTAACGGGTACTTTTATTCCTACGAGCCCGATGAACTAAGGAACCTGTCTCTTGACGATATCAAGGGGACTATACAAACCCTGCAAATCTATAAGAACAGTATTTTTGAACTCATCCAGAACATTATCTTCCATGGTGGAAAATCCGGTCTTTTCTATTGCGTGTTTGATAAGAGAGAGAATGTTTCTTCTTATTATCAAAACAAATTACCCGATTTTAAAGATAGCGATAGTAAGGTGAATCGATTTTTGAGAGTCGGAATCTATGACTATCATGAAACAGGTATAGTCGATTCATTCAAAGAAAGAGAGAAAGAAGGTAAAACAGAGGATGCTTATAGCAAGTTGTCCTTAATTGACTTTTTTGACACCAACTCAGTTGCCACGATAGGCATTACCAAGTTGGAAATGAGATATGCAGCCAGTTTAGGTATTAAATCGTTTGTAAGAACAATTTTCAAGCACAATGGTTACTTCAGTGTAGAGAGCAACGAAGTTGTCGATGGCCATAATTCCAAAAAACGAATTAGCTCTATTTGGAAAGATGGCAAACCTGGTTTTCCAAAATTTATAAATTTTCCGCTTATTGAAGGTTACGCTCCTGGCACACATTATGAAATCATTCTTCCTGTAATACCAACACCATCAATATCTGCCCCCACCTTGCAACGAGACACGTTCCTTAATCGTAGTCAAACGTTGCAAAGTCTATTAGACTCATACAAACCTATCAGGGTTGTCGATCTTGATTGGAATTTAGTCGCAAGCATCAGTAATAGTAAAACCAAGGAACAACAGATTACAGCCATTAGTCACATTGGAGACGAAATCATTACGAGTGGCGGGGGGCATACTGATGAAATTGTCTTGAACCTGAATGGCAAAGAGTTTGACCACAAATTAGTGTTTAAAATACTTGCCTATCTGCAACTCAAGGCAGAGAATGGTTTTAGGAAAATCATCTTGGTCAATGGAAAAGATGTTTTTGTGAGTGATTTCTTCGAGCTGATTAATCCATTATTGTGCGACTCAACAGCCGATGAAGTTCCCGTCTGGAGCGATAAGGCAGCGATTATCCTAATGAGTGAAAAGCTGCTTGTCCATATAATCTGTGGGAAGACCAAAGGTGAGCTCTACTCACTAAACCAAGAGTTTAAGAAATATTACTTCTACAACTTTTCAGAGAACAACAACCTTCGTTTTAACCTGGCAGAGCATGATAGCCGTACATCTACTGATACTATTTTAAAGGATTTCATCTTACCCTATGACATATTAATAGAATTATCAGACGGGACGACACTATTTGAGGCCTATGCACTAGACCTTATAAAACGAAAAATCATTTCCGATGACCACGGCTACTTGGTGAACCACGAGAACACTTATATCGGCAATAAAATAATTGTGAGAAACTACTATGAAGCAGACCGAATGTTTCAGAACAGTTTCTTTGCAGAACGTTTTGCTTTTTTAATTGCAAAAATAATATGCAGATTAACACGAGCAGTTAAAAAGGATTTAGTGCTTATTGGGTATCAGCAATATTCTGAATACTTAATAAAAGCTGTCAAACGTATTTTAGCAGATAACTCCGTACATATTGCTCTTGCAACAGCCAACGATGAGATGGCTGATAATAAGAATAAAACCTCAGATATTGACATATCATTTAATTTTGACATCGATGGTGATGGCAGCGAGCTTCGAGACAGAATACTCAAATCACCTGAGAAGTACCAATTTGCAACGATTGTCCCAATCGGCGCGACCCTATCTACCAATGATAAACTTGTCGCGTTATTCAAACTGTGGCACAAACTGCAAGATCCCTTAAAGCGGGAATCTACCAATATCGAATTTATATATAATCACTGTATCATCATTGTTCGTGACTCTATTTGTCCTATACCCACTCCATTGGAGAAAGAACAACAATGGAAAGCGATTCAACCCGACCAACACTTGATTAAAACCGATTTCCTAAATGCAACGGAGATCCATTATACTATTCAGGCAGCAAAAGCCGCTTGCCCAACCAACAACAACTGGCTAAAGCGTCTTAATAAAGAAGTTTCTTTTCCTGAAAATTGGGTGGAAGAGAAATATGTGAATTTTACAGAGAACTCATCGAGTAACTCT
>Ga0310694_10003052_pt1 | contig 16570 bp, 8 predicted proteins | sample 174DNAGHGhighgp2_FD_203884 | JGI IMG/M metagenome (GOLD analysis project Ga0310694, IMG submission 203884) | Sheep rumen microbial communities from Palmerston North, Manawatu-Wanganui, New Zealand - 1742 DNA GHGhigh gp2 (v2) (version 2) | ecosystem: Host-associated > Mammals > Digestive system >... | reverse complement strand
GAGCCTCATTGGCATCCATGCCGTTCTTCACGGCCTCCATCATCTTGCCGAGGTGAACATACTCGTAACCGCAAACCTCGTTGTTGGCATCGAGGTACTGCTTGGTGATGTAACCCTCAGTCAGCTCGAGGTAACGTGTACCCTTAGCCACAGTGCCATAGAGTGTACCAGTCTGTGAGCGGAGACCCTTACCCAGGTCTTCCAGACCAGCACCGATAGCCAGACCACCCTCAGAGAAAGCACTCTGTGTACGTCCGTAAACAATCTGCAGGAAGAGCTCGCGCATAGCGGTGTTGATAGCATCGCAAACGAGGTCGGTGTTCAGTGCCTCGAGGATGGTCTTACCTGGCAGGATCTCAGACGCCATAGCGGCAGAGTGTGTCATACCGGTGCAACCGATGGTCTCTACGAGAGCCTCCTGAATGATACCGTCCTTCACGTTGAGGCTCAGTTTGCAGGCACCCTGCTGAGGTGCGCACCAGCCGATACCGTGGGTGTAACCAGAGATCTCCTTGATTTCCTTCACTGCAACCCACTTGCCCTCCTCGGGAATTGGTGCAGGTCCATGATAAGCGCCTTTGCAAACGCTACACATGTTCTCAACTTCTTTTGAATAAATCATTGATAATAGAATAAAATGTTAAACCTATCTATAAACTATAAATTTCTACCAGAAACTCTAATCGGTCCACAAAATTACTCTATTTATTTGAATCAGCCAAAGCTTATGATACCCAATTAGAAATTATTAACATCAAAAAAATGCCGATAAAGGTGGGATTGTGGTTTCTTTTTGTAATTTTGTAACCCAAATAAAGCAAAGTGAACAATGAAAAGTGAATAGTGAAAAGTGAATAGTGAATAGTTGGAGATTTCATATTGTGGTGGGGGTGCTGTTGGTGCTGATGGGTGCCAGGGCAGGAGCGATGGTGTTGACGGAGCGGTATAATGTGTCGTATCTTGATTTGAGAAACGGTCTGCCGCATCAGAATGTCAGTTCCATTTTCGTGGACTCCGGTGGTTTTCTGTGGGTGGGAACCTACGGAGGCGGTCTGGTGCGCTACGACGGCTATGGTATGATGACCCCTGCGATGTGGTTGAAAAGTAACTCGTGTAAGAGTATTGCCGAGGACCATTTCAGGCGACTCTGGGTAGCTTTTGACGAAGGTACGAATATCATCGACCTGCGAACGATGACAGGTGTCCTGCCTGAGACCTTAGATCCCGCCTTGCAGCAGCTGTTGTCGGAGCCGAGTACCAAGGCCTATTGTGATGCGGTGGGTCGTCTTTGGTTGGTAACCTATTCAACGGTCAACATGCTGACCTTCGACGAGCAGGGTCATTTGTCAAAAATCTGCTCGTATGCCTACCATGGCAACACTCCCGACGTCAGTATCCGCGATGTGGAAGGCAATGGTCGGCCGTGGATAGGTATCGACGGCGGTCTTTTCCGGATGGTAGAGAAGAACGGTAGTCTGGTACGAGAGGAGATCTCCCCTCAGTTCCGTGCTCTTAACGGTCTGTATATCACTGATATGATGAAGCGTGACAATGTTGTGTGGATCACTACCAATCACGGTCTTTACCGGTTTGACCCCTATCAGCAACAGCTCATCGTTTATCGGAATCTGTCGCATGAATTTCTTTCCAGTCTGGCTCTGACCTCTGACAACCGGTTGCTTGTCGGTTCCTTGTATGGTGTCAATGTGTATGATGATGCCACTGACAGTTTCTCTGTCTGGACGACTGCCAGTAACCCGCCGTTGAAAAGTGATTTTGTGCATTGTCTTTTGATGGACAAGGGTCTTGTATGGGTTGGAACGGAGTCTGGTGGCATTGCCCAGCTCGTGCCTCGTCAACTGTTGTTGCAGAACTACGTCCACACTGCTTTGCCAGGTTCCCTCTCTCCCAATCCGGTGAATGCCATGTATGTAGAGGCAGACGGGACGCTCTGGGTGGGCACCGTGGAGGGAGGACTGAATAGGAAGGAGTCAGGAGACAGGAGTCAGGAGTTTGTGCATTTGACAAAAGAGAATTCAGCGTTGTCGCATAACAGTGTGTCGGCTTTGGTGGCTGACGGAAAGGGCCGGTTATGGACCGGCACCTGGGGTGGTGGACTGAATGTTGTCGAGCTTGCTTCCCAGGCGGTCCGGAAGGTGGACATGTCTGAGGATGCGGCCCGTTTGACCAATTTTATCGGTGCCTTGGCCTATGATCCCTATAATGATGCCCTGTGGATCGGCAGCAATGATGGTATTTTCCTCTATGACGTGAAGACCGGAGAGTTGTTGGAGCCATTTGACGGTTGTGACCTGATCCGCGGTTGTATTGGTTCGGTGATAGACAAGGACGGTGTACTCTGGATGGGTTGTATGCGTGGTGTCTGTGCCATTGATTTGAAGTCGAAAAAAGGCGGAAAGTTCAGTTATCGTAATTTGATGTATCGGTTAAATGACCCCGATTCCCATATCTATGAGAAGATCTCCTCTTTCTGTGAGAGTCGTGACGGTACCCTTTGGTTGGGTAGCAATGGCTATGGTCTGTATCGCAGGATTGTGGGTCAGGATGGTCAGGAGCGTTTTGAAGTGCTGACGCAGGAGGACGGACTTGTGAACAATGCCGTGAAGGGTATTGTGGAGGACCGAAACGGTCGGCTGTGGATTACCACGCAGAACGGTTTGTCGGTCTATGACCCCCATCTGAAGACCTTTACCAACTATACCCAAACCGACGGTCTTGCCAGTTCGCAGTTCTATTGGAACTCCGCCGTCATCGCCCCTTCCGGTACCATCTATCTGGGCAGTGAGGCCGGACTTGTGGAGGTTGCCGGTGAGAACCCTGAGGCCAGTTGTCAGGGCCATCTGGTCTTCACCCATCTGATGGTTGACAATCAGGATGTCATGGCCGGTAGCGATTACCTTGAGGAAGATATCTCTATCGCGAAGGTCATCACGCTCAGTGAGAGCAACCGTTCGTTTTCGATTGATTTCTCTGCCTTGAACTATGGTTACGAGACTCAGGGCATTTTCAGTTACCGGATGAAGGGCTTTGACGATGAGTGGACCTTGTTGAAGCCCGGTCAGCACTCTGTGCGATACAGTGTCCTGCCCGTTGGCAATTACACTTTTGAGGTGAAATATGCGTCAGCCTTGTCGACGGTAGAAGAAGAGACCATCTCTATTGGTATCGAGGTGCAGCCCCGATTCTGGAACAGTTGGTGGTTCCGACTGTTGTTGGCTTTGTTGTTTGTGGCGCTTGTCATTTATATATATAATAGGTGGGCCGCCGAGTTGAAGCGTCGTGAGGCCGAGCAGTTGTTGAGTCCGATCCGTAAGGTGTTGGAGGAGTCGAAGGATCCCAAGCAGTTGCAGCAGCGTATCAGTAATATCCTCGATAACCAGGAGCGTTACCGTCAGAGTGTGTCGAAGAGTGTGGAGGCTGATCAGGAAGAGGTGATGAAGAACACCCGTCCGTTTATGGAGCGTGTGATGGAGATTATGGAGCAGCACTATATGGATTCCGATTTCGGTGTGCAGGAATTCTGTAATGCCTTAGGCATGAGTCGTAGTGTGGTCAGCAAGCATCTTAATGCTGAGGCCGGTCTGCCTGCCGGTCAGTTTATCCGTAACTACCGTCTGAACATGGCCCGTGAGTTGCTCTCAGCGAAGACCGGCAATCGTAATATCACCGAGATTGCCTATGCTGTCGGCTTCAACGACCCGAAGTATTTCACCCGTTGCTTTACGAAACTGTACGGACAGAGTCCTAGTTCCTGGTCTTGATATAGCTCAAGAAGAGGAAAAAACGGCCTTGGGAGGATAAATATCGTTTTGTCCACCTTATAAAACGTTTTGTCCACCTAGCGCGATGAATAAATGACTACTTTTGCGGCAGTTTTTTATTCATTTAATAACTAATTCTACAATTAACAATGAGAAAACAAGCATTATTCTCTCTGATGCTGTCGTTGGGACTGTTAGGTGGACTTTCTGTCTGTCCGACTCCTTTGATGGCGTCTGTGACCCAACAGACCATTAAGGTCAGCGGTCAGGTTGTTGACCAAGACGGTGAGGCCCTGATTGGTCCCACTGTCAAGGTGAAAGGTGCTCAGTCGGGAGCCATTACTGATTACGATGGTAACTTCGAGTTGAGTGTTCCTGCTGATGCGACGCTCGTGATCAGCTATGTTGGTTACAAAGATCGTGAGATTGCCGTACGCGGACGCGCGATCCTTAATCAGATTCAGTTAGAGTCAGACTCCCACATGCTCGACCAAGTGGTGGTTGTGGGTTATGGTGTTCAGAAGAAGGCCGATCTGACCGGTTCGGTATCGATTGTGAATGCCGATGAGTTAAAGCGCGTATCGCACTCCAATATCTCCACGATGTTGGAAGGTAAGGTTGCCGGTGTGCAGATCACCTCTGACGGTCAGCCCGGTGCCGATCCATTGGTTCGTATCCGTGGTATCGGTACCCTGAACGGTAACCAGGCCCCTCTGTACGTCATTGACGGCGTGCCCATGGGTACCTCTATCCGTGATTTCTCTCCGAATGATATTGAGACCATTCAGGTGTTGAAGGATGCCTCTGCCGGTGCCATCTATGGTTCGCGTGCCGCCAATGGTGTGGTTATTATCACCACCAAGAACGGTAAGAAGGAGCAGCCCTTAAAGGTAGACTATAAAGGTTACTTCGGTATTGACCAGATTCAGAAGGATGTCTACGACCTGACCAATGCCGAGCAGTACAGTCAGTATCTCGGTATTGCTGCTGAGAATGTCGGTTCCTCCGTTCTTCCTAGTGGATATAGCAAGGGTGCTGACGGTAAATACCATTTTATGGATAATACTGACACCGACTGGCTCAGCGAAGCCTTTAAGACCGGTATTCGTCAGAACCACAATGTGAATCTCAGTGGTGGTGGCGTTAACAATACCTATAATATAGGTCTTGACTATTATAAGCAGAAGGGAACCCTTGAGGGTGCCGGTCCTAACTTTGAGCGTTATACCGCCCGTGTGAACAACACCATGGACATTAAGTTCATCAAGTTCCGCACCAGTCTTGTTTACTCCCACTCCAACCAGGACAACCTCGCTGTCTCGAATGCCAACGAGTATGTTCAGGGACTTTATGGTAATCTTGGTAATGTGTTGGGTGGTGTGTTGAACATGCAGCCCACCATCAAGGCTTACGACAGTTCCACTTGGGTACTCGACGACAAGGTGGGTAGTGCCAGCGCTTACCGTTACGATGCCTACGGCTATGGTGTGTATTACGACACTGTCCACGGTGACATCTCGGCCATGAACCCCCTGTTGGTTAATGAAATGCTGACCCGTAATACGGTTGTAGACCGTTTCTTGGGTACTGCCTCTGCAGATGTCGACCTGTTGAGTATGCTCGGTATCAAGAGCAAGAACCATCAGTTGACTTATAAGATCAACCTCTCCTACAGTACCACCTCTTGCAATGACAAGACCTGGATTCCTGCCTGGATTCAGAGTAACCGTGTGTACCTGGCCAAGGAGAATGAGCGTCTGACCAAGGCCCATCGCAAGTATACCGATGCCTTGATCGAGAATACGTTGACTTATGACGGCACTATCGGTCTGCACCATATTAACCTCGTAGTAGGTCAGACCTATGAGCAGGAGAATACCAATACGTTAAGTGCCACAGGTGTCAACCTGTCGGAGCCCTATTTCCTGCAGTTGCAGAATGCCACTTCCTGGAGTGCCAACAGTGGGGAGTACAAACATGCTCTGGCTTCTTATCTGGCTCGTCTGAACTACGACTACGATGGCAAGTACCTCATCTCGGGTATCATCCGTCGTGATGGCAGTTCCCGTCTGACCAAGGATATCCGTTGGGATACCTTTACCTCTGTTTCATTAGGTTGGCGTTTCGATAAGGAGAAGTTCTTCCCCATCGATCGAGACATTGTGAATTTGTTCAAGCTTCGCGCCAGCTATGGTGAGTTGGGTAATGAGGCCTCTGTCGGTGACTATGCTATCTATGCCACGATGGCCCGTAACAACATGACCTACAGCTTCGGCAACCAGCCCATCACCGGTTCTGCCGTTTCGACTTTCGTTAACGAGAACCTTGCCTGGGAGAAGAGAAAGACCATGAATGTAGGTCTTGATCTGGCCTTCTTTAACAACCGCATCGAGTTTACAGCTGAGTGGTACAAGAATAAGTCGCAGGATCTGCTTTACAATGTTCCCGTTCCCGCCAGTGCCGGTGTTGCCAATACCTCTGTGACGATGAATGCCGCCTCGTTGGAGAACAGCGGTTTCGAGTTCTCGGTGACCTACCGCAACCGTGACCACGCTTTGAAACATGAAATCAGTGCTAATCTGAGCACGTTGAAGAACAAGGTGACCTCGCTCGGTTTCGGTACTGAGAAATACATTACCGGTGCCTATATTACGGAAGTAGGTGAGGAAGTTGGTAAGTTCTATGGTTGGGACTATCAGGGTATTATCCGTACCCAGGAACAGCTTGATCAGTTGAATGCCCTTGCTCAGGAAAAAGGCCTCTCAGAGTATCAACCCGGTGCCCAGGTTGGTGACTGCTACTACCGCGATATCAATGGTGACGGTCAGATCAATGCTGACGACCAGACTGTTCTCGGCAGTGGTCTACCCAAGGTGAATTTCGGTCTGAGTGCTCATCTGGAGTACAATATCTTTGATCTGAGCATTTCTACTTTCGGTGCACTTGGTTACCATGTTACCGACTACTTATATAATACGTTGAACTCCAGCTATGGTTACGGCAATAAGGATGTTGCCATTCTCGGTGCTAACCAGTGGGATGGTAATACCTATGTGAGTGATATCCCCCGTACCTATCTGTCGAACAGTGCTACTTTGGCCTGGAACGACCTGTTCTGTGACCGTCAGATCCAGAATGCTGCCTATTGGAAGATTGCCAATGTCGAACTTGGCTGTAACCTGCCCAACAAGTGGTTTGCCAATTATGTCACTGGTGTCCGTGTGTATGTCTCTGCTCAGAACCTCTTTACCATCACAGGTTACAAGGGTTACAATGTGGACTATGCCGGTGGTACGTTCACCCCGGGCTACAACTACTGTTCTTATCCTACAGCACGTAGCTTCATGGCCGGTCTGAACTTTACTTTCTAAAGAATTGAAGAACTGAAAAATTAAAGAATTGAAGTTATGATTACCAAGATAAATAGAAACAGTTGGGTAAAGTGGCTGACGGCAGGAGTATTCTCTTACCTCTTACCTCTCACCTCTTACCTCTTTGTATCCTGCGAAGATAAGTTGGACGTGTCGAACCCCAACCAGCAGACGACCTCCACTTTCGGTAATACCGCCGAGGATTTGGAGGAGAATGTGATTGCTGCTTACAACCACATTCGTATGGAGGGTACTTACGCCCGTGTCGGTTATACCCTCGACGTGTGCCGTGGTGATGAGGTCTGGAACTCCTCACAGGTATGGTACATGCCTTTTGATGATCTGAATGCCCCCTTCACTGACGAGATTGGTCAGTGGTCATGGCGTGACTGGTATTATACGATTAATGTATGTAACTACACCCTCTCTCGTTGTGGTGATGACAACAGTACGTTGAGCGAGCAGATGAAGCATATCAAAGGTCAGATGCTGTTCTTGCGTGGTTTGGCATATTATAATCTTACTGGATATTATCAGAACCCCATTCTGATTACCGATTATGCCACCTATTCTACCCTTGACGGTCTCTATGGCTCCAATGTTATGGAGGGTGATACGGATGGCAACTCTCAGTATGACCGTGCCTGGGATCAGGTGGAGAAGGACTTTGCTGAGGCTATGACCCTGCTGCCGACACGTAATGCCGGTGGCGAGTGGGCCAAAGGTCGTGCTACCAGTGGTGCTGCTGCCGGTTACTATGCCCGTGCTCTGATGATGCGTCACAAATACAGTGAGGCGCTTACCGTGTTGAAGGCGATTATCAATGGCCAGTATGGTACCTATAAGCTGATGGCTAATTACGGTGACAACTTCCGTGAGGGAGCTGCCTACGAGAATAATGATGAGAGCTTGTTTGAGATCCAGTATCTGGACTATGGATCACAGGGTACCGACGATGAGTGGACACCGGTGAACACCAGTCCTAATGCCACTCAGGGTCACGCTATTGAGAGTAACTACGGTCCTGGTGATTTCGGTGGCTGGGCAGACCTTTCTGCTTCTCCCTGGCTCTATCAGCTCTTCAAGGCTGAGAAGACCACTAGTGGGTCGCTCGACCCTCGTCTCTATTGGACCATCGGTACCTACGAGCCCGAATGGGATGGCTTTGAGTATGGTAATGTCTGCTATACCGTGCCGATGACTGCTGATGCCCCTGTGGTTACCAATAATAACTATGGCGGTCTGCCTATTGCTAAGAACACGAACCTGCGCACTGGTCTTTATGACAAGGTCGTTACCGGTCTGCACTGTGGTATCAACCTCCGTATGATGCGTTATTCTGACGTTCTTCTTCGTGCTGCCGAGTGCGAGAATGAGATCAGCGGTCCTACCCAGCAGGCTATCGACTGGATCAATCAGGTACGTAACCGTGCCGGTCTGGCCAACCTGAACCTTGCTGATTTCGCTGGCAATGCTGATAAGCTCTTCGAGCAGATTGCCAATGTGGAGCGTCCGAAGGAGTTCGGTTGTGAGTTTGGTCGTGGTTTCGACCTGTTGCGTTGGGGCTTCTTCTACAGTGCTGACCGTCTGGCACAGATCAAGGAACACGGTACTTTCCGTCGTACCAATGACAAGACCCGTGTGAAGGAGTCCGTCAGCTATGCTGAGGTGGGTATTGATTCTGAGTTGAAGAGTTCTTATGACAGTTGGATTCAGGGTCATGAGTTCTTCCCGCTCTATCAGGGAACCTTGAACGACAATCCCAACCTCGTGGGTAACTCTGCCAATGCCAGCAGCAGCAATGAAAGCTATTACAGGGGCAAGGGTTGGACACTCCATCCGGTTGTGAACCTTTAAGAGAATTGAAGAATTGAAAAATTGAAAAATTGAACTAATTATGAGAACTAATAGATATAATAAGGTAGTTGTAGGAGTATTCTCTTACCTCTTACTTCTTACCTCTTACCTCTTCCTTACTTCTTGTGAGGGAGGAGACCTGTTCAGCATCGACTCTCCCGACTGGATTTCTGCTAAGGCAGACTCCATTGCTCAGGAGAAGGCCAAGAACCAGGGTGGTGAAGATGAGATTGAAGGTCTGGAAGAAGATGTCTACACCGTTGGTGCTACCGACTATTCATCAGGCTGGTGGGCCGTCTTCTCTAAGTATTACCAGATTCCTGAAGGTGGCAAGTGGATTACCCAGTTCAATCTGAACATCAATCCCAATGCTTCGAATACCTATAAGAACTATGCCCTTATCATCACCAATGATGAGGATCGTGGTGCTGCCAACTATAAGGAGTACGGTGCTATCCGTTATGATTTCCAACCGAGTGGTAACTCAGAGTGGGGCGATTATATCGACCGTAGCCTCGCAACCAGCGACCTCGAATTTGCTACTGATACCGATGCCGGTGTTGACAAACTGGGTGGCAAGGTCACTCTGACGATTGACCGCACCAGTGGTGGTCTGGTTGTCACTATGACCAATGGTAAGGTGACGAAGACCTATACTCAGACTTCGCCTCTGGTGAATCTGAATGCGGATGCATCGAACACCACTATCCGTGCTTTCTTGGTTCCTGAGGGTTCATTCATTAATTTCCTTGGTTCGACCATCGAACCTATCGGCGGTTTCACTTCTAAGGAAGACAAGCAGCCACTATCTATGACACTCAACGGCGTGCCCAAGAAGGTGCTCCAGGGTACAGACCTGACTGAGGCTTTTGCCAATGTTACTGCTACGATCCAGTTTGAGCAGGAGGTTTCTGCGACTGTGAAAATAACTGACTTGGCCATTCAGACTGTTCCTGATATGTCTTCATTGGGCAAGAAGACCCTTGTGGCTGCCTATGCCAAGACCTACAAAGGTGAGGCTGCTAATGCACCTATCATCGGAACTGCGGAGTTCGAGGTTGTTGACAAGATGTACACGAGCCTTGGTGCTACCGACAACTCTACTGGTTGGTGGGGTGCTCATTCTGAGAATATCAAGGTAGGCCCGAATGAGACCTTCATCAGTACCTTTACCAACTATACCAGTGGTGCCAACAACTGGAACAACTTCGTCGTGGTTCTCTGTCGTGCTGATAATACAGAGTATGCCGTAGTCCGTGCCGATAATTATGGCTGGGGTGATGGTTATGGTGCTTGTACGCCGATTGGAACCCAGGGTGACTGGGGTACATGGCTTGCTGCTATGGACGGTGCCAAGGTTACTGTAGCCGTTACTAACAACGGTGATGGTACCGCTGATGTGAAGGCCGTGATGCAGGGCACAAACGGTGAGGTCTATACGCAGGAGTACAATGGCATCAACACGGTTGATCCGGAAGACTTCTACTTCCGCTTTACTGTTGACAACTGCCACCTGGAGTTCGATAGCGTACTTGGTGCAGAAGATAACTCTACCGGTTGGTGGGGTGCTCATTCTGATATGTACAATGTGCCTGTTGGTAAGACCGTTACTACCCGCATCAAGAACTTCACCAATGGCGCCAACAACTGGAACAACTTTGTGGTGGTGCTGACCCGTGAGGACAACAGTGAATATGCTGTCGTCCGTGCCGACAACTATGGTTGGGGTGACAGCTATGGTGCTTGTCTGCCAAGTGGTGGTCAGCTCGACTGGGGTGCATGGCTTAAGGCTATGGATGAGGCGATGGTAACCGTATCCGTGACCAACAATGGTGGTTCTGCTGATGTGAAGTGTGTCATGGAAGGCAATGACGGTGAGACCTACTATCAGGACTATATCGGTATCAGTCCTATTGACGGGGATAACCTCTGGTTCCGCTTCACGGTTGACGGTTGTCACATGATTTTTGAGTAAGCATTGAAGAATTAAAGAATTGAAGAATTGAAGAAAAATAGAATGGTGGAAGGAGTATTCTACTTACTCCTTCCCTCCTTACTCCTTTTCTCCTTCAGTGCCATGGCGGTATCGCTGAAGCGTGTCAGCGTGCATGACCCCAGTATCGTGTGGGAACCAGCGTCCCAGACATACTATATCTTCGGGTCCCATCGTGCTGCTGCCAAGACCACTGATCTGATGAGTTGGACGTCGTTTCAGGCTCCCTGGGCAACAGCTTCGAGCACCAATGCTGCTAACAGTGCTGCTTTCACTACCCCGCAGGTGACGAAGGTGAAAAAGGGCGGAGTCGCGTATGACTTCAATTTCAATGCATTTAATTGGTCGAAACGCGGTAACAATAGTTATAGTGTCGACGGTAATATGTGGGCGCCCGATGTCATTTGGAACAAGCAGATGCAAAAATGGTGCATGTATCTCAGTATCAATGGTGACAACTGGTATTCAAGTATCATCTTGCTGACTGCCGACAAGATCACAGGGCCTTACCGCTATCAGGCTCCCGTGGTGATGAGCGGTTTCCATACTGGAACCTCTTATAAGGATACCGATCTGGAACTGGTTATTGGCACGCAGGCATCGCTGCCTGGCCGTTATGCTGTTGGCAATGGCTGGGGACGTCGCTATCCTAACTGTATCGACCCCTGTGTGTTCTACGATGAGGAGGGTAAACTCTGGATGTCATATGGTTCGTGGAGCGGTGGTATCTGGATGTTGGAACTTGATGAGGAAACGGGTCTGCGTGACTATGATGTCACCTATACACTAACCGGATCAGGCGATGGTGTGACTGTCGATCCCTATTTCGGCAAGAAGATTGCTGGTGGTTACTATGTATCAGGCGAAGCTTCGTATATCGAGTATATCGGAGGCTATTATTTCCTGTTCATGAGCTATGGCGGTCTGGCTGCTGGTGGTAATCCTAACGACTACAATAACGGTGGCTACCAGATGCGTGTATTCCGTTCTGAAAAGCCTGACGGTCCCTATAAAGATTCTAATAATATCAGTGCTGTCTACAATAGTTACCAACTTAATTTCGGCGCCAAGGCCAACAGCGACCGTGGCGTGAATATTTTTGGGGCTTATACAGACTGGGGCAATCAGACGAAGGGCAACTATGGTGAGCGCTCTCAGGGACACAATAGCATCATTGCTGCCGAGGATGGACGTACCTATCTGGTTTATCACACCCGATTCCAGAATGCAGGTGAAGGTCATCAGGTGCGCGTTCATCAGGTGTTCCAGAACAAAGACGGATGGTTGGTTGCTGCCCCGTTCGAATATACCGGTGAGGAGGTAAAGAGTGCTGATATCGCCAGTTCGCAGCAGGTGAGCACCGACCGTATCCCAGGAACCTATCAACTTCTGATTCACAAATACAGACTAGACCACACTCAGAAGGAAGCCGCCAAGCCTGTTGAGATCACCCTTTCTGCCGATGGAAAGATCAGTGGTGGAGCTACTGGTACTTGGGCTGCAACAGCAGGTACGTCGTATGTGAACTTTGTCATCAGTGGTACGGCTTATAGAGGCGTCATGGTTGAGCAGACGCTCGAACCGAAAGATGAGAAAACGATAGCCTTTACAGGTCTGGCCAGTAAGACCGGTGTCACAGCATGGGCTTATCAGACCAAGGCTGCTACAGGTATTATGACAATGGATAATGGACAATGGACAATGGATAATGGGGTCTATGACCTCTTGGGCAGACCTGTCACATCTCCGCAGAAGCCTGGCATTTATATTCGAAACGGGAAGAAATATCTTCTGAAATAATTATTGAACCACATACTACTTAAATTATATATGAGGAAACTTGTTTTTTCCTTGATGTTGCTTGCCGCCTGTGTCGTGATGGCACAGGGGCAACGGCATCGCTTTTCGCGAGTGGCTTTCACCACGGAGACACCCATGGTGCATGATCCGGTGATGGCTTTCGAAGATAGTACCTGGTATATCTTTGCCACAGGTATGGGTATCCAGCAGATGACCTCGACCGACCGTCAGAACTGGACCGTGTCGCCTGATCCTGTGATGTCGGTCATCCCCAAATGGACGCATGATTCTGTCCCAGGTTTTCGTTCTCACGTGTGGGCCCCGGACATTATCCAGTGGCACGGACGTTGGTGGTTGGCTTATAGTTGTTCTACCTTTGGCAAGAACGGCTCCGCCATCGGTTTACTCACTACTCGTTCCCTGGCATCAGGACTTTGGGAGGATGAGGGTTGTATCGTGGCTTCAAAGGAGAAGCGCGACAACTGGAATGCCATTGATCCTAATTTCGTGATTGACGATCAGGATCAGCCCTGGCTGGTATGGGGTAGTTTCTGGGATGGTATCCAGATAGTCCGCCTCGATACGACCATGCATGTAGCTAAGGAGTCAGGAGTCAGGAGTCAGGAGTCAGTAGGACCTCGCACTATTGCTCGCCGTTATAATCTGGATAGTCAGGATGCCAAGGCCTCCCTTCCGATTAATCCGAATCCTCCGAAGAATCCGACGTCAGATTATGCCGGTCCGAATGCCATTGAGGCGCCGTTTATCTTCAAGCACGACGGATGGTATTATCTCTTTGTGTCGTGGGACTACTGTTGTCAGGGCAGCAAGAGTAATTACCGTGTTGCGGTAGGTCGTAGTAAGACGGTTGATGGCCCCTATCTTGACAGCAAGGGCATTGATATGCGTTATGGTGGCGGTAATCTTTTCCTTGAAGGTGACAAAAAGGAATATGAGGCTGCCGGTCATTGTGCTGCCTACACCTTCGAAGGGCAGGACATCTTCATCTGTCATGGTTACAGTGTTGCCCAGAACGGTGCTTCCGTGCTGGTTCAGCGACCTATTCGTTGGACCTCCGATGGCTGGCCTACCTTATAACAAAGTTAATATAGCAGAAGCAGACCTGCGATGCCCGCGTAGCAGATCATGCGGATGGGATTGATTTTCAGGTAGCCGGTGCCGATGGCAGTGGCGATGAGCAGGGCGCAGCTGATAAAGAACTGCCAGGGATTCTCCATCGGGGTAGAGAAGTTCTCCTTATTACAAAGTAGGAGGGTTGCTGCTGCGAGGAGGCCTACGACGGCAGGGCGCAGGCCTGTGAAGACCGACTGTACTAGTGGTGTGTTCATATACTTCATGAACATCTTACTAATCAGAATCATCAGAATCAGTGATGGCAGTACCAGCGCGAAGGTAGCGGTGGCAGAGCCGAGTGTCGCCATCAGGTGGCCATAGCCGGCGTTGTGGATGGCCGTATAGCCACAGTAGGTGGCGGAGTTGATGCCGATGGGTCCGGGTGTCATCTGTGAGATGGCCACGATGTCGGTGAATTCTGCTGTTGATAGCCAGTGGTGTGTTTCTACTGTCTCGTGTTGGATGAGGGAGAGCATGCCGTAGCCGCCTCCGAATCCGAAGAGGCCAATCTCGAAGAAGGTGATAAATAAGCTTAGGAATATCATATAGCAACTTTTATATGCATCGGATTAGCGCGGACTTACTCGGACTTTTTATGGGGGAACTTGTTTAGTCCGTGAGAGTCCGTCTTTGTCCGATGCTGATATTGTCCGTAGAGATAGCCGGCGAGGGCGGCGATGATGATGATGTAGATGGGAGAGACGCCGAGGGCCCAGATGGCGAGGGCGCAGACGATGGGGATCCAGATGGTGTAGCGGTTGAGTTTTGCCCGTTGTCCCAGTCGGAAGGTGGGTACGGCGATGAGGGCTACGACGGCAGGTCGGATACCTCGGAAGATGGCCGCCACGTAGGGATTGTCCTTGAACTGGCTGAAAAAGATCGCTATTGCCAGGATGATCAGGAACGAGGGTAGGGCTGTGCCGATGGTGGTAGCGATGGCGCCACGTACCTTATTTAATTTATAGCCGATGAAGGTGGCGATGTTGATGGCGAACACCCCCGGGCAACTCTGTGCGATGGCGATGAGGTCGAGCATCTCGTCTTTGGACACCCACTGTTTTTTGTTGACCACCTCTTCTTCTATCAAAGGAATCATGGCATATCCACCGCCGAGGGTGAATATGCCAATCTTAAAGAAGGTACGGAACGATTCCCAATAGATGTTCATCGTTGTTCAATCCATTTACGAGCATTAACGAAGGCCTCTATCCATGGGGTCACCTCGTCGTTCTTGCGGTCAGCAGGATACCAGGCGTTCTGCCAGGGGAAGAAGGCACGTTCCAGGTGCGGCATCATGCAGAGGTGACGACCGTCGGCCGAGCAGATACCAGCCACGTTGTAGTCAGAGCCATTCGGATTGGCAGGATAGCCCGGGTAGTTGTACTTCGCAATGATGTTGTAAGCACTTTCTGGTTCAGGCAGATGGAACTTGCCCTCGCCGTGAGCCACCCAGAGACCCAGTTTTGAACCGCTGAGCGAGCCGAACATCACGCTGTTGTTCTGTGGGATGCTGAGGCTGATGAACTCACTCTCGAACTTATGCGAGTCGTTGTGTAACATCTTTGCACCCTTAGCACCTGTCAGCCCCAGTTCTACCATCAGCTGGCAACCATTACAGATACCCAGTGACAGGGTGTCCTTGCGGGCATAGAACTTATCGAGTGCCTCCTTGGCCTTCGGGTTGAAGAGGAAAGCACCCGCCCAACCCTTGGCAGAGCCGAGGACGTCGGAGTTGGAGAATCCACCGCAGAAGACTATGAGGTTGACCTCTTCGAGGGTCTCGCGACCCGTGATGAGGTCGGTCATCATGACATCTTTTACGTCGAATCCGGCGAGGTAGAGCATGTAAGCCATCTCGCGTTCGCCGTTTGTACCCTTTTCACGAATAATAGCGGCCTTGGGGAGTGAAGAGTGAAGAGTGAAGAGTGAAGAATCTTTCCAGCGGTCGGGATTGAGGCCGTATTGGGAGAGTTTGCCGGTGAAAGACTTGGGGAAGACCATCTCCAGAGGCTGGTTCTTGTAGTTGGCGAAACGCTCGGCAGCCTTGCCGTTGAAGCTCTGTTTGCGATCGAGGAGGTATGAGGTCTTGTACCATGTGTCGCGCAGTGCATCGATATCGAAGGTCTGCTCTATATCGCCAGCCTTCACCACGATGGTGCGGGCATCTTCTACTGGATAACCTATCTTGGCAAAGCCGACACCCTGCTCCTCCATGAAGTCCTTGAAGTCCTGTTTGTGTTCGTCGGAAACCTCGATGACGACGCCCGGGTTCTCGGCGAAGAGCGTCTTTATGATGTCAACCCCCTCTGGCTCCCCCTTAGAAAGGGGGAGAATTGGAGCTGCGATGTCGTGGAGGTTGATGTGGAGGCCGCCCTTTGTGTTGGCGAAGCACATCTCGAGCAGGGTGGTGATAAGACCACCTGCAGAGATGTCGTGACCAGCCATGATCCAACCCTTCTCGATGAGCTGTTGGATGGCCATGAAGGCATCAGCGAAGTATTCGGGATTCTTGACGGTAGGTACGTCGTCGCCCACCTTACCAAGGCTCTGTGCGAAGGCAGAACCACCGAGGCGCTGCTCGTCGAATGAGAAGTCGATATGATAGAGTGAGGCATTCTTATCGTTGACGAGGA
>Ga0310694_10003051_pt1 | contig 16571 bp, 13 predicted proteins | sample 174DNAGHGhighgp2_FD_203884 | JGI IMG/M metagenome (GOLD analysis project Ga0310694, IMG submission 203884) | Sheep rumen microbial communities from Palmerston North, Manawatu-Wanganui, New Zealand - 1742 DNA GHGhigh gp2 (v2) (version 2) | ecosystem: Host-associated > Mammals > Digestive system... | reverse complement strand
ACGGCAGTGAGGAAGAGCTCTTTGAACTGGTCAAAAAAATCGCCAACGGAGAAGAAATATGAAACATACAACGCGTTTAGCTCTCCTCTCGGCAGCCATCATCTGCTCCTCTCTGGCTTCCTCTCATCTGAATGCTCAGGGCATCCTCGGCGGACATGTCACTGGCAATGTGCAGTTTGACGGACAACTGTCGCGCCGCGACAGCGTCATCGGCGCCGCCGATGTGCCCGAAAAAATGCTCTCCAACGCACGCGCCGACATCCTCTACACCAATGGCGACTTCAGCGCCGGCCTCCGCTACGAGGCCTACCTCAACCCTATGCTCGGTTTCAACAGCCAATACACCGGACAAGGAATAGCCAACTATTTCGTCAGCTACCGCACTCAGTCTTTCGCCGTGACGGCTGGACACTTCTATGAGCAGTTCGGCAACGGCATGACGCTGCGCGCCTACGAAGACCGATTCCTCGGCATCGACAACGCCATTCGCGGCATCAACGTCATGTACCGACCCGTCAACGGCATCACCATCAAGGGACTCGTCGGACAGCAACGCTACTACTGGGACACTCGGGGACTCGTGCGTGGCGTCGACGGCGAAATGACGCTCAACGACCTGATAAAGAGCTGGAGCGACGCCAAGACTCGCATCACCCTCGGCGCCTCCTTCGTCAGCAAATACGAGGACGACGAGACTGTCCTCGCCGACATCAGCGGCTTCAAGCTCAACCTGCCCAAGAACGTCGGTGCCGCATCGGTCAGAATGGATCTCGCACACGGCGGCTTCGGCCTGCAGGCCGAGTATGCGCACAAAGGACAGGATCCTACCATCATGAACGACTACATTTACAAGGATGGCGAAGCACTCTGGCTCAGCGCCAGCTACTCGCAGAAAGGTCTTAGCGCCAACATTCAGGCCAAACGCGTCGACAACATGGGTTTCAAGTCGGTACGCTCCGTCAGCGGCGAGATGCTCTACATCAACTACACTCCTTCCATCACCAAGCAACACACCTACGCCTTCCTGAGCATGTACCCCTACGCCACACAGAGCACTGGCGAGATGGGACTCCAGGCCGATTTCATGTATAAGTTCAAGAAAGAATCTCTCCTCGGCGGAAAATATGGCACCGACATACACCTCAACGCTTCGCTCATCACTGGCCTCGACACCTCTCGCATCGGCGGCAAAGGCACCGACGGTTACTCCTCTTCTTTCTTCGGCACTGGCGACACCTACTACGGCGACTTCTCGCTCGAACTGGCTAAGAAACTCAGCAACAAGCTGAAACTCACAGCCACCTACGGATACGTCGTCTTCAACCCAATCGTCGAAGGACACGAGGGCGACCTTCACCACAACCACGTGGCCATCGCTGACCTCACATGGAAAATCAACCGCAAGAACGTCCTTCGATTCGAAGCCGAGTGGATGGGCAGCGACAGCAAATATGACGCCGCCGTCGACGACAAACGCTGCGGCGACTGGATTATGGGACTCGTGGAATACAACTTCACCTCCGCATGGTTCGTCTCTCTCAGCGACCAGTACGCCTACAACGACGGCGTCGGCAACTACTACAACATATCCGTCGGATACACCAAGAAAGCCACTCGCCTGCAAGTGGGCTACGGCAAACAGCGCGAAGGCATCATCTGCATCGGCGGCGTATGCCGGCAGGTGCCAGCCAGCAACGGCCTCACATTCAGTCTAACAACTTCTTTCTAAACAACTATCAGCATCTTAACAATGAATTTCCGTTTCAAGAATCTTTTTCTCTTAGCCTCGCTCGCTCTGCTCTCCTCCGCTTGCGACAAGATTGAGCAGGACGACTATCTCCTCTTCTCGGGCGCCGTGGGCGAATGGTACGACGGCAATGGCGTCAACGACCACAGCCAACGGGCTATAATCGAGAAATATACGGGCGTCCGATGCATCAACTGCCCCACCGCCGACGAGGCCATCAGCGCCGCCTCTTCGCAATACGGCTACAAGCTGATCGCCGTCGCCATTCACGACTCCTCCAACTTCACCAAGCCTATCGGCGACAACCCGCGACTCAGCACTCCCGACGGCAATGCATGGAGCAACTATTTCGGCATTCGTGCCGCAGGCTCCTACCCTAACGCGCTGATCAACCGCACCTCAGTCTCAGGCACGTGGGATCTCTTCACTCCCACCAGCGGCATCAACAGCCGCGTGGACAACATCATCGCCAACAACCCCTCTGTCGCTGTCGCCACCAACGCCTCTCTCTCGGGCAACAGCATCAATATCAGCGTCGACGTCGAACTGCTCAGCGACATCAGCGGACAGATGACCGTCACGCTGCTCATCATGGAGGACGGTCTCGTCATCACTCAGCGTATGCCCGACGGCTCCGACAACGAGAACTATGTCCACAACCATGTCCTACGCGATGTCATAACCGACATCTGGGGCGCCGACATCGACTGCAATGGCAAGAATGGCGAGAAACGACACGCTATGTTCTCTTATACCGACTTCAACACTGATTGGAATATCGACAATTGCCACATCGTGGCAATCGTCAGTGACAAGGTGAGCCGCTCTATTCTCAATGTGGCTCAATGTGCTATCGAATAGTTCCATGAACCGCAGGATTCTGAATCTGGCTCTGCCAAACATCATCACCAATATCACCGTCCCGCTACTGGGAATGGTCGATACTGCCATAATGGGGCATCTCAGCCAGTCGCATCTGGGCGCCATCGCCATTGGCACCCAGATTTTCAATCTCATCTACTGGAACTTCGGTTTCCTGCGCATGGGCACCAGCGGATTCACAGCACAAGCCTACGGCGCCAGACGCCTCGACGAGGCTGTGCGCGTCTTCATACGAGCCATAACGATTGCTCTACTTATCGCACTCGTCCTCATAGCTCTGCAATACCCTATCGCTCAACTCTCAAGGCTCATCTTCAACGGCAGCTCTCAGGTCATCGGCCTCGCCCTCGCCTACTTCTTTGTACGCATCTGGGCGGCACCCGCCACTCTGGGACTCTATGCCATCAAAGGATGGTTCATCGGCATGCAGAACTCTAAGCTGCCTATGTGGATTGCCATCTTCATCAACATCGTCAACATCGTCTGCAGTCTGCTCTTTGTCATTGTCTTCAACTGGGACATCCGCGGTGTGGCTCTCGGCACGGTCATCGCTCAGTACAGCGGACTGGCCATTGGGCTCTTCTTTGTCATCTTCCGCTATGGCAAGATTTTCCGCAGCAGGCTTAGCAAGGACTTCGTCCGACAGACTCTGCAATGGCAGCAGATGAAGCATTTCTTCCGCGTCAATGGCGACATATTCCTACGCACCGTCTGCCTCGCGGCGGTCTTCACCTTCATCACCTCCGAATCAGGACGCATCAGCGACAACGTGCTGGCTATCGACGCTCTGATCCTGCAATTCTTCACACTCTTCAGCTACATCATGGACGGCTTTGCCTATGCCGGCGAGTCGCTCGTGGGCCGATACATCGGCGCTCACAACCGACAGTCGCTCGTCTCCACGGTGCGCCATCTGCTGGCCTGGGGACTTGCGCTGACGCTACTCTTCACAGTGGCATACGCTCTCTTCGGCAACAGCATCATGCGCATCTTCAGCAACGACAACTCGCTCCTGCTCTCCGCACAGCCCTACCTCTTCTGGACGCTCATCATCCCCGTCTGCGGCTTCGCGGCTTTCCTCTTCGACGGCATCTTCGTCGGTGCTACGGCATCACGCACCATGCGCAACTCCATGTTCATCGCCACTGCCGCCTTCTTCCTCATCTACTATCTGATCCCTTTCATTCTTCCTCTCTACTTCGACGGCGACTTCGCCCGCAACAACCTGCTGATGTCGGCCTTCATGGTCTACCTGCTCGCTCGTGGCATCGGACAAGCCGCCATGCTCAATAAATCTGTCTTCTCAAAAGCCTGAAATAACTAAAAAACAACTCAACTTATCCGCAAGAAACTATCATGATGACTTCTACATATTGCCTCGCACTGTGGTCGGCGACTTTATGGAGCCACGAGGCATCTCTCTCAATAGCTTTGCCCCGCGAGCTTGACGAACGAACCCCACTCTTTAGTGAGGGGTCAATCATACACATGCATCTTGGCGTGTCGAAGACACGCTCTCTCAAATCAAAATAATTATATCCCTTCTCATGACTAAAGCCATCTTCTTCGACATCGACGGCACTCTCCTTAGCTACAAGTCTCACAGCGTGCTTCCAGGAACCATAAAGGCTTTCAAAATACTGCACGACAAAGGTATACGCACTTTCATCTCCTCCGGAAGACCGCGCATTCTCATCCCCGAGCTGCCTCTGCAATTCGACGGTTTCATCACCGTCAATGGCGGCTATTGCACCGTGGGCGACAAGGTGTTGCTCAAAAACCCTATCAACAGCGACGACTGCTCTCGATGGCTTAATTATGTCGAGGAAAACAACCTGACGACTATGTGCTTCACCGCACACGAGATGTTCATCAACCGCATCGACCCCGTAGCCGTTGCTCTGAAGCAACAACTGGGATTCCAGATGCCTCCGCTCTCTCCTCTGTCGGCTCTGAACGGAAAAGAAATATACCAGTTCATCGCCATTCAAAGCGAAGACAAAGACGCCACAGTGCTTCAAACTCTCTCTCATTGCCGCATGCCTCGATGGCACCCCCTATTCTCCGACCTCATCCCCGACAACAGCAGCAAGGCCGTCGGCATCGAGTGCATACTTCAACACTTCGGCATCAGCCGCGACGAGGCCATGGCATTCGGCGACGGCGCCAACGACATCGAAATGCTCGAATACGTGGCCGTTGGTGTCGCCATGGGCAACGCTGACGAAAAAGTCAAACAGCATGCCAACCACGTCACCTCCTCGGCGGACGACGAGGGCATACTACACGCTCTTCTGCATTTCAACATTATCTAAAATGACGATTTTTTACAACCGAATTGTTAAAAAAACAAAAAAAAAAAAAATAAGAGAGAATTAGAACAATAATTTAATATTATAGACGTTTGAATTGGATGTTTTAAACTCTCAAAAGGAACTACATGAAAATTAGAGTGTTAATAGTGTTTATGTTATTCTCTTGTATTGCAGAGTTGTCTGTGGCACAAGAGATTAAGGCTATTTCATTCAACATACACAATAATATATCCTCAAATACTGACTGCAACAACTCCTGGTTTAAACGCAGATACTCAATAATAAAAATGATGATGGACGAGCAACCGGATGTGATGGGTGTTCAAGATGCGTTGTTGGATCAGCTCTCCTACATAGACAACAAATTCATCAAACAATACAGGCGCATTGGCGTGGGCCGCGACAATGGATTGACGCGCGGCAAATTCAACGCCATATACTACGACTACAACAAACTCGATGTTCTGGAGTATCACACCAAATGGATTAGCAAAACTCCCGAACGCGTATCACCCGGTTGGGACACCGAAGGTCCCCGCATCATCACCTACGGCCTCTTCCGCACCAAAGAGACTGGAGTGAAATTCCTATACATCAATGTGCATTTCGACGAGATGGGACCCGTCTCCAAACGTGAGACTCTCAAGCTCATAGCCTCTATCATTGCCACTCCCAGATACAAAACAGCGCCCATCATCGTGGGCGGCGACTGGGAAGGCGACATCGAAGACGACATCTTCGACCTGCTCAGAAACAACGGTCTCGAGTCAGCTCGAAGAATAGCCGAAAGAACGGACTATCGCGGAAGCTACAACGCCTTCAACGGCAACAACAAGGACATCTACGATGAATTTATGGTCCGACGCATCATCCCCAAAAAGTTCATGACCATCATCAAAGGTTATGGCGTGAAACACCTCTCCGACCATTACCCCATTGCTATGCTTTTCGACTTGTAGTCTTAGGACAGTAGATGCTCGAAAAGTGTATACGTGCCTAATGCTATCAACACCACTCCTGCCAGCGCCGAAGCGACACGCTCCGGAACGGGTATGTTGCGTTTGCCCAACACGACGCCCAGCATCGAGGCAATGAATGTGGCCACGCCTATGACCAGCACTGCCAGCATGACCTCGCCGAAACTATTGTCCAAGCCCATGCCTATGCCGACGACGAAAGCGTCGATGGAGGTGGCGACACCCAGCAGGCAAAGGACTCCTATCTTTGAGACATCCAGCTGCTTCTCCTTCCCTACGTCGAACAGGGCGTCGTAAATCATCTTGCCTCCCACAAAAAGCAGCAGGCCGAAAGCGACCCAGTGGTCTATGACGGCGATGAAGTCCTTGAAGGCAAAGCCGAGAGTGGCACCAAGGAATGGAAAAAGACCTTGAAAAAAGGCAAAAATAAGAGCCATCAGCAATCCATGACGGTAGGTCATCTTGCTGCTGAACGCACTTGTGGCCGACACCACAAGGGAGTCGACACACAACGCAAGCGCCAATAATACAAGCTCTAAGAAATTCATAAACTACTTTTTTTTTTATTTTTTTGCGGGCAACCAGTGCCTCCCCTCCTGTTCAGGATGCATCTGCAACACCTTGTGTGCCACCATGCCCATGGTGTGACGAAGGTTTATCTCGCCAACGACGAGACGACCGTCAGTGGTGCGCATCATATCGACACCCACAGGCCCACAGTAGTCGTCGAGGTTCTCCATGAGCCACTTCGCTATACGCATCTCGACAGTCGCGTCAAGATGCAGCCTTTCGCGGATGGCATCATCATTCAACAGTATGTTATGCCGGTAAACACCGCTCTGCGTCGCAAAGAGCGAGAGCCCCATGTTGACTATGCTGTCCGCCTCGCGCCAAAACTCTATGGCAAAGTCGTCGGCGACATCAAGGCGCTCCTCGACAATGACGCATTGCTGCATTGCGGCGGTCTTCTCTATCCACCGCCTGTCGTGTTCCGACAAGGTGGCGTCGACCCACCGCAAGCCTCTGCCGGCGCCAGAGAGCGGCGCCTTCAGCACTATCCTGCCGACAGCAGTGAGCAACGCCTCGACCTCTTCGACTGTTTTGGCACAACGGGCATGCTCTTGCAAGGGCAGTATCCTTGTTCTGTGCTGGCATCTGACAATCATGTCGATATATTCGTCCGACGGCAAAAGCGACGGAGCAACGCCTGCCCGCAATGCCATCTGGCGGACACGATAGTCCCAGCCCCACGGCACTATGCTGTCAACGCACTCCAATCCGTTGTCGGCAATCCATCCGCACAACTCGTCGGCGGCGACCACACAGGCGGCGTCGCCATAAAGGATGCTCATAATGCCCTTCCCCTGACTGGCAAATGCCAACGCCGAGGCAGGCGGCACAAAATTACGGTCGCCGTTTGCAAGACAAAGGTCATGCTCGGGATTGAAGATATAGAGCGTCACGATAAAAGCAGACAATAAGGGGATGTGTGCATAAAAAAAGAGAGAGGGGAAACCGTAAGTCTCCCCTCTCGATGAGTTTCTATGAACGATTATTTGTTCACCTGGAATTTGGTGCAACCATTCTTGAAGAACTCGCTGATCTGGTTTGCGGCAGCAATACCGGCATTGATGTTGGCCTCTTCGGTCTGGGCACCCATCTTTTTGGGTGTGGCGAAGTAGCGGCCTTCGAATGCCTTGAACTCAGCGTCGGCATCGGGCATGATGTCGGTGATGTACTTGAGGTCGGTGCGCTCAGCCATCAGTTTGAGCAGCTCAGGCTCGTTGATGACCTCTTTGCGGGCGGTGTTCACGAGGATGCCACCCTTGTGCATCTTGTTGACCAGTGCGTAGTTGATGCTCTGCTTGGTCTCTGCGGTAGCGGGGATGTGGAGGGACACTATATCGCAGGTCTCAAAGAGGGCTTCCTGGCTGGGAGCAGCCTTAGCGATAGCGCTGGAGTTGATCTGCTCGGCGGTGAGGAATGCATCGTAAGCATAGACGTCCATGCCAAAGCCTTTGGCGATGCGGGCCACATTGCGTCCCACGTTGCCGAAAGCGAGGATACCCAGTTTCTTGCCCATCAGCTCGCTGCCGCTCTTGCCGTTGTAGAAATTGCGGACGCAGAAAACGAGCAGACCCATAACGAGCTCAGCCACAGCGTTGCTGTTCTGGCCAGGGGTGTTCATAGCGACGATGCCGCGGGCGGTGCAAGCCTCGAGGTCGAGGTTGTCGTAGCCGGCGCCGGCGCGCACGACGATCTTCAGGTTCTTGGCGTGGTCGATAACCTCTTTGGTCACCTTGTCGCTGCGGACGATCAGAGCGTCAGCATCTTCAACGGCCTTGTAGAGGTCGTTCACGTCGGTATATTTTTCGAGAAGAGCCAGTGTGTGGCCGTTCTTCTCAACCACTTCGCGGATGCCGTCAACGGCAACTTTTGCGAAAGGTTTTTCAGTAGCAACTAAAACTTTCATTTTCGGATAAATCTTTATTTCATCAGAGAATACGTAAGAGGATTCTTTGCGGATTTTCTTTTCAAAACCCTCCCTTGCATCGACTCTGATTTCCATGTTTTACTTTTTTTAACGGCTAATTTAACTAATTATTCGAAGCTACGCAGGTCAATTATTAGCCAATTACTCGAATTATTGACAGTCAAAATTCGAGTAATTGGCCTTTAAATCATTGTAGACAAATTCGCTCAATTCGCATAATTCGCCGTTTTAATAACAATTTACTTGTTGGCTTTCTCGAAGTCCTGCATGCACTGGACGAGAGCCTCGACGGCCTCGACGGGGCAAGCGTTGTAGAGGCTGGCGCGGAAACCACCCACCGAACGGTGACCCTTGATGCCGACCATGCCACGCTCCTTGGCGAAGGCCATGAAGGCATCCTGCAGGTTCTCACGGCCTTCGGCCATAACCCAGCAGTGGTTCATGATCGAACGGTCTTCCTTCACGGCAGTACCGCGGAACATCGAGTTGCGATCGATTTCCTCATACAGCATGGCGCTCTTCTTGAGGTTGATCTTCTCCATTTCCTTCACGCCACCGATGGTGTTCTTAACCCACTTCAGGGTCTCGTGCATGACGAAGATGGCGCTCACCGGAGGAGTGTTGAACATGGAGATGTTCTTGGCCTCTTCAGCTGCGTGGGTGCGGAAGTCGACCATGGTGGGCAGCGGGTTCATGTACTGACGGTCGGTAATCTTGCCGAGGATGTCTTTGCGGACAATGTAGAAGGTGACACCGGCAGGGCCGACGTTCTTCTGGGCACCACCGTAGATAAGACCATACTTCTTGATGTCGACGGGACGGCTCATGATGTCGGAGCTCATATCGGCAACGAGCATGACGTTGTTGATCTCGTTGGCTGCGAAGTCCTTGCGGATCTCGGTACCGTAGATGGTGTTGTTGGTAGTGATGTGGAAGTAGTCAGCATCAGCGGGGACAGTCCATCCCTTGGGGATGTAGCTGTAGGTCTTGTCTTCGCTGGAGGCAACGATCACGGTCTCGCCGAAGTTCTTGGCCTCTTTGGCAGCCTTCTTGGCCCATACACCGGTCTGCAGATAGGCAGCCTTCTTGTTGAGCAGGTTAGCGGGAACATCCATGAAGCCAGTGCTGGCACCGCCACCGAGGAAAAGGATCTCGTATTCTGCGGGGATGTCCAGAAGGTCACGCCACAGTTGACGGGTTTCTTCCATAGTACGCTCCCAACCGGGGGTACGGTGAGAAATTTCGAGAAGACCGATACCGGTGTTGTCGAAATCGCGGATGGCATTGATGGTGCTTTCAATGGCCTCTTTGGGCAGGACACAGGGACCTGCGTTGAAATTATAAGCTGTTTTCATCTTAATTTTTTGATTAAAATATTTATTATAAATCGATTGGGTTGAAATCTTTGATTGGAAACGGAATACAAAATTAATCATTTTTTCTATATATAATGTATTATACAAATAATATTTTGTGAACTTTTTCAACACGTTGTTCAAATCAGCAGGCCTAAATGGTGTGCGCTTCTCCCGACATACGGAAATCTTCGCCTGCGTTGGATGAATATAAATAGACTATATAAAGGGAATTACTATAAAATGTCTCGAAGATTGGCACAAGCTACTGTGGGGCGCGTGGAGCTGGTACGTAGTGAAAACAGAAGCAAATAATAAAGCGTCTCGGTGTGACATGCCCTCAAAAAAAAGTATTTATAGAACTAACCTATACTAAGACTATCGAGTGCCTTTCATGCAATGGAAGCATTCAAAAAAAAATTTATTTTTTAACGAAAAAAAAATCTCCTCCCCTACCCTTCTGTTGATAACTAATCACAAAAACTCAAAAAAGGTGAAAGAGTGAATCTTATAATGAACAGCAAAAAACACAGATGTTGCAAATCAAATAATTATTAACAAACAACTGTAAATCAAGCAACAAAAAGTCTTCAAGTCGGCATCATCCTATATCACAACAATTTATTTTTTCAACAAAAAAAGTGCAAAAAAGGTGGATTTTTTTTCGCAAAAAAGTTTTTGTTTTGAAATAAAAATGTATCTTAGAAGGCGCAAAAATTGCTAATGAAACAATAAAGTGTTGTCATTAAATAATTTTTAGAATTTAAAGATTTCTAAAAGCGTAAAAGCTGTTTTGAGGTTTAATAAAAAAAATTGAACCATGCAAATTTTTTTGACAAATGGTGAAAAAAAATTTAGGCTGAAATTTGCATCATACAATTCAAGTAAGAACATCCGCCTTACTTGTTGAAATATAACTACGAAACAATCATCACATCAATGCAAGACTACAAAACAGTTTGGGCAAATTGCCTAAAAATAATCAAGGAGAACTTAGGACCGGTCAACGAACAGGTGTATAAGGTATGGTTTGAACCCATAGTACCTATGCAGCTGGAAAACAACGTACTGACGATACGTGTGCCCAGCCAGTTCTACTATGAGTGGATAGAGGAGCATTATCTTGACTTACTGAAACGTACCATACGGCTCCAGCTGGGGCCTAAGGGAATGCTGAAATACAGCATCCTGATGGACACTAGCATATCGGAGACACCTATTGTCACCAATGTGCCGTCGACTGGAAACCAGGCGACATACAACCGTCCTAAGGATGTGCCGATGATAATAAACGGCAGCGAAAGCTCGCACTCAATAGCCAACCCATTTGTGATTCCAGGTCTTCAGAAACTGAAAATAAACTCGCAACTGAACGGCAGCTGCACACTCGAGAATTTCGTCGAGGGCGATTGCAACCGCCTTGCGCGCTCGGCGGGATATGCCGTGGCCGAGAAACCCGGCTCGACGGCCTTCAACCCTCTGCTGCTGCAGGGCGGCGTGGGTCTCGGCAAGACGCATCTGGCTCACGCTATTGGCATCAAGATGAAGGAGATGCACCCTGACCTTACGGTACTCTACGTCACGTCGGAACAGTTTCTGCAACAGTATGTGGAGTCGGTACGCAACAAGACAACCAACGACTTTGTCCATTTCTACGAAATGGTTGACTTCCTGATACTTGACGACATACAGTTCTGGTCGACAAAGGGCGTTCACACGCAGGAGACCTTCTTCCACATCTTCAACTACCTTCACCAGCAGAAGAAGCAAATCATCATCACCAGCGACAAGGCTCCGTCGGAACTGGGGTCGCTGGAGCCGCGCCTGCTCTCGCGCCTGAAATGGGGCTTGACGGCAGAACTGACTGTGCCAGACTACAATACGCGCAAAGCAATACTGAAGCAGAAACTGTCGAACGATGGCATCGACATGCCCGAGGATGTGATAGACTATATTGCCTACAACATCAACACGAACGTCCGCGAGTTGGAGGGCGCTCTGGTGTCGCTGATAGCCCAGTCATCGCTGAACCACCGCCAGATAACGCTCGACCTGGCCAAACAGATGATAGACAAGTTTGTGAAGAGCACGTCACGCGAAATAACAATAGATTATATATTGAAGACGGTGTGCGAATACTTCAAACTGCCGGTGGAGAGCATACAGTCGTCGACACGCAAACGCGAGATCGTGCAGGCACGACAGCTCTCGATGTACTTCGCCAAGAAGCTGACCAAGTCGTCGCTTGCCATCATCGGCCTGCAATGCGGCAACAAGGATCACGCAACGGTGCTTCACGCCTGCAAGACGGTGACGAACCTGAACGAGACCGACAAACAGTTCCACTTCTGGGTGGAAGAGATAGAGAAAAAACTCCGTAACTGACGCCACATGAGCAAAACGGCCTTCAAACCAGGCAATATGATATATCCGCTGCCAGCCGTAATGGTATCGTGCGGCGACGCGCCTGAGAACTACAACATAATTACCATAGCATGGACGGGCACTGTGTGCAGTGACCCGCCCTTGTGCTATATATCGGTACGCAAAGAACGCTACTCGCACGACATCATCCGGCGCACCGGCGAGTTCGTCATCAACCTGACGACGGAGGAGCTGGCGCAAGCCACCGACTGGTGTGGCGTGAAGAGCGGACGCGACCACAACAAATTCCGCGAGATGCACCTGACGCCACAAAAAGGGCAACTGGTCAAGGCTCCGCTCATCGCCGAGTCGCCCCTCAACATAGAATGCAAGGTGTTCGACTTCCGCGAACTGGGAAGCCACGACATGTTCCTTGCCGAGGTGGTGGCCATCGACGCCGAGGAGAAACTGATAGACAAGGCAACCGGCGCATTCCAGCTGAACCACGCCCATCCACTGGCCTACTCGCACGGCAAATACTACGGCCTGGGCGAGAAACTGGGCGGCTTCGGCTTCTCCGTGAAAAAGAAAAAATAGCAAGCGGAAAGATAATCAGGATAATATTATTATTTTTTTGACGTTATTGGTATTCATGCAAGGAATGTTTAATTGTTTTGCGATAAACATTCTTTTGCAAAAGGAAATTGTAAACCAATTATGAGAGGACACAAAAAACTCCGTAAATACGAAAATACAAAGAATATATGAAAATAGTATGCGTCGAGCCGTTAGGCATCAGCGAACTGCAATTCAAAGAGTTGCAAAAGAAATTCGAGACCATGGGTCACAGCCTCGACTACTACATGGATCGCAACGAGGAGGAAGAGGCTCTGACAAAGAGAATGAAGGACAGCGACATAGCTATCATTTCGAACATCAAGCTCACCGCCAATGTGCTGAAAGAGTGCGCGAAACTGAAGATGTTGTCGGTGGCGTTCACGGGACTTGACCATATAGACCTTGCATACTGCAAAGAGCACAACATAGAGGTGCGCAACGCCGCGGGCTACTCGACGACAGCCGTCAGCGAACTGGCTGTGGGACTGATGATTGACGTGATGAGGAAAATCACCGAGCTGGACGGCGCGACACGCGACAGCAAAGGACGCGGCACCTTCCTGGGCAGAGAACTGCGTGGCAAGACGGTAGGCATCATAGGCACTGGAGCAATCGGGCTGGCGACCATGAGACTGCTCAAGGCGTTCGGCTGCAACCTGCTGGCATACAGCCGCAGCCAGAAGGATGAGGCCCTGAGTATGGGCGCCACATACTGCACTCTGGAGGAGCTGATGACGAAGAGCGACATCGTGTCGGTGCATGTGCCGCTGAACGGCGAGACCCACCACCTTGTAAGCAATGAGATGTTAGGGCTGATGAAACCGACAGCAATACTGATAAACACAGCTCGCGGCAACGTCGTCGACCTTGACGCGCTGGCCATGGCACTGAAAGAGAAGAAGATTGCCGGCGCCGCTACCGACGTCTACGAGAAGGAGCCACCACTGGCGAAAGAGCACCCCCTGCTGAGCGCGCCAAATATGGTGGCCGTCCCACATATAGGCTACGCCACCCGCGAGGCCTTCGACATCCGCGCCGATATAGTTTTCAACAATGTTATAGACTTCATAAACAGACAATAACAATGAAACGTCTTCTTACTCTCCTCGCCACCATAACGCTTACCATTGGCGCTCAGAGCCAAAATGTTACGACACAGAGAGCACACACCGTGGCAGACAACTATCTGAAAAGCTACAGCCCGACGAAAAGCGGCGACACGCTGACACTGGCCAAGACATACCACAGCAGCGACGGATTGCCAATGCTTTACGTCTTCAACATCGGCGACCATGGTTTTATCATCACCTGCGCCGACACTAATTTCGACCCCGTGTTCGGCTATTCCTTCAACGGCACGTTCGACGAGAAGCAGGCTCCGGCAAACCTGAAGTCCTGGATAGAGGGTTTCGTTGAAGACGCCGACGCCGTGAAGAGAGCGGAGACGCTGCCCGACGACATACTGAGGCAACAGAAAGAATGGAACAAGGAATGGCGCGCCCTGTCGGCCGGCACCGTTGGCAGCAAGGGAGGCAAAAGCGTCGACATACTGCTGGAGACCAAGTGGAGCCAAGGGTACGGCTACAACGAATACTGCCCGGTGTACGGAAGCGGTCACAGCGTGACAGGATGCGTGGCGACGGCGATGGCGCAGATCATTCGCTATCACCAATATCCCTCGAGGGGCTTCTCGAACCACAGCTACAGCCACTCGATATACGGTGTGCTCGAGGTGTTCTTCGACTCCGTGACCTACAACTACAACAATATGCCGACGAGCGTGGGCTACTACTCAAGCGCAGCACAGCGCCAGGCCGTCTCGCTGCTGTGCTACCACTGTGGCGTGGCAGTGAACATGAACTACGAGAGCACGGCTCACACGTCGGGCAGCGGAGCATACAGCCAGGACGTGCCTAAAGGGCTGAAATACTTCGGCTATTTCGACTCCTACTTCATGTACAAGACCTCCGTGTCGTCAGACAAATGGGACTCGTTGCTGCGCCACGACCTCGACCTGCAACGCCCCATCTACTACAGCGGCAGCAGCAGCGAGGGCGGCCACGCCTTTGTGTGCGACGGCTACAACAACAATAACAAATATCACTTCAACTTCGGCTGGGGCGGCGCGGGCGACGGCTACTACACGCTTTCCTCCGTCAACGGCTACGCCACCTCGCAAGCCGCGGTGCTCAACATCTACCCCAGCAATCTGGGACCGTACCAAGAACCTTACTACATCGCCGCCGACGGCGAGGGCGACGGCTCGTCGTGGAACAACGCAAACCCCAACCTGCATGGCGCACTGGAAATTGCAAAACTCTACAGCAAAGGACGAATATGGGTGAAAAGCGGCACCTACTACGGCGACACCAACAGCAACGTGGCTTTCGGCATCGACCGGAATATCACGGTAATAGGTGGTTTCGCGGGTACCGAGCAGTCGGCCGACGACCGGAGTGCCGACAACGCACCCACCATCCTGAGCGGCCGTAATGAACGTAAAGTACTTCAAGCCACATCGTTGACGAAAGAGTCGAAAATCGTCAATGTGACATTCGCCAACGGCATGGCGGACGACGGCTCGGGCGTGACGCTGTCGAACAACCTGATACTGGAACGCTGCACCATAGAACACAACGGCACAACGGGCGACGGCGCAGCCATCACACTGAATAACGGCACTCTGCGCCAGTGCATAATAAGCAACAACCACTGCGCCGGAGCCAACATCAACGACTGCCAGCTGCGCAACTGTCTGGTGGCCCACAACGAGGGCGACGGAGTGCGCTCTAACGGCGGCACCGTGGACGGCAGCACGATAGTGTGCAACAGCGGCACGGGCATAGTGAACAACAACACGAAGATACGCAACTGCGTGGTATGGCGCAACGGCAACTCGCTGGCTGACAGCAGTATCTCGAAGATAACATTCTCTGCCATCGAAGGCTTTGCCGACAAAGACAGCAACAGCAATTTCGGGCTTGTCGCCGACAACGACCCCTACGAGGGCGGCGGCCCCATCTTCATGTCGCCTAACACCACCATAGGGCCTGTGGAGAGCATCGGCGACTGGCATATCAGCAGCCGCTCACCCCTCGTCGACGCCGGCGACACGCTGCACAAAGGGTCGTACTCGTATGACCTCGACGGCGGTGGCCGCTTCCGCAACGGACGTGTGGACATAGGCTGCTACGAGTGGATACCGGGAAACGGAATAAATGGTGCAGAGCCTTTGAACGCCATACGCGTCTACCCTAACCCGGCAAGCGCAACCATCTATGTGGAAACAAGCGCAGGCACCATACAGGTGTTCGACATGATGGACCGTAGGATATTGGCGGCACAATCCGACGGAACGCCGACAACGCTGGACGTCAGCGACCTACCCCACGGTGTCTACCTGCTCCGCACCAACGGCACAACGACCAAATTCATCAAAAAATAATACTCAACAACTCCGCTGGAATCCTTCTTTCAGCGGAGTTTTTTTGATATGCAAGGGCAAAAATGACCTGTCCCCTTTTGCCTTCTCAAGAAATAAGTAGAGTCTTCCAATAGAACAAAAAAAGCGACCATACGGTCGCTTTTTTTGTTACCCTAAACAATAAGAACCATACAATTGCGTTTATATATTAATTATTAACCCTAAACACCTGTAAGAAATGAAAAAAAAATTATTATTCTGCTTTGTAACACTGGCGACAACACTTATGTTCGCAGCCTGTGACAAAGATGAACCTGAACAACCTGCCGGAGAAGCTTTGGCTGACAACACCCTCGTTTACGACGGCGTGACGTACAAAATGATTCCCTTTGTTG
>Ga0310694_10003046_pt1 | contig 16582 bp, 10 predicted proteins | sample 174DNAGHGhighgp2_FD_203884 | JGI IMG/M metagenome (GOLD analysis project Ga0310694, IMG submission 203884) | Sheep rumen microbial communities from Palmerston North, Manawatu-Wanganui, New Zealand - 1742 DNA GHGhigh gp2 (v2) (version 2) | ecosystem: Host-associated > Mammals > Digestive system... | reverse complement strand
GGAGGGCGAAAGACTCTGACGACCGTACACAGGATGCCGTGCTGAAGATGCTTGCCATGGGTGGAGACCTGAAAGAACTGAATATCGTTCCGTTGACTATCAGTTATGAGTACGACCCCTGTGACTACCTCAAGGCACAGGAGTTTCAACAGAAGCGTGATAATCCTACCTTCAAGAAGTCACGTCAGGATGATCTCGACAATATGAAGACGGGTATCTTTGGTTATAAGGGCCGTGTGGTCTATCGTGCCGCTGCCCCTGTTAATACATGGCTTGGCGAACTTGAAGGGTTACCCAAGACGGAGTATTATAAGGCCGTGGCAGAGCGTATGGACAGGGAGATTCATCGTAACTACGAACTCTTCCCGTGTAACTATATCGCCCTTGATGAACTCAATGGTAATAAGAATCATGCCAATCATTATTCTGAGGTCGACAAACAACGCTTTGAGCAATATCTCTCTGGTCAACTCGCCAAGATTCAACTTCCCGACAAGGATGACTCATTCCTCCGTGAGCGTATCCTTACGATGTATGCCAACCCCGTTCGCAACAAACTCGCTGCTCAATGAAAAAATGCTTCTACCTCATAGTAATCATCATTTCTTATTTCTCATTCCTCATCTCTCATTCATCTTGCACCCAAGATGCCTATGATAAGGGTGAGGGCAAATACTCCCTGATGCGGGCTGACTTCGTGGAGGCTCATGCCAATGCAGAGAAGAAGATAGACCAGATTATTACTGACGAGGGTGAGCAGTTGTTGGCTTCCAAGCCTTTTACGGCTAAATTGGTTGTCACTCCCGATTCCATCTATCGTTGTATCCTATATTATAATAAGGTACGCGATGAGAAAGGTCAGGATGTCTTTGAACCGATATCCATTGGACAGGTGCCTTGCCCCAACATTACCCCTATATCAGCACTGGACAAGGAAATGAAGACCGACCCAGTGAAGTTTGAGAGTGCCTGGCTGAGCAAGACGGGTAAATACCTGAATATGAGTCTTTACTTGATGACTGGGACGACAGAGGATAAGGAGGCTACTCAGACGCTCCATGTCATTCAGGACACCATCATGACCAATCTGGATGCCACCCGTACCAGTCATCTCCGCATCTATCACGATCAGGCAGGCATCCCTGAATATTACTCCTCTCAGGTCTATGCCAGTATCCTGACTTCACAGATTGAGGCAGACTCCGTATACCTCACTATCAACACCTACAAGGGCCTCGTTACAAAATCTTTCTCCCTGCGATAGATGGTCTGTTTATCCTATCGTAGCCGTTAGGAATGATGCGTTTCCGAAGATATAAAGCACGTTTTCGCAGGCAGGTACGAGAATGGTCTCACCCTGGCGGATGCTGATGCCGTTGATGTTGGCCTCGCCCCATAGACACATCACCACGACAAACGAGTCGCAGTGGAAGTCGACCTGAGAGGCAACTTGTACGACGACACGATGGACAACGAAATGGGGACAGTTGACGAGTTGCGAGATAGGTTTTGTTGAGTCATAACTACTGCGGTATTCCGGCCACACACGGTAGTCGATGGCATCGCGTGCCTGCTGGATATGCAGTTCACGAGGCTGGCCGTGGGCATCCTTTCGTCCGAAGTCGTAGACACGGTAAGTGATGTCGCTAGTCTCTTGTATCTCAGCCAGGAAGTTGCCGGCACCGATGGCATGCAGACGGCCTGCCGGCAGGAAAAAGAGATCACCGTCATGAGCCTCGTGGGTGGCTATCACGTCTTGCATGGGAGAATGGGAACTCGACGGCAAGCCATCAGGGGCTGTTTCAGGAACAGGGGCATTGGCCAGTTGCTCGTATTCGTCTGGAGTGATACTCTTCTTGAGTCCGGAATAGATCTTAGCACCCACATCGCTCTTGATGATGTACCACATCTCCGTCTTTCCCTGACAACCGTGACGCTCCATCGCTAATTTGTCATCCGGATGTACCTGCACACTGAGATCCTGACGTGAGTCGATGAACTTCACCAACAGCGGGAACTGGTTGCCGTATTTTTTGTAAACCTTCTGCCCCACCAGCAGACCTTTGTACTTATCGATAAGTTCTGTCAGTGTCAGGCCTACATCCACGTCATCGATAAGTCCACGTTCTATGGCGCGACTCTCGTGACCGGGTACGCCACTGATTTCCCAACTCTCACCGATGTTTGGCTGGGCGGTGAAGATACCCTTAAAAGGTGCAATCTGATAGCCACCCCAAAGGGTGGTCTTCAGATACGGTTCAAACTTATATGGCTTCATCTTTCTGAGCGATTAGTTGTTACTTTTTTAGATACAGACCGTTGACATCGTGCAGGAATAGTGTTCTCGGATCGTTATAGAATCTGACAAAGTCGTTTGTAGAGGGATGACCTGGGTATGGGGCGTAGTATTGAGAGGGATTCTCATGGTTGTTACGCCATATAAGTACATAACAGACAGGGTGTTTAGCAAGAACTGGGGCTAAGATATTGGACCACCAATCGGTGGTCTTGATACCCTCGTAACCTGTTTCTGTCAAGGCCATTGCCTTGCCGTGTTCCTTGGCAATATCACGGATGATTGTCAACTGCTTATCGAGGGCCTCTGCGTATGCAGCCACTTGCGTGGTGTCGCCCTCTGGTGCATCGCAATAGATGTCTAGGCCCAGCAGGTCGATGATGTCGTCACCAGGATAGTGCTCCATATAGTTTCCATTATCGTTTGACGAATAGGCATAGAGTGCATTTACCACGCCTTTTTCTTTCAGACATTTCACCGTCTTCTTCCATTCGTCCTTGGTGGCATCTGGGAGCCTTAGCACCACGGGTACCCTCACGCCATAAGGCGTTTCCAAAGTGTTTAGAAAATCTGCAACCTTGTCGGCATCCTGATTATCTGGATGCCATGAGAGTGTGACCAGTCCTCCATGATCAAAGTGGTTGATGGCTTCTTTCCTGATACGGTCGAAGGGGACGCCATTGAGATTCTTGTCTTCTCCCGATTCAATATGGCCTAAGTCGAAAGAGAGCACTGCGGGCAGATCATTACAGATGCCTTTCACGTCCGACTTTATACCGATAGTGGAATCGTTGGCGTAATCTGCTTCCCATCCAACGCCATAGACAGTGTCATCGTGATGGCCAAACAAATAGACGCTGCTATCTCCCAGCGCTATCAGGTTCGTCAGGAGATTCTCTGTCCGTTGTGTACGTCCACTCTCCGCCAATGGATCATTGGCATTTTGATGATTGCCGCCGCACGAGGCAATAGCCAGTGCGGCGGCAATAAAAAAGGATGTTTTCTTCATGCGCTATTCTGCTGCGGGTGAATGGCTCCAAATGGTGTCGAACCAATAGGTTTCGTCGTTGCTGGTGCAGGCCTTGATCATCATAGGAATGATCTCTGGATCACCAATGTACTCGCCAGTAGCGTGGTTGATATAGCCGTTCTCCTCATCACCACCGGTTGCCTTACCATTGTTGTCCCATACCATCATGGGAATGCCGGCGAGGTTGGCTGCTCGGCAGAAGAATTCCAGATAGTACTTACGGAAAGTATTGGCACGCTCGGTTGTATGCCATACGCAGCCATACTCACCTAAGTAGCAGGGGATTCCTTTCTCAATGTAAGCCGTGCGCAGTTTGTAGAGTTGCTTTAGGATATATTCCTCATTGGCACCGTCGACAGAATGGCCAGCCTCAGCATTGTGTCCCCAACTGTTTGTGTCAGAGGACACGGGGGCCAGACAGAAGTTGTAGGGATCATAGCAGTGAACAGCCACGATAAGACGATTAGCCGGGTCGTTAGGCAGTACAAGATGAGCAATGGTCTGATCAATATTGGCTGCATAACCGGCAACGGCAATCCAACGAGTAGCGTTGTTACCGCCAGTGCTACGGATGGCATCCACTGCATACTGGTTCCAGGCATTCAGCAGAGCGTTTTCAGCATCTGAACCAGCCCCCCAGTTGTCACCAGCATGAATCTCGTTAAAGCACTCGAAGATGAGTTGGTCGCCATAATTGGCAAAACGGGTGGCCACCTGTTTCCACAGATCAGCGATGATGGTAGAGTCTTTCTTGGCAATCTCGGCATTACCTGCAGCGTTGCCAAGATCAGTCTCGAAACTATCGTGGTGGGTATTCAGGATGACGTTCAGTCCTGCAGCAAGAGCCAGGTCTACTGCACCTGCCACCTCATCGAGATAAGCAGCACTGATGACATTGTTGTCGTCCATGTGGTTGGTCCATGTCGCTGGCATACGTACGGTCTTGGCACCGGCAGCAGCCAGTTTCTGGAAAGGTGCTGCGGTGACTTGGCTAATACCGTCCCAGTATCCCCACTGCGTATTAGAGGTGTCAAAATGGTTGCCGAAGTTCCAGCCCCAACCCAGTTTCTGAGTGATGGCTGTTGCCTCATTGCTGCCCAGTTCTTTGACACTCCAGGTGTAATCGATGGCCTGGTCATAAGTCTTGCTCTGAGGCCCGACAATTACACCGGCGGGGATGTGAAGCGCTTGTGTCTTGTTGAAGTCAACATCGGCCGTGATGGTCAGTGTGTTGCTGATACCGACGACCTGCGCTTTCTTCACGGGTTTGCCGTTGAGAGTGATCAGACTGGTATTTTTCGTGGCAAAGCCAATGTTCTTGTCGAATGTTACCGTGATGGTAGCCTCACCATAGAGCAATGGACTATCTGTTGAAGGAGCCGCACTTACGAGAACGGGAGCATCAACCTCAACGATGTCGATCTGGGCATCCGTGTCCTGACAGCCTGTGGCGAGGAACGCCACGGCTGCAAGAGACAATGTATTAATAATATTCTTCAATTTCATAATCATGATAGTATTTTATTATTCTATAGTAACCTTGGTACAGATGACATTATCACCATTGAGCAGGAACGAACCGCCCCAACCACCAGATGTGGTGATATGCTCATAAATATAATCGGTAACGGTGAATTCGATGGCTCCATTATGTTCAGCCAAATTCCAGTTGCCTGAACTGAAGTCACAGCCCTCAAAGGGGGTGTTGGGATTCCAGTGACCATCGACAATCTGGCAGTTCCATGAAGCGTCGGTTGCTGTGAGATAACAGCGGATAATTGAACCGACCTTCATGCCTGCAGCAAGTAGTTCTGTTCCACCATCGCTAAGGATGTATGGCTGGCCACCCCAGTTATCAGCAACAGCCTCGCCTTCCCAAAGGGTGGTCTCCAGGCTGTTATAGTGAGTAGTGGTAATCTTGTCAATGACAACATTGTCGCCATTCAGCACGAAGACTCCACCCCACCACTGTTGAGTGAATGCAGCGTCAAGCATCGCCTGAGTCACTTCAATGCTGTAATTGCCCTTATTGGCATCAAGGTCGTACTCAGTGAACTTGCCACCTTCCGTGTCGTTGCCAATACTGCAAATGCTTGCATAGGTTGGACCCCAGTGACCCTCAACAAACTGAATCTTCCAGGCTGCTTCAAGAGGAGTGATGTGGAAAGTGATGATGTCGCCTGCAACAACACCGGCATCTGTTAGTTCCTTACCACCATCGGAAAGAACGTATGGCTGGTCTTTCCAGTCATCTGCAACAGCCTGACCTGTCCACAGAACAGTTGTTACTTCAGTGTTGGGGATGAAATCGAAGGTATAGGTAATCTCACCATTAGAAGAGATCAGACGAACCTTAGAGCCTTTCTTGGCAGTGGTTGGAATACCTATGATGAGTTGGTTATTGCTGGTTATTACGTATTGGCATGCCTCACCGTTAATCTCAACACCTGTCAACTTATCACCATTAGCAACTGGCAGCACGAAAGAGTCACCGGCTTTCAGTTCGGCATCCTCAGCAGGCAGTTCTGTGAAGTAGCAGAAGACGGCCTCTTTAACCTGTAGTTCAGCACCTTCGACAGAAGTGCCGTTAGCCAAATTGAATTGTGGCTTACCAGAGGTAGCGGCCATCGGAACGGTGACAGTAATGGTCTTTCCGTTAGCGCTCACTTCAAATTTGTCATCATCATTCTTGGCTTCACCAAAAGTGATGCTCTTCACCAGGTCAAGGTCGGTACCAGTAATCTTCAGCGGAGAACCTGCACTGGCAGGATTGGTATTGTAAGAAGTGATAGTAGGCTTCACAAGTGTGAAGGCGACCTCAATACGCTGACCGTTGGCCATCACTAATCTCAGGTTACCCTCCGTTGCCTTTTCAGGAACTTCTTTGACTACGACCTTGTCGGCATTAACAGTTATGCCTTCGCCGGTAACAGCATCAGCACCATCGAACTCGACAGCGTTGATGAGATCCATGTCCTTACCGCTGATGGTCAGTGTCTTACCTGCCTTTACGGGATTAGGAGCAGCCACACATTCGGTTGGCTTCACTGTATTCAACTTACCTACTGGGACTTCTACGCCAGATTTGCAGACGATGATGATATCACCATCAGGTGCATCTGCCGGTAGGGTAAACATGATACCTGTGCCGTCATTGCTAATCTTCAGATCAACAGCACTGACACCACCGATTGTCACATCTTTCGCTAAGTTGAGATATGTACCGGTAACAGTGATCTTCTCACCAGCCTTGGCAGTGATGGTGCCAAGTGGCTCGGCCTTGTCACGACCTTCTAAGGCAGAGATGGTCGGAGAACCAATCATAATAGCCTTTTCTGTCTGGATAATCTGATACTCTACCTTTGACTTGTCGATTGTGGTCAGGTCGGCAGTGTAGAGTTCCAACTTGCCGGTCTTGGCCTCCTCTGGGACGATTACTTCAAGGTAATAGCGGTCATGAGAGACGAAATCGTTTTCACCAATGACGACGTTATCAGCAAATGCTATGGAGTAGATAAGATTCAAATAGTCGCCTTCAATCTTAATGACATCGCCAGGCATGGCTGAAACTGGGAAACTTGTAATCTCAATGCCTTCCTCGTAGTTCACTTCTGTCTTGGTGGTGATGCGCTCGTTGGTCTTTGTCACCAGCGTTATCAGACCCGGCAGAGGACCGTCCTTGGGGACGGTAATACGAATCTCGCTGGGAACGCCTGCCTGAACAACCTGAATATTGGTAATTGGAGCCACACCGGGGATCTCTACCTGTGCAATTTGGTCGAGATTGCTTCCCAGGAAACGTAACTGACCGCCACGCATGACCGGCGACGGGCCGTATACGTTCAACGATACACCACCTTTAAACTGGTTGGTGTCCAAATCGTCTTCGCTGCACGCTGTCAGCGATAGCCCCATGAGGGCCACCGCAAACAGGGTGAATAATTTATATATCTTTTTCATTGTCGTTTATTTAATTGATTAGAGATTGGGAACAACACGTATATTGTCATAGCGGAAGATAGGAGTGCAAACTGTTCCAGCAACACCGCCATTGATAGGCCAGATAATGAAGCTGTCGAACGAACTTTCGCTCATTGTCGTACTAACCTTAGTTCCATCATCGTTGTAGACAAAATCTGTAAGAGGAATTGTTACTGTAATCCACTCGTCGCCAGTATCAAATGAACCAGTAGTCTCCCAAGGACGATAGAGGGCGCGTGGCAAGTCAAGACCACCATCGGCACTAGTGTGGATGTAAGTATTGTTCTGCCAAGAGTCGTTTGCGCACTGTAGATTGTTCACAAAGAGAATCTGCATGGCACCTGCCGACCATGGATTTGACTTTGGAATAAAGAGTTCCATCTTGAATGACATGTTCTGCCAATCAGAGAAATCCAAGAAGTTGCGCAGAGGGATACCTGGTCCTGAGGTGATACTCATAGGATCACCATTCCAGTTACCGCACCAGAATGGGAGTTTGAGTTCCTCTATCCATCCACCTTCAGTTTCAGCAGGTCCAACCTGAACATACTTACCATCAATACCATTCTCATCACTATAGGTTGCGGCAATGTTCCAACCCTGTGGTACAACATCTGTAGCGCCGTCGAAGTTCGTGATAAGGTTGCGGCTGTCGTGGAAGTAGAACTTAGACATGCCCTTACCATAGATGGAAGCAACTTCAATCTGTCCTTCCTCAACACCCTCTGGCACTTTGAATACAATCTGTGAATGTGTAATTGATTTGAAGTTCTCGGCAGGAACCTTAATAGTGGTAGAATTGCTGATACTAGTGAAGGTCACTGTTAGAGGCTGGTTGGGGTCGTCAATAAAGTACTGACCAGTAATGACTGCATCCTCTCCAATTCTTGTCCACTCATTCTTCATGGCAGTAACTACTGGTGCGGGGATGACAATGTGGAAATCGTACTCTACCTTCTGACCGTCAGAGGTGTACATGTAAATCTTGTCAGTAACAAGGCCTGGAATTTCGCTAGGCACCTGAACAATCAGGGTGTTCTCTGTAATGAAACTGGTGTTCAGGATGGCCTTTTTGTCATTGAAGTAAATCTCCTTGATGCTAGTCAGATTCTCACCGACGAGGCAAATGGTTGCCTGAGGATAAGCCTGAACAAGCAGGGAGTCTGAGGCACTGGCCTTAGCAGGACGAATGTAATGGATGGTAGGAACGCCACCACTCAACTCAAATTCGTCGGGCTGGTCCTTACAAGATTGTAGCGAGAAACTGCAAACTACAGTTACGGCCAGAAGCAGACTGCTAAATATTTTATTGTATTTCATATTTGTTCTTATTTAATAGGTTAGAAAGAAATTCCACTTAAATCATAGTCTTCTGGGGCTTCCATCAACAGCGGATTGTAGGTAATATCTGCAGAAGGCAGAGGAATGGTAAAACTACGATCTGTGACATTAGGAGCAGCAATCGTATTGTTGTACAAATGCTTAGAGGGGTCAACGGTGAAGGCACCGCTCTCATAATAGGTCTTATAGAGATCGTTCAAAGCATAATACTCATTACGACGCTGACCTTTAATCTCGTTGATGGCTCCCTGAGGATCATAGTAGTAGCGACGGACATAGTCGTACCAGCGGTCGCCTTCGCAAGCGAGTTCCAGACGACGCTCCTTCCAAATATCCTCCCATGTGAGTGAAGTAGGCATTTCATAACCCTTCACAGAACGGTGGCGTACCTGATAGAAGATGTCGAGGATCTTCGGATCGGTTGTAGATGTGTTCGTGCCCATAGCAGCCTCACAGTAAATCAGATAGACATCGGCCAGGCGCAGTAGATGAGTCCATAGAGCGTAGGCCATACGTCCAGCAGGACTGCCGTAGAAACGGGTGTGGTCGGCGTTGTTGCCGTAAAGGTGTTTGACCTCACAGGCACCAGTAGGACTTTCCCACTGACCAGGACCAGGAGCACCGTTGTCTGCATAACCGCCGTAGCAATACTTCACCATTTCGAAACCGCCGCAGTCAGCCCAGAAATAATCATAATGGTCGCCTACCATCATCAGCGTAGCCTTACGACGGTCGTCCACATTCTGGCGGGTAAGGCTCAGAGCATTCTCATTAAAGGCATCCTGCAGATCAACAGAGGGACCACCCCAGCCACCCCAGCAGTCACCGTTCTCATCGAAACCTTCGATGGCAAGGTCACTTTGGAATGAGTTCTGGCAAGTCCAGTGGGCACCCATGGTCCAGGCCCAAGAGATCAATGCCTCGTCACAAACGTTGTTCTCGCCGCGGAAGATGTCAGGATAACTTTCCATCAACTGACGTCCACTATTCTCAATGACATCGAGAGCCAACTCTGCAGCCTTGGCCAGATCGGCACTGTTACGCTGGTGAGCAGTACAAGTGATGTAACTATAAGTACCAGGGTTGTAGGTGGTATTACTCTCGCTGAAACCAGCCTTCGTCAGGTAAACCTTGGCTAATAGAGCCTTGGCAGCGTACTTGTCGATACGACCAGTCCTGGTTGGATCCTTCTCAGGCAGTAACTCAATCGCTTTCTCCAGCAAGATAATGATGTAGTCATAGACATTGCTGATTTTGGCCTTGTGCAATCCTGTTGACTGCTGAGCATTGATAACTGCCGCAGGATCATGAATAATAGGTACTGCACCAAACGAACGTACCATATAGAAATAAGCCAGAGCCTTCCAGGTCAGACATTCACCCATGGTGGCATTCTTGACTGTTTCACTTGCGCCAGCCGTAGCATTCTTAATATTCGTATAAACGGTAGAGGCGTGGGTGTTGACAGACCATAGTGATGCACTCATGTTTGCCAAGTCCTGATCTGAACCATCGAGCGTGAAGGTCAGATAGGGTGAACTGCCCCAGTAGTAGTTTCCTGCCATGACCTCACCGACTTTAAAGAAGCCGCGCATAAAATCGTACCAGGGTGAGTTATACAGATAGTTGACACCTGCACGACACTGCGCATCGTTGCTGTAATAGTTAGAGGTGTCATAGCCGTCCTCTGTGGGTCTGTCCAGATAGTCATCACATGATGATAGTGCCAGTCCCATGAAGGCAATACATGCTATTGATTTGAAATTATATAGTTTCATAGTGATACCTTAATTATATATTAGAATGATATGTTAAGACCAAATGAGTAAACAGTAGGTGATGGGTAACGTCCGTTGTCAAGACCATATACATAGCCATTGGTATCTGCGGTAGAAGCACCGACCTCAGGATCATATCCATCATAGCCTGTGATAGTGAACAAGTTCTGGATGTTGCAATATATACGTAAATTGTCTAAATACATTTTGCGAGTCCACTTCTTTGGCAACGTGTAGCCTAAAGTAATATTCTTCAATCGCAAATAACTGCCGTCTTCAACATAACGGTCGCTGATGCGACGGTTGTTGTTCGGGTCGTTCAGACGAACAGCAGGCAAACTGTTAGGGTTAACCACCTGTACGTTGTCAATATCATCGTACCAGTTCCATACCATACCAGAGTTGTTGCCAAGATATCCGTTAGAATAGTCCTTGTTGGCATCAATGGGGGTGATGACAGAACGGTCCTTCACAGATGTGGCCTGATTCTGCCATACACTGTTCATACCATCGAGTTTCATACGCAGGTAGTTGAAGACCTTGTTACCGTAAGAACCATTAACGAATATGGTCAGGTCGAAATCCTTATAGCGGAAGGTATTGGTCCAACCAAAAGTATACTTTGGCATGGGATTACCAATGTAGGTACGGTCGTTCTCGTCGATCACACCGTCGCTGTTCAAATCCTTATACTTGATATCACCTACCCATACGGTATTGGAGCGGTTGAAACCTGCATTGTTGTAGGCTACAGGCTTTGCACTGGTCTGAATGTCTTCCACACTGGTGTAAATACCGTCGGTGACATAGCCATAGAACTGGAACAAAGGCTGACCAACGTCACTCTTTGATACGATATCTGTCCACATGCCATAGCCATAGATAGAGGCGCTGGCTGTACCAGCCAATTCCTTGAGTTTATTCTTGTTCCAGGAGATCTCAAATTCTGAGTCCCATGAGAAATTCTTGGTAGCAATGGGGTGTGTGCTAACGGTCAGTTCGAGACCTGTGTTCTCGATCTTGCCATAGTTGCCCCAAGGTGCTGCAAGGGCTGAAGAACCATTACCGCTCGTACCCATATATGACGGAAGTTGCATAGGCATAAGCATATCATCGGAAATCTTCTTATACCAGTCGACGGTAATGTTAATCTTGTTGTCGAAGAAACCGAAGTCAAGACCAATGTTGGTCTGCTCTTGTTTCTCCCAGTGAATCTCGCTGTTAGCGATACGGGCGGGGCGCTGTGAGGTTCCAAGACCTGATTCCATGACAGAAAGGTCGGAGGCCCACTTGCCACCACCGATGTTTGAGTTACCCGTCTGTCCCCAGCCGATACGCAGTTTACCGTTGGAGAGCCACTTCTCGGCAAAGTTCTTGATGAAGGCCTCGTTGGAGAAACGCCAGGCACCGGCAAAAGAGTGGAACGAACCCCAGCGCATATCGGGACCGAAGTTCGAACTACCATCGCGACGGAAGGTGTAGGTCAGGAGATAACGGTCATCGAAGTTGTAGGTCTCGCGGGTAAAGAACGATGACATGGCTGCAGAACCAAATCCTGAGCCAATTTGAGCCTCACCGGTTCCCAGCGAAGGATTCTGAATGCTGTTGGCGGGCAGGTCTGTATTGTAGACACTCACATAGTCCCACTTGCTTTCCCAGCACTCTTGACCAATCATGGCCGAGAAACCATGCTTGCCAATCTGGCCGTTATAAGTCAGGTAGTTCTTAATTTGGATAAATTGTCCTGTGGTTTTCTGCAGACGTGCTTGGTTCTGGTTCTTAGTCCAGTTACCGAGGTTAACGGTAGGCTCGAATGTAGAAGCACGGTCCCAGTTGAAATTATAACCCAGTTCAGTATGCCAAACCAATCCCTTGTAGAATGTTACGTCAGCGAAGATGTTACCATTCAACAGATTACGCTTGTAACAATAGTCGTTCATCAAGGCCATAGCAACTGGGTTGGGGTTACTCATTCCTTCACGGGATACAGAGGTGTAGCCCCCCTCAATGTCATAGATAGGCTGGTAGGGCGGGGTGGTCAGGGCATAGGTGATGACGCCTTCGTCCTGGTCGGCTTTCAGCAGTTTCTCAGAAGTATGGGAATAGGTTGCGTTCACACCGAGTTTCAACCAAGGCTTCAGTTGTGCATCCAGATTGATACGGGCGCCGTTACGCTTGAAGTACGATCCGATGATAGTACCATCTTGATCCATATAGTTGGCACTGACATAATACTTAATGGCATCTGTACCACCCTGTGCACTCACCTGATGCTGGTGCTGAAGGGCTGTGCGGAAGATGGCATCCTGCCAGTTGGTACCCTTACCTAACAGGCTGGGATCACTCAGGCTCTCATCTTCTTTCGCACTACCTTGGGCTACCATGTCATTATAAAAATCAGCAAACTCACGCAGGTTGAGCATGTCAATGCGCTTCGTTTGGCGTTGCCAGGCAACCATACCATCGTAACTGAATTTTGCTTCACCGCTCTTACCATGTTTGGTGGTAATCAGCACAACACCATTTGCGCCTTGAGCACCGTAAATGGCAGTGGCAGAGGCGTCCTTCAGTATTTCCATAGACACGATGTCATTGGGGTTTATGGTGGAAAGGGGAGACACAGATGAAACAGAGCCATTTCCTAAGCGGTCACCCAGACCCACTGATGCACCAGAGGAATTGCTATTATTCCAAATAACACCATCTATGACGTAGAGAGGTTCTGCACCAGCATTGATGGTCGCCTGACCACGTACACGAATAGAGGTGCTGGAACCAGGGGCACCTGAGGTAGACATGGAGGTCACACCGGCTACACGGCCAGCAAAGGCTTGATCAAGATTGGTGATAATCGAGCCCTTCATCTTCTTTTCGTCCATGGAACTTGTGGCACCAGCCAAATCACTCTTCTTCATCGTACCGTAACCGACAACCACCACTTCGTCAAGCATCTGCTTGTCTTCTTCGATGGTGATCTCATAGTGGGCCTGATTGGCTGTAACCCTTACTTCCTTGTTCAGATAACCAATATAAGAAACAACCAAGGTCTGACCTGGGCTGGCGTTCAGCGTGAAGTTTCCGTCGAAATCGGTGGCTACACCGTTCGCAGTTCCTTTCACGACAACACTGGCTCCTATGACGGGACCGGAAGCATCGACCACAGTACCTGTAATCTTCTTTGCCTGCTGTACATCCTGTACGGCATCAGCAGCATAGGCTTTGGGCGAGTAACATAATCCCAATAGGGAGAATGCACCCACCAGTAGCGCTGTTTTCCTAAAAGTTTTGTTCATACGTTAGTTATATAATAAATGTTAGAATTGTTGTACTTAGTTAGAATTTCAGTTGCAAAAGTAAGATAATTTGTTGAAACCAAAGCAACTTTTTTTGATTATTGTTGATACTATTTTGCTTTTCCTCCGGATTTTAACTAAAAAGGGAGGAAAATTGTAAATAAGTGTAGTTACTACACAGGCGTTTTTAAGGCAGTTTTTATCTTGAATGTAAACAATACACTTAAAGCCGTCAGCCGATGAGAATCTGTTCCAATGTATTGATTTCTTCCTCAGTTGTGGCCCAACTGGTGACGAAACGGCAGATTGTGTGATGATGGTCGGTTTGACCAAAATGAGAGAACTCTACCAGATGACTCAGGCGCTCTACTTGTTCGTTGTCTATGACGACGAACTGCTGGTTGGTAGGAGAGTCGACATAGAACTCGAAACCCTTACGCTTGAAAATCTCCTTCATCTTCATTGCCATACGGATGGCGTGTTCGGAGAGTTTGAAGTAAAGGTTGTTGCTAAACAATGCATCGAATTGAAGACCGATCAGTGCGCCTTTGGCAATGACGGCACCATGCTGCTTTTGGATGGAGAAAAAATGCTTGTGAGCCTTGCGGTTGGTGAAAACCACAGCCTCACCGCAAAGGGCACCAATCTTCGTGCCGCCGATATAGAACACGTCGCAGTGACGGGCGAGATAGGGTAGTGTAATGTCGTTTCCCTCCGCCATCAGACCATAGCCGAGACGGGCACCGTCGATATAGAGGGGGATCTCATAGCGCAGGCAGACCTGATAGATGTCATTTAATTCCTTGGCAGAGTAGAGTGTACCAAATTCGGTGGGGAAGGTGATATAGACCAATCCAGGATGCACGGCATGATCCTTATTGCCGTCGTGCATATAGTCGTCAAGGTATTTGTCGAGTGTCCTGGCCTCCATCTTGCCGTCGGTATCTGCAATGGTGATGATCTTATGCTCTGTGAATTCTACGGCTCCCGCCTCGTGGACATTGATGTGTCCAGAGCCGACGCAGATGACACCCTCGTACTGATAGAGCATTGAGTCAATGGTGGTGGCATTGGTCTGGGTGCCACCAGTCAGGAAGAATATCTGTGCGTCGGGTATGCCGCATGCCTCGCGGATGCGAGCCTTGGCGCGTTCGCTGAACTCGTCGAAACCATAAGGTGTCGGTTTGGCATTGTTGTACTTAATCAAGTTGTTGAGCACTTCCTGACAAGCGCCGTTGTTGTAGTCACATTCGAATGATATCATCGTTTTGTCTGTTTATTGGTTGCAAAATTACGAAATAATATGTAACAATCAATGTAATCTGTGGCTTTTTTTGTATCTTTGCAACCAAATTTCATTCAACCACGACGATGATGTGCCGGAAAAGGGTATTGATGATGCTTTGCGCAATGGCTCTGTTGCTGTTGCTCTCTTCTTGGGATGACGGCAAGGATACGCTGATGGGTCCAATACCCACTGAACCGGACTATGCCGATTCAACGCAGTGGTTTATCCGTGACCGAGGTGGAAGGGCTGACCTCTTCTATATTATTTCCACCGAGACAGGCGACCATCTAATGGACGGTGATACCTGTCATTTTGCCGATACTTATGATGATTATCTACGGGAGTGCATGGCGCTTGAGATGCATGCCGTGGATTCTTTCTATTCTGGCGACTGCAACTATTTCTCGCCTTACTATCGTCAGGTGTCCATGCAGTCGTGGGAGTCTGCAGAGGCAACGATGGCACGACTGTCCTTAGCAATGTCGGATGTGCGGCACAGTTGGGACTATTACATCGAGCATTACAATCAAGGGCGACCCTTTGTGATTGCGGGATACAGTCAGGGAGCACATGCCATGATGGACATCATGCGACGGATGCCCGACAGCATCGCCTCGCGGCTGGTGGCGGCTTATGTTGTCGGCTACAAGGTGACACAGGAGGATCTGGATTCCTGTCCGCTGATACGCCCAGCAAAGGGGGCGACAGACACGGGGGTAACGATTTGTTTCAACTCTGTGCGCTCGCCGGAGGACACCATCTCAGTGGTGAGTGGAGGCAACCTGTTGTGCATCAATCCAGTAAACTGGCGGACGGACACAGTTAGTGCTCCGTTTGTGGTCGTTGACTATAAGCGTACTGATACGCTGACGGCGCGGTGCGACCCAGAGAGTCATCTGGTATTGGTCGGTAATTACCCTGACAACAGGCCGATGCCTATCATTGGCGTGCCAGGCAACTATCACCATCGGGAACTGAAATTCTACTATCCTTATATCTGCCAGAACATTATGGATCGCGTGGCAGCATACTTTGAGAAAAAAGAAGAGTGAGGCGACTAACCTCACTCTTCTTGTATTTACAATGCTTCGAGCATTCGTTTGATGACGACCGAACAACTGATTTCCCGATTGGCTGCCTCGGGGATGACGAGGCTGTTGGGTGACTCTATCACATCGTCGGTGACGATGAGATTACGGCGCACGGGCAGGCAATGTAAGAATTTGCCGTTGTTGGTCCACGACATATGCTCGGTATCTACCGTCCACGACATGTCTTTCGAAGTAATCTTTCCGTAGTCGGTAGGATTCGTCACGCCTGGGTTCGACCAGTTCTTGGCATAGATGAAGTCAGCCCCCTCGAAGGCTTTCTTCTGGTCGTACTCCACACGGGTATTGCCGATGAATTTCGGGTCGAGTTCGTAGCCCTTGGGATGGGTGATGACTAGGTCGACATTGGCGGCGTTCATCCACTGGGCGAACGAGTTAGGCACAGCCTGTGGCAGAGCGCGGCAGTGGGGAGCCCAGGTGAGAACCACCTTCGGGCGCTCTATGGTTTTATGCTCCTCAATGGTGA
>Ga0310694_10003045_pt1 | contig 16583 bp, 25 predicted proteins | sample 174DNAGHGhighgp2_FD_203884 | JGI IMG/M metagenome (GOLD analysis project Ga0310694, IMG submission 203884) | Sheep rumen microbial communities from Palmerston North, Manawatu-Wanganui, New Zealand - 1742 DNA GHGhigh gp2 (v2) (version 2) | ecosystem: Host-associated > Mammals > Digestive system... | reverse complement strand
GCAAGGCTCGCGGCTATCGCGGCCAACCATGAGGAGCGCATCACGCTCATTGAGTACATGAACACGAAGAATGACTTCTTCACACCGACGCTCAATGACGCTGGAGAAGTTATTCTTGACGACGATGGTTATGCGATCATCGCCGACTGGAAATATAAAGAAGCATAAAAGCAAAGGAGGAACGGAAAATGACAATCGATGTTGAAAACGGGCGGAGATGGACTGACATGGACTTGGCCGGATCGGCCGACCTTGCCGACGTGATACTGATCCGCCGCAACGACGGAACCGGAGTTAAAAGGCTGGCTCTGTCCTCGCTGCAGGAGCTTATCGCGGGCGACCTGACCTTGCTCGAAACAGAGCACAAGGACGACCTCGTGGCCGCAATCAATGACAACGCGGAGGGCGTGGCCGACGCAGCGGAAAAAATCACGATGCTGGAAACCATGCTCGGAGGATCTGGAGCCGGGTTCCATAACTCCATTTACAGAGGCAAGAGCCTCGGGAACGCGCTCACAGAGGAACAGCACGCCGCTATCGTGTCCGGAACCTTCGACGATATGTATATCGGCGATTACTGGACAATCGGCGGTGTGGTGTATAGGATCGCGGATTTTGATTACTTCCTGCGCTCCGGTGATACGGAATGCACGGCACATCACGTGGTGGTGGTTCCTGACACGGCTCTTTATAACGAAAAGATGAACGATTCGAATACTACCGCGGGCGGCTATACCGGCTCCAAGATGTACACCACAAATCTTGCGACGGCCAAGACCACCATCAAGAACGCCTTCGGCACATCTCATATCTTGACCCACCGCGAGTATCATTGCAACGCGGTCACGAATGGAAAGCCCAGCGGCGGCGCGTGGTTTGATTCCGATATCGAGCTTATGAGCGAGGCTATGGTTTACGGCGGCTCATTCTTCGAGCCTACTTCGGACGGCTCCACCGTTCCGGCCAAGTATAGCGTGGCTTGTAAGCAGCTGAACCTTTTCAGGTTCCGTCCGGATATGATTTCAAACAGGACGACTTACTGGTTGAGAAACGTTGTGTCGGCGACGGCCTTCGCCTATGTGGACGCCAACGGCCTTGCGAGCCTCAACGGCGCTTCGGTCTCCCTTGGCGTCCGGCCGGCTTTCTGTCTAATCTAAAATCGTGCGCCCTTGTGGCGCACGCAAGGAGTCGTCTATGGCAGTGCTAAAGAATAAAAGAAAAGCCTCGCAGTTCGAGGTATTTCACCATGCCTTTGAGCTCCGGAAGGAAATAACAGACCTTCTCCTCCGGGACTTTGGATATAAGGCGCGGCCGAAAAAGCCGTCCATGAAAGCGAGGACAGAACAACAGGCCGAGGCAGAGCTGAAAAGCGAGGCCCGGCGCGTGGCATTCTCTGACTGGTATATCGGACAGGAACAGGAAGCCGTGCTTAATATCCTCCGGAGCCTTATTCAGAATATTATCCGGGCCAATAGCATATATCCCTCGCGGGAGCTTCCGGATGATATCTACGAGGCCGAGGTCAAAGAACGGCGACTCTACCAAGACAGGGCCGTCGCGGAGTGCTTCGTGCTCCTTCAGGAGCTGCAGTACATAATCGAAACGCTCCCGGTGGATATAAACAAATACACCCGCTTTGCTGACAGTATCCAGCTCGAGATCGCGCTGATCAAGGGCTGGCGTAAAGCGGATAAAAGCAGATATGGAATATAAAACGGGGCAGCCTTTGATCTAATGCTTGTGTCGGCGACGAACTTCGCCAATGTGAACAACAACGGCAATGCGAACAACAACAGCGCTTCGAACTCCAATGGCGTCCGGCCGGATTTCACTCCTGCGACTAATTAGGGCAAGCTCCCGACTCGCAGTAGAGGGAAAGGAAAGGTTGTCCCTCCTGAAAGGGTAAATACTAAACACGACGCGGCCGGTTACGACCGATGCCCGCTACCGGCGTGAAATAATTTTATGGAAACGATAACAGATGCAAACGCGCTTTATGCTGCGTTCAGGCGTTCCCAGCAGAACAGCGCATGGAAACCGCAAGTTCAGCGGTTCGAGATGAACTACCTGACGGAGCTATCCAAGCTGCAGCATGAGCTCATGGACAGAACCTACAAAACGAGCCCGGCCACCGAGTTTATTATCTCGGAGCGCGGGAAAACCCGACCGATAACCGGCCAGCATATACGCGACAGAGTCGTGCGGCACGTCCTGACGGACAATGTGCTGGAACCGGCCACGCGGCCTTATCTGATTTATGATAACGGCTCGTCCTTAAAGGATCGCGGGGTTAGCTTCACCCGGAAGCGGATCGTTACCCACCTCCGGAAGTATTATGCGAGGCACGGGAGCAACGACGGCTATATATTGCTCATAGACTTCTCCAAATACTATGACAATATATGGCACTCGGTCTATTTTGAACAGATCGCCGAGCACACGGACGACGAGGCGGCCTTGTGGCTGCTTGGCCGGATACTCGCGGATGCGGAGGTCGATGTTTCGTATATGACCGACGAGGAATACGAGCGGTGCATGGACACGCCGTTTAATTCCTTGGAGCACCGGAAGATCCCGCCGGAAAAGCTGACCGGGGAGAAGTTCATGGCCAAGTCGATGGATATCGGCGACCAGGTATCACAGAACGCCGGGATTTACTACCCGCACCGGATCGACAATTATGTAAAGATCGTCCGGGGCTGCAAATATTATGCGCGGTATATGGACGACAGCTATATCATCCACGAGGACAAGGAATTCCTGAAAGCCCTGCTCCGGGATATAACGGAACAGGCGGCCGCGATAGGTATCACGGTCAATCAGAGAAAAACACGGATATGCAAGCTGTCCACCATGTTCCGGTTCCTTCAGATCGGCTATGCGCTGACCGATACCGGCCGCGTTATTCAGAAGATACACCCGAAGCGCATCACGGCGATGCGCCGGAAGCTGAAAAAGCTGGCCGTAAAATACGAGGCTGGCCAGATCCCGCTTCAGGATATCGAGCTCATGTATCAAAGCTGGATGGGCGGCCATTACAAGATTATGAGCCGCGCCCAGCGGCAAGGTATGAACGACCTATACAAGCAACTATTCAACAAGGAGGATAACGATGGAAAAGAATTACACGGTAACACTGGCAGACGGGACGCAGCTCACCGAGCTCGCCCTGAATGGGAACAATTTCATCTCGTCGAAAAAGGTCGAAGCATCGACTTTTGAGGGCAAGCTCTCAACGGTCACGATCAACGACGGCGAGAATGACGAAGTTCTCCACAACGCCGAGCTGGTTCAGTGCGTGAAGATCGGCCGCGAGTACTGGTTCATCTTGCGCGAGGTACCGGAAAGCGAGGCAAGGGCGGCCGCTATCGATGACAGCATTACGGCCATCGAGGAGGCTCTGGCAGAAGTCTACGAACTGATTGTTTCATAAGGAGGTGCGCTATGGTAAAAATCTATGTCGATCTTATCCGCAAGGGTAAAAAGACACTCGAGGACGTTCCTGAAAGGATCCGCGAAGAAGTGAGAAAAGCGCTGGAGGAAGAATGATGGTTCTCCGGCTTTTCGATTTATACATCATCATACTAAATAAAAGGAGGAAAAAAGAGATGGCAGTTATCTACGTGGCACTTATCGTAAAAGGCAAGAGAAAGTTCTCACAGGTTCCCGAGGCTATCAAGGAACAGGTGCGCCAGCTCCTGATCGAGCTTGAGCTGGAATACCTGATTGACGAATGACGGGCCAGCGGGATCCTCTCGACACGGTTTGCATCGAACAGCAAGAAACGATCACGAAGCTCTCCATGCTATGCCGGAGGCTTCTGATCGAGCTTGCGCAGTTCCGGGCGGTCGATGCCGAGGAGGAACGACTAAAGGAAGCAATGAAACAGCAGGATTAGAAAGAGGGTAAAAACCAATGAACTTGATGGACTTATCGTTTTCCTACGTGATCCAGGCGGTGGCCGTCCTGATCGTGATTTATGAAGTGTGGAAAAAAATCGTGGAGGTAAAGAACTCCTCCGATAAGGATCACGAACGTAAACAAGGCTGGGACTACGCGGCCAAGGTGATCAAGGAAAAGGAGCAAAGCTGGGACGAGGCACTCAAGGACACGTATAACGAGCGCTCCAAAATTGTCGACAGATACGACGGCAAGCTCGAGGAGATCGAAAAAAGGATTGCCGAGAATCACGCCGATACAGAGGCCAAGATACAAGAGCTCCGCGCGGAGCTTTTTATTTTGACGGAATGTATGCAAGCGGTTCTCGAGGGCCTTCACGAGCAAGGGTGCAACGGAATGGTATCAGAGCAAAGAAAAAAGCTGACCGAATACCTGAACGAACGCGCCCACGATTAAAACACCGGAGGATTTATAAAATGAATGAGAGATCTTTTATTCAGAAAATCACCAGCAGGAAGTTTTGGATTTGCGCGGCGGCGTTCCTCGGAAGTGTCGCGGCTTCTATTAACGGGATCGCGACCGATAACAACACCGTCGCAGCGGTCGGGATCGTCTGCGGAGTACTTTCCGCAGCCATCTATGCGGGAGCCGAGGCTTATGTCGACGCAGCCGACAAGAAGACCGAGACGGAAGTCAAGGCGGAGGACTAAACTAAAAACCCGGAACAAGCTCCTCATTTTTGCGGTGCTGACCGTTCTCTTGTATGCAGGCATCGATATCGCTTATGGATTTATTTCTTTGCGATATATGATGCCTTCTCAATTGGACGCGACGCTTACGAGCGAGGTTATCGGGTTTTGTAAATGGGTGGTCACGACCGGAGCGGCCATCACGATCACCAAGACCGTCAAGGGAAGCACGAACAGCGACGAGGACGAGCTCCCGCCTGACGGAGATTACAGCGGTTAAGGAGGACAACCATGACAGAAAAACAGATATTTGACGCACTCACGGCAGCGGGGCTTTCACCGGCCGGAGCTGCCGGGCTCATGGGTAACCTTTATGCCGAGTCCGGTTTGCGGGCCAATAACCTGCAGAACGGCTTCGAGAAGCGCCTCGGCATGAACGACGAGCAGTACACGGCCGCCGTGGATAACGGCAGCTATGACGGCTTTGTTCACGACTCGGCGGGATACGGCCTCGCGCAGTGGACATACTGGAGCCGCAAGGAGGCGCTTTTAAGGTTTGCCAAGGATCGCGGCGCGTCCATCGGCGATGCGGCCATGCAGGTGGCGTTCATGCTTCAGGAGCTCAAAGGGTATGGCGGTGCCTTATGGGGAACGCTGAAAACGACCGACGACGTCCGCGCGGCTTCGGACGTGGTCTTGCTTCAGTACGAAAAACCGGCCAATCAGAGCGATGCGGTTAAGCTGCAGCGCTTCGGATATGGCGCGGCTATTTATGGCAAGTATGCTGGGACAAAAAAGCCCGAAACCGTACAAAACGACCCCGAAAGCGGGACAAAAACCACGAAAATCGGGACAGCGGCGGTTGATTTCGGGACAAAGAAAAGCAACCCGCGCAAAGAAAAAATATCAAAGATCACTATACACCACATGGCCGGGAACATGGGCGCGGTGGCTTGTGCCAAGATGCACCTTACCGGATCCCGGAAGGCGAGCGCTAATTATTACATAGGCTCGGATGGAACTATCTGCGCCGGTGTACCTGAAAACCGCCGTGCGTGGACTTCATCGTCCGAGTGGAACGACGACAGGGCTATCACTATCGAGGTGGCCAACAGCGGCGGCGCTCCTGACTGGCCGATAGCAGACGCGGCGCTTAAATCGCTCGTGGCCTTGTGCGTGGATATCTGCATCCGATATGGAATTAAAGGCGTGAATTATGACGGCACGAAAAACGCCGTCCTGACAGAGCACCGGATGTTTACGGCTACGGAGTGCCCCGGCCCGGCAATCCATAACCTTCTCGCAAACGGAAAGCTCCCGGCGATGATCAACGACGCGCTGGGACTCCCCGGAACGGAGTCGGTTATCACCACGGCCGCAGAGGGCATAGAACCGGCACAGAGCCGCGATACAGCCCTCGCCGGGGCTTATATAGTCACAGCTCCAAACGGCCTCCGTTTGAGGGCAGGAGCGGGCACAAACAAGACCGTCCTGACCGTCCTGAAAAAAGGCGAGCGGGCACAGAATTATGGATACTATACCGAGGTCGATGGCGTAAAGTGGCTTTACGTTATCGGCGGCGGCAAGAAGGGCTTTTGTTCTTCGGAGTTCCTAAAAAAGAATTGACTAAACGGCGATAAGTAGTACAATATACCCGTCGTGGACAAAGGGTTTGCGGGTTCGGATAAGGCTACGCGAACCCCACTCCACGGATCGTATCCGAACACGGCTGCGATCCGTGGTTTTTTTATGCCCGCCTTTCCGGATATTGTAATAAATAGCAGCCATGCCGTTTTTAACTTCGACCTTGGCCACAAACGTATCAATGAGCCGGGCGGCAAACTCGGGATCATCTATATCGCCACCACGGAAGGAGCAAAGCCAAGCCGTGATATCCTCGCGGGATATCCTCGGCTGCTGCAGCTCCGCTTTTTCTATTTCTATGACAAGGTCGTGCTCCTCGGCTTCAAGATCGGCCAGCCTTGCGGCGAGCCCTTTCGCGCCGGTTCCTTCCTCTATGGCGTCAAGGAGATTGCGCTGGCGCTTCCGGTTTGAGTCCAGCTGTTTGCGGAGTGCGCTGGCCGGATCGGCCTCGGCCTCCTGATCCTGAATGCGCAGTATCTCGTCCACGAGGACGGCTATGGTTTCATCGGTAAGCATATCCTCCATCGTGGCTTTCAGAACGGCCTCCTCCAGCACGTCTTTTCTGATCGGCTTTAGTTTGCACTTGGAGCCGCGTTTCTTTTTTCCGCACTTATAATAGTGGTATACCTTGCCTTTCTTTCCGGTCCCGGACTCACCCACCAGCATTGCGCCGCAATAAGCGCAGAAGCATTTACATGACAGCTTATAGTCCACGTTTGCCCTCCCGGCCGCGTTTTGATGGAGCGGCCTGAAATAATCCTCACAGGCGCGGAAAGTGGCCTCGTCAATCAGAGGCTCGGCACGAAGCTCCACGCCGTCCGTGTCAAAAATACCGAGGTATCTCTCATTACGGAGCATCCGGTATATGACCGCCGGGGATATACGGCCGCCGCGCCTCCCGGTTATCCCGAGCTTGTTCAGATAATCCACGAGATCGTTGACGCCGGTGCCGGACGCATACATCCGGAACACCTCCCGGATGGCCGGGGCCACTTCTTCGTCTATCTGAATATGGCGCTCCTCGTCCACCCTATAACCCAGCGGGAGCGGTGCGCCGCAATAAAGGCCCTTCTTCAAGGTTTCCCGGCGACCGCGGATAACCTTCTGCCGAAGGTCGGCGCTGTAATACTCGGCCATGCCTTCAAGGACAGACTCGAGGATTATTCCCTCGGGGCCATCCGGAACGGACTCCTCCGCGTACATGAGCTTGACTCCGGCCTTTTTTAGCTTGTATTTATTGAAAGCGATATCCTGGCGGTTCCGGCCGAAACGGTCAACCTTCCACACGATCACGACCTGAAACTTCCCAGCGGCTGCGTCTCTAATCATCTTCTGAAATTCTGCCCGGTTCTCGGCGCTCTTTCCTGAAATGCCCCGGTCGGCATATAAGCCGACGATATCGATGCCGTTCCGCTCCGCATAAGCGGTGCAGTCAGCAACCTGACCCTCTATGCTCTGGTCTGTTTGGCGCGGCCCTTCCGAATACCGCGCATATATAACACCGTTCAAATATATCCCTCCTTAATAGCTTTCTATGTACTGACACGCGGCCACGACCGCATCATCAAAGCCGGCCAGCTCGGAAAGGTCACGGAGCGACGCTTTCCAATGGCGCTGGTTTTTATTTTTCTGCGCTGCAAAGCGCGGATCGTCTGCAGATAATCCGGCCGGTTCCGCGTCTATCGACACCCACCGAGCACGGTCGGTATATTTGAGCCTCATAAAATCATTTACTCCGGAGCATAGCGACAAATAATTATCGGCCCGGCGCTCCAAGGCGACCGGGACGCCGGGCTTCCGGTTCCGGATAATCTCGATAAAATGCTGCGCCACCTGAAGCTCCTCCGGCGTCGCGTTTAATTCCTTGTCAAACTGCGAGCGCACGCCATCAATTCCAATAGATATCCCATTCATAAAAGCACCTCCTAACTGAAATCAGCCCATATTACATTGCCGACGCGGCGGATGATCCTCCATCTAACTCCCTTTTTATATGGAGTATATCGCAAACCGACTCTTTTTTATCATTTGAAGCGGCGCGGTATGCGTTCAGGACTCGGAGCTCTTCGTCGGTGAGGAGCCTGGTTGTCTCGGACGACCGGCCAGTTAAATAATCCATATCGACATTGAATAGGTCGGAAATTGCCTCGAGCAATTCTGGTTTTGGATATCGGGTGCCGCGCTCATAATGTGACACCGCTTGTTTTGTTATTCCAAGAGCTTCTGCGAGCTGATCCTGCGTCCACTGCCTCTCTATCCTTAAGGTTTGAAGTATCTGGTTAAACTGCCTCATTTCCCGTAACCTCCCTATTTTTCTCGCTTTCAACATTATAAACGATATGTTTATATTAGTAAACAAAAAGTTTCAAAAAGGACTTGCTTTTTTGTAAACATAGTGTATACTTGTGACTTGGGTAAACAAAACGTATACAACGGAGGGACACTATGAAAATCAAGGAATTATATCAGCAATACAAAGCAGCGACGGCCGCAGCGGATCAGGCGGACAAGATGTACGAAGCGCATCCGGAGAGCAAGGAGCTCGAGGAAAACTTCGACCGGCTCTATACAAGGCAGTGGGACTTATTCGAGCAGCTGGCTCTTGAGATCAGCAACCTCGCCACTATCGATTACAAGCTGGCCCGCACGATCATTATGAAAAAAGGCCCAGAGCTCGACAACCTACTCTCAAGATTGGAGGCATGATATGAAGCGATTTTATTACACCTTCGGAACAGATCCCGCATTCCCGCACGGCGCTGGCGAGTACGTCGCCGTGGAAGCTGAAAACGAAACCGAGGCCGATCAGAAGTTCATGGATGTATATCCTCCCCGGCCGGGAAGTAAGCTCCTGAATTGCGCGTTTGTTTACGCGGCGGAGAAGTTCGAAGCATTCCGCGATAAATACTACAAAGGCGTGGAACCCGTGCGGGTTATCAAGTAAGGAAAGGAGGACACTATGGACAAGATCAAGATCGGAGAAAAGCTGCGCGAGCTTCGCGGTACTAAATCCCAGCGCGAAGTGGCCGAGGCAGTCGGCGTAACAGCGATGGCCGTTTCACTATATGAAAGCGGCGAGCGCATACCACGCGACGAGGTCAAGATGAAGCTGGCCAAATACTATGGCGTTCCGGTGTCAATTTTTTTTACCTAACAAGTATACATTTCGTTGACTGAATAAGGAGGAACGCTATGCAGAAAACAACAGACCCGGCATTGACGTCACTGGCCCACGCGGCCCTTGCGGCAATCCGGAGAACAGGAGGAGCGATTGAGACACTACACGATGAAAGAAAATCTAATCTCGGCGGCGATCGGCGTGGCGCTGGGTTTGATATTCGGCTTGTGCCATTGGAAGTCGGTCATGGGGAGAACGCCGCAGCTGTATCAGGTGGAACCGGTGAAGTATAAAACCCTTCAATATGTCGCGGTCGAGGATCCGGAGCCAATGCCCGCACCGCTTCCGGTAACCGTCGAAACCACCGACGAGCCGAGCTGGTTCATCGATCCGGACATCCCGATGGAAGTTCAGGAAGCCGCGCAGAAGTACGGCGAGCTGTATGGACTATCGCCGGAGTTCTTGGAGGCGGTCGCATACGCCGAGAGCCGTTACGACCCCGAGGCCGTAAACGGCGGCTGCCTCGGTCTGATGCAAATATCAACCCGCTGGCACATAGATCGAATGGAGCGCCTCGGCGTGACCGATATTTTCGACCTCGACGGCAACATGGCCGTGGGCGCTGATTATCTCGCGGAGCTTTTCGCAACCTATGAAGACGCGGGCGCCGTCCTGATGTACTACAACGGCGACGCAAACGCAGAAGCATACCTTAACGGATCGGCCAGGCTCTCCGGATACGCAAGCGGCATCCTCGCCATGGCCGAGGAGCTGGAAGAAAAGCATGGGAAATAATATCCGGCAGCTTATCGACGCGGCCGTCGCGGAGTACGGAAGCGAGTGGCTACGGCTACCGCAGCAGCAAAAAGACTTCTGGATATGGATACAAACGAAGGAGGATCCCGAGATGATGGTTTGCACTAAATGCAAGGAAAAGTTCACCGGCGAGGAAATTTCAGAGCTCCGGGCCATGCACGAACCTATGTCGATGCACCCGTTCATGTGTCCGGACTGCTACGACCGGTTTATGCGGCAGGACTTGGAAGATCAGTTTTCAGAACTTATCGAAGGAGGTGATGCGACCATGCAAGAAAAATTATGACCCCGGCAGCAATAACGCGAACCGAGGCCACAACCTGACAACCCTATTTTACCACAAGGAGGTAACCAATGAAAATCAATCTTGAATTTGAAAACGCGGAGAAGTTCTTCTCGGAGCTTCCGAAGTTCGCGGCCCTGATTGGCATAGCGAATGAGTTCGCGTCTTTCACCTACGTCAAAAAGGGCGACAGCACACCGGTGCTCAATCCAGTAAATGTGAAGGTTTACCGTGACGCCGACAATATCGTCCATATTACAAGCCCAGACGAGGCCACCAACGACGAAGCGCATGACAAGATCAAGAACGCGCTGGAAAACGGCACCGCTTTCATTGAAGGGCAGAAGTCCTCAAAGAAAACCGCGGAAACCGCCGAGAAGCCCTCCGAAGAACCCGAGCCGGATAAAAATACAGCCAAGGAAGAAAAGCCCGCAGAAAAGGCCGCCACGGCTCCGACAGAGGCAAGTGCAAAGGACACTGACGTCCGCGCTGCGCTTAATGTCCTTATCAAATCAGGAAAGCGCGATGCGGTGCAGACGATCCTGAAGGAGTTCGGTGCGAAGAACTTCTCCGGATTAAAGGAGAAGGACTACGCGGCCGTTATCGAAAAAGCGAAGGAGGCGGCTAATGAGTAAACACGCATTCCTGCCCGCATCATCAGCGGGACGCTGGATGCCCTGCCCCGGCTCCGCTCACATGGCGACGCTGTACCCGGAAACAACCTCGGTCAATGCCGAGGAGGGAACGCTGGCCCATGAGTTGGCCGCGCTCGAGATCGAGAACGCGCAGGAACCTTCATCCGGCTATAAAAAAGCCCGGACGGCGATCAAGAAAAAGGTTGACGCTTTCTATAAAGCGCATCCGGAGCTTGACGAGTCCTTCGATACCATGGCCAAGGCGCTGGAGCCTTATATCGATTATGTGACCGCACGCTTTCAGGAGGCCAAGGCCAAGGACGAGGCGGCGGTGCTTATGACAGAACAGCGCGTGGAGTTCGGCGAGTACGTTCCCGACGGCTTCGGAACCAGCGACGTGGTTATCATCGGCGGCGGCAAAGCAATCGTTATTGACCTGAAATATGGCAAGGGCGTGCCGGTTTCCGCTGTGAACAATCCGCAGATAAGGCTTTACTCTATCGGGGCCATGAACGCTTTCGACCTGGTCTACGACTTTGACGAAGTGACCGGTGTCATATACCAGCCACGTCTTGACTCCGTAACCGAGGAAACGCTGACCGTAGACGACCTGAAGGCGTGGGCCACTGAAAAGGTAAAGCCCGCCGCCGAGCTGGCCGTATCAGAAAACCCGCCTTACAACCCCGGCTCATGGTGCCACAACTACTTCTGCCCGGCGGCTGGATCATGTAAGGCAAGAGCCAAGGCCGCGCTGGCCGCCGAGGAGTTCTCGGATCGTGATCCGGCGCTTTTATCCGACGAGGAACTGGCCGACGCTCTGACCCGCGCGGAACTTCTCGCAAGCTGGGTCAAGGACTTACAGAGCTTTGCTTTGTCGGCCGCTTTAGATGGCGCCGCTATACCCGGCTGGAAAGTGGTCGAGGGCCGCGCTAACCGGAAGTACAAGGACGAGGGCGCCGTGGCCGCTGCAGCTATCAAGGCCGGTTATGACGAAGCGATGATCTACGAAAAGAAGCTGCTCACGCTCTCCGCAATGGAGAAGCTCATGGGCAAGAAGCAGTTCAAAGCAACATTGGAGGATGCGGGTCTTGTATATAAGCCGCAAGGCAGCCCGACACTCGCGCCGGAATCGGACAAGCGTCCGGCGTTCAACACAGCAAACGATGATTTTAAGGAGGATTAAAAAATGGCAAAGTATCCCGCGAAACTGATGACAGACACAAAGGTTAGAACAGGCAAGGTGCGCCTTTCATACGCGCATTTATTTGACAAGTATGAGAAGTCCGGCAAGTATCAGTGCCAGCTTCTGATTGACAAGGACGACAAGGACACGCTCTCCGTGATCAAGGAGGCCATCGCCAACGCGAAGGAGGACGGTAAGACCCGCTTATGGGGAGGCAAGGTTCCCGGAAATCTCCGCTCCCCGCTTAACGACGGCGACGAGATGGAGGAGCCCAACGAGAACTACGAGGGCAAGTACTACCTGAACGCGAAGTCAACCAGGAAGCCCGAGGTCGTTGATCTTGAACGCGAGTTCATTCTCGACCCTGACGAGTGCTACTCCGGATGCTACGTCCGCGCGACGATTGTGTTCTTCCCTTATAACAACGAGGGCAAGGGCGTGGGCGTGATCCTGAACAACGTGCAGAAGCTCGAGGACGGCGACAGGCTTGGCGGCTCTACCGCAAGCGCAGAGGACGACTTCGGCGATGAAGACGACGACCTGATGGCATAAGGAGTTGATGTAGATGGAAATGGGCGTTGACATAGAAACATACAGCTCCGTCGATATCGACAAGGGGGTCTATGCCTACACCGAAAGCGAGGACTTTGAAATATTGCTGGTCGCTTATAAACTCGGCGACCAGCAGGAAGTCCGACAGTTCATGCCGCAGCGCTTCACATCCCGGCCGGGTGTATTGACCGGCCAAGGGATCGACGGAGAACAGATCCGGTTATTTGATGAAGACAGCATCGAGCTCGACGGCTCCGAGGAGGAGTTCCTTGCAGCACTGAATAATCCCGACATCATAAAAACCGCTTACAACGCAAACTTTGAACGGACGTGCTTCCGGGCCTATTACGGCTCGGAATGCAACCCGGACGAGTGGCGCGACACTATGATACTGGCCTCAACGCTGGGGCTGCCCCGCTCCCTCGAGGGCGCGGGCGACGCTTTAGGGCTGGCCAATGATCAGAAAAAGCTCCGCACCGGCAAGGCTTTAATTCAATACTTCTGCAAACCGTGCAAGCCCACCAACAGGAACGGCGGCCGGGAGCGCAATTATCCCCGGCACGACCTCGCAAAGTGGCGCTTGTTCTGCGAATACAACGCGCAGGACGTGGTCACGGAGCAAGCCATACTTGAACGGCTCCGGAAGTACCGGCCGAACGAGACGGAGCAGAAGCTCTGGTCGGTGGATCAGATCATCTGCGACCGGGGTATCCGTGTCGATGTGGCTATGGTGGAAAAAATTGTGGATTATGACAACCAGCGGCAGCAGGAGCTTATTGAGGAAGCCCGCGATATTACCGGCCTCGACAACCCAAACAGCCTCCCGCAGCTAAAGCGGTGGTTTGGCCAAAAGGGAGCGGCTACGCTTTCGACCGACGTATCAAAGGAAACCGTCAAGTGGGCGCTGGGCTATAACTACCCGGCCGACGTTCATCGGGTGCTTGAGATCAGACAGGCCCTCGGAAAGACCAGCACGAAAAAATACCGGGCCATGCTCGACTCGGTATGCAAGGATGGCCGCGTGCGCGGAATGCTTCAATTCTACGGAGCAAACCGCACCGGGCGCTGGACAGGCCGTATCGTTCAGCTGCAGAACCTTCCGCAAAACCACATCCCTGACCTCGACCTTGCGCACGATACCGTGCAGCGCGGCGACTTTGAAGCCGTGGAGCTTTTATACGGAGAACCGGCGCAGGTATTTTCAGAGCTTATCAGAACGGCTTTTATACCGTCGGAAGGATCCCGGTTCGTGGTGACAGACTTCTCGGCCATCGAAGCCCGCGTTATCGCGTGGCTGGCCGGGGAACAGTGGCGGCTTGATGTATTCAAAGGTGGCGGCGATATTTACTGCGCATCGGCCTCGAGGATGTTCAAGGTTCCGGTGGAAAAGCACGGACAGAACGCGCACTTGCGCCAGCGTGGAAAGGTGGCCGAGCTGGCCCTTGGATACGGCGGCGGCGTGGGGGCTATGAAAAGCATGGACACCACCGGCTCTATACCGGAGTCGGAAATGCAGCCGATTGTCGATCAATGGAGAGCGGCCAGCCCGAAAATAGTATCACTATGGCGCACCTATGAACGGGCTGCCAAGATGGCCATTGAAGACCGGCGCGACGTGAATCTAAAGCACGGAGTCGAGTTTTATTACCGGGACGGAGTACTGTTTGCAAGGCTGCCTTCCGGACGCTCCATCGCCTATTGGGGAGCGAAGCTCTACGACGGCCGATACGGAAACGAGATCCGCTATTTCGGTGTGGATCAGAACAACAAGCAGTGGACGCTCCTTAATACCTACGGAGGGAAGCTGGTCGAGAATATCGTCCAGGCAACCGCGCGGGATTGCCTCGCGGTGAAGCTCATCGAAGCAACGGAGCGCGGCTACAAGATCGTGGCCCACGTCCACGACGAAATGATTATTGATGTACCAAAGGAACAGGCCGATGCCGCTGAAATCATCGACGGCATGATGGCCGAGCCGATCAGCTGGGCGGCGGGGCTGCCCCTGAAAGGCGGAACGTATGAATGCGATTATTATCAGAAAGACTAAGGAGGGAACCATGGACATATACACCAGCGATCAGGACATCCGGGTTATCCGGAGAGAGATTATCAACAGCCGCGTGATTGCGGTCGGCGATCAGATAGAGGTCGGAAAATATACAGCAACGTGCCAGCGCGTGGCCGAGTCCGGAGCGGTATTCCTGCTCGATCAGTATCTCGACAAGCCCTACACCCATAACGACCTTATTCCGGCCATGAACGCTTTTCTGGCCAAGGACAGCAACTTCGACGGTATAAGGCAGCGCCTCACAAACTGGATCGAGACCAACGGCACGGAGTATCCGTTCCGAGTACCTTACGCCGGGGAGCTCTTTTCAGGAACCAGCGAGGACGAATGGATGCGCGAGTACTATGAGCCCGACACTCCGGACGGCTTCAAGGAATTATGGCCGCTCATGGCCAAAAGGACAAACCGCATCGCTGACCGTGAAGGCGAGGCTTACGAGTGGGGCTGGCTTATGAACAAGGTCAAGGACTCGGCGACGGCCTTCGCCCGTGTGAGCAGCGCCGGCGATGCGAGCGTCTACGGCGCTTCGGCCTCCCTTGGCGTCCGGCCGGCTTTCTGTCTAATCTAAAATCGTGCGCCCTTGTGGCGCACGCACTGAATGGAGGATAAAGCGATGTTTGGAAGATATAAATGTCACGCTTGCGGGCGTAAATTCGAGCTCCTGAAGGACAACCGCTATACCGTATCGACACGCGGTGGCCTTTCAATCCTTACAAACGGGGCCGAATACGGCGACGCTTTTGATTGCCCGCGCTGCGGAACTCAAAACATAGTCGGGTCAAGATATCCCGGAACGGCTATCAGTAACGAGGAGGTTTCAGAAGATGAACAGAACTAAACGATTTTATATAAGCGGCCCTATAACCGGCCACGATCCCGGAATGGTGCAGATGGACTTCGAGAACGCTGAAAACAGACTGCACCGTGAAGGTATCGAAAGCGTGATCAACCCTTTTAATTCTATCGGCCGCATGGGCCGTGTCGTCGAGAAAAGCCTGACCCATCATTCAGAGCATGACACGCTGACCCACGACGAGTTTATGCAAGTATGCCTGACGGCGCTCCAGCTTTGCGGCGCGATACTCCTGCTGCCCGGCTGGCGCTCCTCCTCCGGATGCTGTATTGAGCTCGGCGCGGCGATGGCGTGGGGGCTCGACCTTTATGAGCTATCAGAGGACGGAATGATACAGAGGGCGACACTATGAAAACAAAGGAAGCAGACATTTTACAATTTGAACCGGGGCCGGAGCTTTCAAATGACGCGAAGCTCTGGATCAGCACCGGCAAGAACCGCTTCGACAAGCGGTGGAAAAATAAGCAGATGGCGTGGTCGGGGATCCTGAAGAAGCTGCAACAGCCGATCAGGACTCCGGAAACCTACGCCGAATATCAGGCCGCCAGCAAAGCCGACCAGGACAATATCAAGGACGTCGGCGGTTTTGTCGGCGGCACCTTAAAAGACGGCAAGCGTGGAAGCCATACCGTGACCGGGCGCACGATCCTTTCCTTCGACTTGGACTTTGCACCGGAGCATTTCTATGAGGATTATTCGATGCTGGCCGACTATGCGAGCGCTTGCTACTCTACCCACAAGCACAGGCCCAGCAAGCCGCGTTTCAGGCTCCTCGTTCCTTTATCAAGGACAGTTACGGCCGACGAATACGAGGCCGTGGCGCGTATGATCGCAAGCGATAT
>Ga0310694_10003044_pt1 | contig 16588 bp, 12 predicted proteins | sample 174DNAGHGhighgp2_FD_203884 | JGI IMG/M metagenome (GOLD analysis project Ga0310694, IMG submission 203884) | Sheep rumen microbial communities from Palmerston North, Manawatu-Wanganui, New Zealand - 1742 DNA GHGhigh gp2 (v2) (version 2) | ecosystem: Host-associated > Mammals > Digestive system... | reverse complement strand
TTATTAATATCATAAACCAAAATGCATAAATTTTAGTTTTGTAACTAAGACCTTCAGGATTCTCATAAAAATATCCAAAAAAGCTATGATACATTTTATATAATTTACTCTCACAATTTTTAAAAATTAAATTATATAAAACATTAATAGATATAAACAAACTAATCATTGAAATAATTTGTATTATGTATGCAGCTACCTGATTCATTATAAATGGGTTACAATCTTTTTTATAAGACTCATAGATTCCTATAATTAACATTGGAAATGACTCAATACATATGAATAATGGTACAGCCAGCATTAATGCAGGAACTATAAATATCAGCAATAATATTATTTTTTTAAATATAAGGCCAGTTGCAGTTTTTGCTTCACTAACCGGATGCTTTTCAACATATTTATAGCATAGTCCCAAAAATAGAAAACTAAATAAATATGATAATAATGCTATTCCAATTACTAATGTTTCCATATTATATATCATTGTCAATTCACCACCGATAATCTTATCATATAATATTTTTTGTGGCAAATGAACCTCTCATGATTAAAATCATAAGATTCTAACTTCTAATATCGTTATAGAGACTATAACGGCATAGATATAATGCTGATAAAGTTGCCTAAATCCTGTCTAGAAGACACATCATATCTACCTAACATATTAGACTATTAGTTAAATAACATTTAATAATACTTTGAAAGTATTATATGTTAATTTTGTTCCACTCAAAGCTAAAGAAGCTTTTGTCTCTAGCTCTGACCTTGAATTCACATCCAAGGGTTTTAATGTCTCTCTTATATAATATCTTGCTGCGATATTATATGATGCACTTAAATCACAATTATATATCTTCCCGCTTACAAATTTGCATATAGAATAATTATCATTATCTCTTTCTACCTCTCCAGATCCATCATAAGCATGTATATACCTTGTTCATTGAAGCCATAAGGTATATATTTAAAATGCATACCAGTAAAATTACCATTTTTGTTTAAGGCCGATTTTTTCGACCTTAAAATAATATCCAATTCTTCATTAGTTATTTGAAATCTATATCTATCTGGAAATTTATTAATATTTTTTTACCTGTTGATTAAATGCTTTAGTACTGTAACCATATATTTTGGCAAGTTCAAAGTCTAGCATCACCTTTTAAAACTGTCATTAGCATGTATAATACCTTGTTCAGTAAATGCGTATGGTAGTTTTCTTGAACCGCCCCAACTTGATGTGAAATTTTTGCACTTCAAGATTTCTTTAAACTCTTCCTTTGTTTAAAGGCATCAATTAAAGCAATACTTTGTTTAGTTGCTAAATCACCTTTTAAAACTGTCATTAATATATACATTCCTTATTCAGTAAATGCGTATGGTAATTTTCTAGTACCACCATTTTGGCCTGAAAAGAAGTTTTTTGGTGAAGTCGATTTTTTCGACATCACGAAATTTAATTCATCTTTATTTAATTGAAATCTAACGTCGCTCTTCCTCCTTTATCTTTAGCCAAAATCTCAGCGGTCAAATTTTTTGACCTCTGAATTAATATTGTTGTTCAGTGAAGTCATATAGTAAACTGGTACGTCCTCCTTTATTTGTTGCCCAAATTTGCGCGGTCACATTTTGTGACCTCGCTATTTCTTTTAATTCTTCATTAGTTATTTGAACTCTATATCTTTCAGGAAATTTATTAATATTATTATTTACTTGCTCATTAAATCTCTTAGTTTCATACCCATATATTTTTACCAGTTCATAATCAAACATCAGATTCACCTTTAATTAACATTTTCATCAACAACACTCCTTATACGCATTTATTACATATTTATTATACTATGTATTTTTTAAATATTCAAGAATAATATGTTTATTTTGCTAACAACAATTGAAAAATGAATAATTACATATTAAAATATAGATGGAGTTGATAAAATGTCATTCAATGAGCAATTAACAAAATTAAGAAAACGAAATAATATTACTCAAATTGAATTAGCTAATCTAATGAATGTTAAGCAATATGTTATATCATCATGGGAAACAGGAAGATCAGAACCAAATATATCTCAAATAATAAAGCTTAGTGATATATTTAAAATACCTACTGATTATTTACTAGATAGGCCTATAATAATGGTAAATTCAGAAAATGGTTTTAATAAGGTAATAGAAAACATCAATAACGATATTAAAGATGATTTTACTAAGGATTTTATTAAAATATTAGAAGATATACCTAACAATAAAAAAGAAAAAATAATAAATATTGTAAAAGAAATTAAAGAATTATAAAGAAAAACATTTAACGTAGTAAGAAATAAAAAGAATCTACTAGAAAGGAATAAAAAATGAGAGACTTAATAATATTAACAGATGAACCAATAACATATGAATCTATTAATAAAATCATCAAAAAAGAATTTAAGTCATATCCATTATTAAATGATGATACTCATTTAATATACATGAAGAAAAAGTATTCAGGATTCGAATTAGAATTATCTCCTAATGATATATTGAGTGATCCTGAATGTATGATGGATGACACTGTAGATAGGTGTCCTAACAAAGAAGCTTTTTTAACAAATTTAAATTATACTTCTATTCCAATTGCTAAAAGAATAATAAAATTAATTATAAATAACTATGGCAATATGTGGATTCAAAGTGATGAAGCTGATGATTGGTTTGGAACTGCACAAGAATTTTTAGATAATTATAACGAAAATTAAAAGGTATCTTGCACAAGATACCTTTTTTCTGATTAAAACAATTTTATATTGTTATAATTTGTTATAAATTGTTATAATTTGTTATAAATAAAATAAACTTTTATAAATCCACCAGGCGAGATTCTAGCTCTCGTTAATTATAACAATTCTTACTCCTGGTGCGATTGATAAAGTGCACTTATTGCACCAAATACTATTTCATAGCTAAAATTAATTCCCCTCAAAACTATTTTAGCCCCATCATTATCATAAACTATACTAAATATTTCATATTGATCATCTTTTTCTATGCTTGTTTACGTATTAAATATGCTAGTTTCCATAAACTTCCTCCGATTGGTTCACAACCAATGTCATATTCTAAACTTTCTTTTATACATTATTACTCTTTCTCAAATGATCAACTATTTTCATAATCAAACCGGACTCTTCATATTTGGATGATTATTCAATTCAAAAATCAATCTAAATGTAAATCCCTTCTTTTCCCAATATGGAATAATATCATTGTTAAACACATCAAGTAAAGTCTCTTTATCAGAAATTGAGTTTTCCATGAAATTCTCAGCATTATTAACAATAATAATTAATGGATTCCATTTGAAATAATCATCTGTCATCCAATCTATAAATGCATCATAACTATATACATTATATTTAGGAAATCCAAATAAAGCATATATAAAATCAAAAAAATCTTTTAAAGTTTTAAGCTCGTCACCATTAATTTCATAAATCTTCTTGTCATATTTATTTTTAATATGATTTACTTCTTGTTTATCCAAGTATTCTACCTTATTCATTAATTTTCTCCATTATTTTACTCTAGTAAAATTTCCATAATGATCATTTGTATAATAGATAGAACCATCACTACCTTTTACAAATCTTTCACCATCTCTATTATTTCCTATGATATTCTCTTCCATATTTTATAATCAAAGTATTCATCTGAAAGAGTATCAATAAAACATTCATATAATAATTTATCGTCTATATATTTCCAATATAACGTCCTAAACCTTAATTTATAAGATTTACCACTCATCATATTACATACGAACATTTCATTTTCATTTGTTCTTTGATGAGCAATTTCATTAATTGTATTATAACCTTGATGAGTATTTTCCCATTCTTTTATTCTATTAATTAAATTAGTATGTTCTTCTTGTTTCTTTCGTACCTTTTCCTTTTCAATCTCTTCTTTGATTTCTTCTGGCGATTTTACAAACACCCATACTTTTTCATTATAGTCCGGTTCTATTTCTACTGACAGATTTTCAGTTCCAACATTAGATTTTGATGAATCATATCTATAAGCAGGTGGAAATCTATTGCCTAAATAAGTTATTATACAATATTCTTTATTAGTTAATAAGTTCTTAACATATAATAGCTTATTAGTATTAATAGCCATTAATTCAGGAATAGAATTACAATTAACAGCCAACTTACTTATAGCATCTCTTCTTGCTTGTAATTCAGCTTCTCTTCGCTTCCTATCAGCTTCTATTCTTGCCTTTAATTCTTCTTTTCTTTTTACTCTTTCTTCATATCCTTTATCCTTAACCGAATCGATAACAGACCAAATCTTTTTATCCTGATCCTTGATTATATAATTTCGGCCTGTTCCCCTATAGTTATGAGGCTTAGAGTAATCAATTTTAGCATATTTCCCAGAAATATGTCCTTTATTAGTGGAAATTTCACCATTGTTTCCAAAAACAACCATTACATCGTTAGTGAATAGATTTTTAATATACATGCATGAATAGCTATCATTCCATAGTTCTTCTACAGTTTTACCTCCATCTATAGAATCAGGTGCATCAGGCACTTTAGGAGCTGGTAAAATTAGTGAGGGATTATTTAATGCTGCATCAACAAATTGATCAATCGATAAGCCTCCGCCTCTATATATTTCAAAATATGTAAACTCTTCTTTTGCATATGTAACTCTTACAAGAGGAGTATTATCCATTTCTTTTTCTGATAATTCAAAATAAATAATAGCTTCCTCTTTAGCCACATTCATTTGTCTAAAATTAGAGTCAGGATTAGTCCATTCATAATTATTATTGTATAGTGAATATATCTTATCTTCAAACGAATCATCTATTCTATCAAATATCCATATCACTTTATATCCCAATGATTTATAGAACGAATTTCTATCTCTAAACTCATCTATTGAAAGCTTACTGTGTTGAAATTCAATTACAAGCTTGTTATTTTCAATTAAAACGTCTGCTCTATGTTTTTTATTGTTGTGCTGCTTTACAACTTCTTGATATTCTTTTGGAAACCTATTTTGCCATGAAGAATGCCATTCACACATTTCTTCATAATGCCAAGTGTCTCTACATATCATTCCTTTGGCATGAGCAAAATGGTGAGCTTTTATTTCACCCATTCTTCTTACAAGTAGTGAATCACAAAGTGGGCAATGATATTTAACTTTTGCACTTGAATCATCTATATGGACTTTATTATTGAAACTATCATTTCCAAAAAACATTTAATTCACCTCGTAATCGTCACAATATATTACTTATAATAATTATGGTTTATTGTTTATACAAATTACCATCTTTTTTCATTAATAGCTCAGTAACTCTTTTTGTGTTATCTCTAATGAATGTTCCTGCTTGTTTTAAAACATTAGAGGTCTTCTTATGCTTGTATAATTTGGTTTGCTCATAACCATCTTTATATATGTTACTCATACAAAAACAAATAAAGCTAAAAACACGATTGAAGCAATCAAATACGCTAAGAGCATCTCCCCATGCACCAGTGTTTGCAAACCACATATATCCATTAGCATGAGACATCATTTGTGACTCAGCATAATTCATTTTAAGAACATCTTTAGGATTAAGACCGATTGCTTTATCATCATCAAATAAATTGCATAATTGATTAACCAATTGAGTTAGGTTCTTAACTTTTCCTTGTTCATCAACAGTATATCCAAGTGTTAAGACGTATTTATGCTTAAATTGTTCATAATCAATACCATTTGGATACTTCTTTTTATAGTGCTCAAAAGCTTTATCCAGGTTTTCTTTGACGGCAGTATCTTGATGTAATGCCCTAGCCATTGCTACATCTTCATGATATTGAAGCATTCTATATGAATTATCAACATCATCTTGATTCAAGTATACCTCATAGAAGCTTGCTAACAATTCAATCATTACTTTCCATTTACATTTAACCTGCTCATTAAAGCCAAATACAACATCAAGCATCATTTCTTGAATTAGCATAGACGTCATATGGAATGTATCTGAAACATAATTGCTACCAAAGTTTTTAATAAAATCAGATTGAACTTGTTCTATTTGAGTACATTCATCTAAAATTGAATCTCTAAATTCTTCAGCATTTTTACTGCTAAAAATAACTAAGTAGGCATACTGCTTTAAATCAATTTTACCATCAGGTAAAGATGAATAAATATTCTTAATCCAATTAAATGTATCTAGTATGATAGATTTATAAAACTCTATACTATTAAGTTTATTAGATGTTGGATGGATCAAAATACTTAACTTAGAATAATACTCAGCAGTTTCTTTTCCAAGATGATCTTCAATTAACTGTTGATAATTAATCTTAGGATTACATAAGAATGGTATTTGAGAATTTATAATTTTATCTATTTCCTCATTAGAATATGAAACTAAAGTTTCCTTATAAAACTTTACTGCTTCTTTATATTTCTTTTCTTTCTCTTCTGGAATAGTAACATGTTCCATTATATCTTTGAACTTCTTATATTGCTTATACTCAATTAAGGCGTCTTGTTTTTTTAATAATTCAATATTGAATTCATCAATAGCTCCATCTTTATATGCTTGCTTTAAAGCTAGCCCTTCTAAAATACATCTAGAATTTAAAAAGATACCTGGTCCTTCAAAATGATTAAAGTAAATATTTTTGATAAAAGTCATTGCATGCGATGTCAAATAAAAATCATACACCTCATCAAATGATGGAGTATATGTCTTATCATTACATAGTCTTAATAGTTTATTATTATATTCAAACAATTTTCCAAATAAAGTATTAGCTTCATCCATCACTTTATCAAATATCTCATTACCTATTTCCGCCATATTATTTCTCCAATTTTAAATTAATTATATTCTTCAAAATACTCATCAAATGCAATTAATAATTAAATCCAATAAATAACTTTACCTGTAACACTTGTTACTGTTGGTTGTCCTGTTCTAGAATTATAATAATATCCATAACCTCCTGCACTTAACTCAGTTGTTTTACCTGTTTTATATGTTATAACAACAGTATCATAGAATGCATCGCTTAAAGAACCATAAAATTTATAAACTATATCCATATTCTCGCCGCACTCATTTCTAATATCAATATATTTCAAATAATTATCAACATTTAATTCAATAACATATTTTTGCTTTTCTTCTGCAGTGTCGTTAATAATATCATCATCATTTACAACACTTTGGTTATTGGTCGAACTGGAACCACATGAAACTAGAACAAACACAAATAAAATAAAAATAATTAATAATAATGCCCTAAATTGATTTTTCTTCATATTATCGAACCTCTCTTTTCAATAAAATTATACCATATCTAAATTGATGGCAAACAGAAAAAAGACCAGATTATATTTAATCTGATCTATTCTTCTATTAAGTCTATCTGTAAAATCAAACATCCATAACCTATAGAGCCTGTGCTATGTTCAACTACGTCAACTAATGGCGGAGCAGTGGATAATGGTATTCGAACCAAATAACTTAATCCTATGTCCTTTCAAAGAAAGCAACAAGCGACATATTTTTTTCTTTTTCTTGTTCAAATTCAAACTCATTCATCACAGAATCTACATTATCCGGCAACATAATTAGATTAATATTTTCTAATTCGGCTTCAGATAAAAAATCATTTACATTGACTGTAGCAACAATTGTTTGATAATTATCAAAAACATTATCCAAAATAAATTTAAGAATTTTTTCACTATTAAATCTATCTTGCTCACCCTCACGTGGAGAATCTATTAAAAGTGGCCATAAATAACCATTTTCGTTAAATTCTTTTTTTGTTTTTAAAAAAGCAAAATACAACGCCAAAGTTGAACGTACATACTGACTTCCACTAAGAGCTAATTTTTTAAAAGCTTTAATTTCATTAATTTTAAAATTTGTGACTCCTAATTCAATAAGATATTCAGAATAATAATCAATAAAACTATTTTTCGCATTGGAAGTAGATTGCTTTATTCTGCTTTTTAAGTCTTCTTTTTCCTTCAATTCTTTTTCTTTTGAATTAATAGTATTAGATAATTTTCCCATTTTGACTAATAGTTTTTCATAAACATTCGACAATGATTTTCTAGTTATATATTTTTCATAATTGTTATTTACTTTTGATATTTCATTATTTTGCTTTTCTATTTTGTCAGTAATGTCATATATTTGCTTTTTTAATAACATTATTTTTTCGTCTATAGATTTAATTTCTTGATCAATAGTAGTCTTTTCATTTTCAATAAATAGTTTACTATACATTGATACCATTTCATCATGCAAATCAATCGTGAAATTAGTTCCACAATTCGGGCAAGAAACTTCACGCTCATCAATTTTTAACCCATTACTCAATTTTTTTATAGCTTCATCCATCTCTCGTAACTTAATTATGCACTTATTTTTCAATAAATCAAAATAATATAATTCTTGTTTTAGAGAGTTTTGCTTGCTGAAAAGTTCATTCATCGTTCTAGAATTATTTCGCATCATACTCTCTAATTCTTCATTTACACAAAATGACTCTTTATTTTCAAAAATAGCCTTAAGTTCATTTAAAGAACTATCCATTTTCTTTTGTTCATTTTTTGATACAGTCAACTCAGATTGCAATAAATCAATTTTAGCCTTTAATTCACCATATTCAGCATTATATAAACCTAAATGATACAAATATAGCTCATTCTTATTAAATGCAAGATACTGAGACATAGTTTGTCTTGTAAAAGGTTCTTGATCTTCTTTCCAACTTCTATCCTGATCAAGATAATAAGGAATAAATAAATATGCAGGAGGAACCAACTCTGTTTGATTAGCTCTATTTCGCAAAAAAACACTCATTCCAAGATTATCTTTATAAAATTCTGAAAGCTTTACTATGTTTCCAGATTTTACATATGATTTTAGGTTTTCTCCTTCAAATATAGCAAAATCATCATTTTTTCTAATTATTTTGTAGCACTTTTCATTATATTTAAAGCATTCTTCAAATATAATATCCTCAGTACTAAAATTCGAATCAAATGCAGCTTGTGCACCCAAAGTATGATAAATTGATTTCATAATAACAGATTTTCCTACCGAATTTTTATCACTTGAAATCAAATTAATTCCACTTTTGAATAAAACTTTTTTTGCTTTCCTATTCTTATAATCAACTAATCTTATACTTTCTATCGTAATCATTTTTAATCCTCATAAAACATCTTAAAACATATATGTCCAGCTATATAGATACTATTTTTTTTATAGTATTCAGAATCACAAACAGCAATATCTTTATCTAAAATATCTTTAATCAATACCGAAACTTCGTAAATATCACTACATTTTTTTATATCATCTAAATATTTTTTTACAAAATTGCAACACTCTAATAGCAATTCGCTACCATATAAAACTGTATCCGTTTGAAACTCATGATAATTCAACAAAAATTCAGGATATGTGAATAAGCCCAAATTAAAATGATTTTTTGAATAAAAAGCATCTATTTGTTTTTTTTCTGGAATATCAATATCCCTTGTTGTTTTAAAAATATCTACAACTTTTGAATAATTCAAACCTTTCTTTTCATATATAGTATCAAAAGACTTCTTTTCTTCATCAGAAGGGACATACTCTTGTTTTTTTTGTAAATCTAACCATAGTTTTTCATAAATTGTTTTAATCGCAAGCACTGATAAATTTTGGTATGAATTATTGTTAGCATACTCATTCAAATAACCAATCAAATGACTTTCTAAAGAATTAAGAGCTAAATTTGCACACACCAATCCAAAATCATCTAATTCTCCAACACCATTTAATTCGTTTTTGATTTGTTTAACCAACTCTTTTGCTTTACCTTCCTCTTCTAACTCGGATAACGGTTTATAATTTATCGAATCAATTATGGTAGAATCTTCTAACTTGATTCCAAAATTTGTTTTCAAAATATTTTTAACGCTAGAATCTAAAAAGTCATGATAATTACTAACTTGTTTCTTAATCCATTCTTTTTTTACAACAGTATTAATTGTAATTGGCCCATCTTTCTTCGATTTTACTTGAACAAAAGTGATTGACTCATTCTTTTTGCCAGAATTCTCTACAATAACATAATCATCTAAATAATCTAGTAAAACAAAAAAATCTGTATTGCTTTTTGATAACGTTAAAATGGTCTCCATAACACATGCTATTTGATAATCAAATCTTCTATATGTATCAGAGCCAGAATTATCAATACCTTCAACATTTATAACTTTATCCTTAAACATAGCATTATAATTCCTCCGAAAAATTATTAAACAATCAGTTAAAAGTTTCTCAACAATTTAATTATACAATTTTATAACAAAAAAATATAGCGTTCTCAGCTATATTTTTAACTTAATGTGCATTGAAGAACTAAGCATCAATTTCCTACTATTAAATTGGTATTATTCCTTTCTTTTTTATATCTTCAGTAAATGGTTCTACTGTATCTATTTCTAATTCATTTACTGCAATTAGAAAATATCCATTCTATCATTATATAGAACTACTTTCTTTACAAATCTGTGAATTAACTACTTCATATTAGTAACATTTTATTAATAATTTGTTACCAACACTTCCCTTGTAATTGCGGTCTTATCTTTGATATGATAATTTGAATTGCCATAATTTGATTTTATATAAATTAAATTATAATGATTTATCTCTACCCATTCTTTTAATTTATAATGGATCATTCCTTTATGTTCTATAACATTTGACAAAGCAAATTTTATATTATTTTCATTCAACAAATTTAAATAATTTAAAAGTCTATCCTCATCTTTTTCTGTCCATCCATTGCTTTCATTATATGAAGCGTCACCTAAATAATATGGTGGATCACAGTATACAAATGGATTGTCTAATTTGATAATGCTTAATTTATCAAAGTCCTTATGATGAATAGTTAATCTCATAGATTTTAATCTATTTGTAAAATCTTTGACATTTTTTCTAATCTTAGCATTAAAATCACGTTTACCAACTGGCATATTAAAATCACCCTTTGAATTAAATCTTATCTGATTATTAAATCCATAGATTATCAAAGTTAATAACATTAAATATTTATAATCATCTTCCTTTGCATAACCGTTATAATCATTTCTTAATTTCTCATAATATGGCTTATTATATTTCCCAACGCCACTTTCACTATCACATCCATAGAAAGTATAACCATTAATATACGTTTTTGACAAATTATAATTATCAATAATATTATCAATTCTCTCAATTATTTCAAATGATGAGAATTTACGAAACAGTTCTATTATTTTAGATAATTCTTTATTTTTATCATTATAAATTATCGAATCAGCTTTTATATTAGCACCAACATTAAATCCTCCACCAAACATGTCAACAAAAGTGTTTATTTTTGACGGGAATTTTTCTATTAATTGTGGTAACAACTTATATTTGCCCCCTGTATAATTTAATGGCGATTTAATCAAAAGATTTTCATCCTCTTCTATAGAATTTACTTTTGATACACTACTTTTTTCACCTACGAAGCATAAAAATAATCTTTCTTTATGATCACTAATATTTGATTTACCAGTAGTAAATTGTTGAAAGTCAGTCTCAAAAATTTTAATTTTTCCTCTCTTTGATAAAGAGTTTATGATATCTTCATCACTTATTTTAGCTTGAGATCTTCCCGCACCTTTAGTACCCATATTATTATATGACACCAAAATATAACGCGCATTTATATTTTGAATTAAATCATCAAATTCTTTTGGGGCACTTTTTAAACAATACTTACTTTTTAATTCAGAACGATCCATTTTTCTTGCTGTCCCATATACTTGTGGTTTATTCCAATTTGCAACATTTTCTAACAAGTGATAAGCATCACAATATTGCCTAGAATTATATGGTGGATCAATATACACAAGATCAACAGATATATTTTTTACCAATGCATTAGCATCCATACAATAAATCTCATTATTTTTATTTTCATCATTCGATGAAATTTCTAATAATTCTAATTTTAGTTGTTTATTTAAATCTCCATGCGTTCTAAAAGCATCATAATGCCCAACTGTATTTGCTATTTTATCCATAGAATACAATAATGAAGTAATTAAATAAGCATGTTCTCTAGAATTAATAATTCCTTTTTTAAATTCACTCTCGATATTATTTCTAATATAATCCACTTTCATGCAATTATGTTTACTAAAAAAAGTATCTGCAAAGTTAGCTGTAAAATAATCAGTAATTCCATCTTCTTTATTATATAAATCTATATACTGAGATAATTTATCCAAATCTATTTTTTCATCACTAAAAAATGCTTCATATGCATAATAATTTGATTTAAGAATATCGTTAACAATAACTTTTGAATTCTTATTAAAACGCCATGCCACATTTCCTGTTCCAGCAAAAACATCAGCAAATGTTTTTATATTTGAACAATTATCTTTAACCACTTCGGATATAAAATTTAACAGTCTTGCCTTACTACCAAGATATCTTCTATTGCTAATATTGAAACTCATTATATCACCATATTTCCGTTTTAGGCATCTCACGCATCTATTTTACAAAAAAAAGGCGTTTATTTCAACGCCTTTATTCAAATTTCTCTAATATATTTTTTCTCCAATTATCATCAGTAATTTGTGGTATAGTTAAATACGATTTTTTTACTTCACTGATTATATCAATTGATTTAATATTTTTATTCAAAAACGAACAAATTTCCTGATTGCTAAATGGCATTATAACAACACCATTAACCTTTTCTTTAGTAGTTGTAGATTCAAGCGGCACAGCAGCTACTGCTCGCCAAATGTTTATTGTATTATAATCAAGTTCATCTGCAATAAAGAAAGTAAATGATTCCTTTGGGTATTTTCCAACTTTATTATTTATAGAATGTCTTAATACTGGTTCCCATTCTCCACGCTTTTGTGCAGCCTTATTCATCAACGTGACTTCAATCATAATAGACTTATCGTCATAATCTATTACTATATCACCTTGCCCTCCACCAGCGTGCATTTCTGGAGCAAAATCTGCGTTAAGCGTTAAATTAAAACAATCATATAAGTTGAAATCTTTATTTGACAAGTAATACCAAGCAATACCAACGATATATTCGTATATTGTTGGTACATCTGCAGACTCGCTTACTTCTTTTTTTAGCTTGCTATCATTTGCTCTATTAGAAAATAGCGCTAATAATTCTTTTACCTTTGTAAGAGGATAATTTTCTTTAATAAATCTATTAAAATTACTATTAATTTGATTATCAAGCTCCTTAATTAAGCCATTAAGATCATCAACGCAATATATTTCTTGTAAATGAATCAATTTAGAATTAATAAATTTCTCGTTAATTCCAAATATATCAGATATTGTTTGAACATTTCCAAAATATGAATCTTCAACACATTCATAATTATGATAATCCTCTTCATCAACTATCATAAAAATTCGTTGTTTAACTAATTGAATCGGGAAGAATTCTTTTAATATATTTTTAAAAGCTAATTCTATCAATGGCTTTGATGTCCTAATTATACCAGTTGCACCAAGCATTCTCATTGTTGTATCGGAATATTCGTATAAAGTATCAACATATTTAGAACTTTCGTAGGCAGTATAAAAATACTCATTAAATTTAACATGTTTAATAAAAGGATTATTTTGATTTTTTGCTACAAACATGGCATGATTGTAAACACCATTAGTACCGAAATCGAACAAAGACTTACCACAAGTAAATGCTTTTTTTATTTTATCTTTATATTTCAAATAAACCTCTTTTATTCTCTCATAGTTATCATCAGATTGATTTAAGTTATAACTGTACATTGCAAAATAAAAATCATAATATGCTTGTTCTGTTTTACCACTTTTTCTATTCTTAATATACTTTGAAAACACCTCATTAGAAATCATTTCAAAATTGGAGAAATCAGCGGGAACTTTAATATCTATATTCATCAAGATATGTTCTTTAATCTCATTAGAGAAATCATCACATAATAATATATCCCTTTTATGGTAATCTAAATATGGGTTAGCACCTTGAATAATCTTTATAAAACTATCTTTATCGACATTGTCTTCTTTCAGCAAAAGATATAATGCCATATAAAATGGTGAATATGAATATCGTTTATTATTGTTTTTTTTAGAAAAAACACGTAATTTCATCATTTGTCTTAACAATAAAATATTTGTATTGCTCAAAGGTAATATTTTTTCAATTAAATCTCTATCTATTACATTTTTATGAAATGACATTCCAGAAGGCGTAATCTTTCTATTATTTGTAGCAAATCCCATTCTAACTAAATTAGATGTATAATGTCTTGCTCTTGCTTCAATTGCTTCATCTAGCAACTTGAAAACTTTATCATTTGAATTGTCATTAATCCAATCTTCATTTTTGTTTAAAAAAGCATCATTATGCTCTTCTATTAATTCCATAAACTCGTCATACTTTTTATGTTCTTGAAAAACATCGGGCGAAGCTGAAAGTGCTTTGACATAAAATTTATATTGGGCCATTGAATTAGGGTAAGAACCCCATTTCTCATTAGGGTTTTCTTCTTCTAATTCTTTTAAAATTGATATGTATATGGACAATGCATTTAAAATATCGCTTCTTCGACCATTTGTATTCCACAAATTAAAAATTTGTTTTTCATCTACAACCATATTCGCAATCTCCTTAATACTTATGTTGAATTTATTATAACATTTTTATCAAACAATCACAATTATGAGGATTTATTTTGAAATATTTAAAGAATTTTCTCAAAAAGTAATCTATAAAAAACAGCCAATTTAAATTGGCTGTATAGTTTTTAATCTTCTTTAAATATAGTCTGATTGTTTCTAACAATTTCCACTAAATCAGACCAAGCATTTTTTATGATTTTATAATAATTGGTATCATTTTTTAAAAAATTTGTTTCATTCAGTGAAGGATCATTTTCTTTAACAAAATTATAATATTTGGAACCTTCACTTATTAATTTACTAAAAATAACATATAAATGACTATCTAATTCATCCTTGTTTTCAAAAGCATTTTGTGTGAACACTTTCTTAAATAAGCCTAAATTTCCAAAGAAATCATAGAAATAATTTTCATAGTATCTATCTTCTCCAACGTGTCTTAACCTTTCAGACAATATTCCATTATCAATATACCCATTTATATATCTAGACGCTAATGTTATAAATGACAAACAAATCGTTCTTGAATTATGAGCAAAAGGTATTATCGCTTCATTTGCATGATCAACATCAAATTTCTTTATAAATATTTTTCTAAAATAATAATCAACATATAATAAATCTCTTGATATTTGCGCAATAGTACTTTGATCAGAATTAAAAATTTGATTATAGTATTGATCACTATACATTGTTGAAGGCTTGCTTCTACTAGTTGCAGGCAACTGATAAATACCCGCCAAACATAACTTTCCAATTTCGGCTAAATCTGAATTATTATAATCTAATTTAAAAGCATTAGGAATTGGCTCACCACGCTTAGTTTGATAAAAAACACCAACTTGTCGCATAGCATTAACAAAACGTACTTGCTCAGGAGCATTAGCCTTTAAATCTATAGATTTTATAGCTTTTTGTGAATTTGTCGCCTTTGAAACATCTAAACTAAATTGCGAACGTTGATCTTCAGTATCACCTTCAATTAAAATAACTTTACAAGGAAGATAAAAATCATGGTCTCTATCAATAGTAGCATTTCTATATATTAAAGTTGTGGTTTGACCACCATTAACAATAGAAAAGTTTTTTATTTTTAATTCTGTTCCTGATATTTCATAATCATCACATAATATAGTTAAACCATTATTCATATACCAAAATTTATCAGGTTCTTCATTAATTGTTTTATCAATCGAATCATCTATATCCTTCTTCTTGATATAATATCTAAGATTCCTTGACAATAAATTAGTATTATGAATAGCATATAATTCTTTTAATGAGAATGCAGAAATATTAACGATTGAAGCCCCTTCACCATAAAGTAAATAATTCCCTGATTTATCAATTTTAAGTTTCCCATTTTCTACATAAGGTCTTCTTGATTCAGCTTCTATTATCTCTTCAACAATATCTTTACCAAAATAAACATTCAAATCAAACTTAGGATCATTATTAAATGCTTCTTTTAATACTTTTTTTAGTTTATCTACTCTAATTCGATTTTGTTGAGAGGATGTATATAAAACAAATATAATTTTTGATTCATCACCAACTTCAGAATTAAGAGTAATAAATCTTCTTTGGACTGTTGAATTTGCAACGCCATAACGACCTGCTTCCATGTCCTTATAAAAATCAATTAATTTATGTAATGCATCAGCCATTTCGTCATACGAAATATTCTCATAATATTTAGACTGACATAATACTAAATCTGATGTCTCACTATTTGGATCAGATAATAGAATATCAACACCACCATCAGCAACTCCATCAACTAATGATTCAAGCATAATATCA